>Ga0123519_10009830_pt1 | contig 14343 bp, 18 predicted proteins | sample YelNatPaOPRAMG02_FD_87396 | JGI IMG/M metagenome (GOLD analysis project Ga0123519, IMG submission 87396) | Hot spring microbial communities from Yellowstone National Park - Yellowstone National Park OP-RAMG-02 (version 2) | ecosystem: Environmental > Aquatic > Thermal springs > Hot (42-90C) ...
GTAGAAACAGGCGCCATAGACGCGACTGAAAGATCATACGCTGCTGAGCTGCTTCAGGAGAATAGAAGGGGAACAGGCTTCGGGTTGCTCAGCACGATCAACGGAATAGGAGATTTCACGTCAAGCGTCACCGCAGGAATATTATGGGTGTCAATCTCCACTAGTGCAGCTTTCGCATTTGGAGCAGTACTTGCAGTGGCAGCAACGGCAATCTTAATGATTCGCAAGTAAGCTTAAGCGCGCGAAAAACATATGATTCCGATTCGGTTTCTTAGCCTTTAAAGTCGAGGTTCCAAGGTTACTCGCTGAGAGGTTCCGTAGGTACGTTGCTGAGAGGTACGGTTTCAGGAGAGGTGCTCTCTAGAGCTTTAGCGGACTTAATCGAGAAGGAGCTTGGTGCTCCGAGGTCTCAGAGTTCCAATACCGTGGATGAAGTCGTAGGTCTGGGCTTGCGGTCCGACTACGTATGGGAGGGCGAGGATCTAGTTGAAGCTTTGAGGAGAAGAGCTAATGTACCTGATAGATGCTAACGTTCTACTAGAAGTACTGGATAGAAGAAACAAGTGGAGAGAATGCTAAGAGTTCCTCGACAAGGTTAAAATGGCGAGGTCAAAGCCCACGTACTGTACTTTACTATTCATGGTGTCTCAGCCATCCTAGGCAAACCGAGCTTGTCGCAAACCTCTTATCCCACTCCCTTAATAGTAATTCTCTTCAAGCACGCGCTAGATGAGACTCAACGGAATTCTTAAGTATGAGTGCCGCTTCAGAAAGATTTGTGAAGCTTCAAGCCATAATTTGGAAAGAAGAAGACACGTTTGTAATTAAGGAGGCTTTTACTGGTGTTACTACTCAGGGTAAGACGATAGAGGAAGCTATGGAAAATCTAAAGGAGGCGGTTGAGCTTTACTTGGAGGAAATGCCAGAGGTTGCTGTAGAAATTGAAAACATAGAGACTGTAGGTGCATTAAATGTCGAAATTACCAAAGCTATCGGGTAAAGAAATAGTCAAGATTTTGGTTGAAAAGTTCGAATTCGAAGTCATTAGACAACGGGGTTCGCATGTTGTTTAAAGGAATTTTAAAACTCGCAAGAATAACTAAGGAAGAATTCATGAAAGACTTGACGTAGAATTATTAGCGCGCGTGAAGAATCTTTACTTGTAGGAAGTTTTCTTAGTTAACTTCCTTTTGATGCATTAAAACAATACTTTTTGAATTCTTTAAGCCTATGCAGACTACAGTATTACTAAGAGCACTTTCTTAGTCTCAAACATCTTTATCTTGGATAGGAACCTTAATTTTCTAGCTCAAGTTCTCGTTGGAGGTTATACTACTAATGTTTTAGTTTTCTTACTTTCTGTTTTAAGAATGGCTCAATTGTTAAAGTACGAAGATAGTTTCTTTGACGTTTTATTTCTAATCTTACCAATAGTAGCAGCACCATTTATATTCGTCGACGCAACAGTTCAATCTAGACTAATTTACTTTTTACCTTTGAACGTTTACTCAACTCTAGGTTTCTATGAACTTTTAGTACACACGCGCTAAACATTTGCTGGAGGCTGTTAAGGCAATTAAGCTTCTAACCCTCCTCTGCAACCGTGATGCGCACTAATTAAAGTGCGTGTGAACCCTCTTCATCTATCATAGCCATATTGTGGTCTTGAAGGATAGTAATGCATCTATCAATATTTTTCTTAAGACGTGCTCAGTTATTCTATCTGGGCTTCCTCTCAGCTTTACATAGATCACTTTAATTCTTTCCATCAATGATCTTTTCAGTCGGGTGAAATCGGCATCACGCGTTATGATAATCTTCCCCTGTCGGATTGATAACTCTGCAAGTTCATTATTTTTTATCCCAAAGTAGGCGGTTTCTCCCACTGTAGCAACTTCATAATCCAACTCACGTAGGGCTTTTATAAGGCTAAACGGGATGTTTTCGTCGGCGATAAATTTGGGCTTCATTGTCTGTGTTTAAAGGCTAGTGGACAAGCTTTATCACGCGATTTGCCTTAAGCGTTTTAATAACCTTCTCGATCAACTCCTTTGGAACACTCTGATATTCCTCATGAATCTGTTCAACAGAATACCCCATATCCCAAAGCTCAAGGATATATTGGACTGGAACACGGGTCCCTCTAACCACGGGTTTTCCTCCACACACGTCCGGGTCAGAAATGATCAAGTAGTCTTCAGACAATCTACCCTTATTTTAAAGACAGATTCTTTATAAATCTTGTTTATCCTGGAAAGGATAATGGCTAGGAGGCGGGGGAGAAGAGGGTCTACGCGCGCGTTACATGCTTATTCTTAAAAGGTTTTCCAGTGTCAGAAGAGGCTTTCATCCTTTTCTGGGAAGGATAAGAAAAACAGGCATATGAATTATAAAAACCCTTTTTCTCGAGCCAATATCCTTGAGAAGCTCGGTCAGCGTACTTGCAGCAGTAAGAATTCTCGACGCTAAGCTCATCGCAAAAGAGTGCGCGTTAATTTCAGCTACCCATAAGCTTTTTTTAAACCTGCCAGTACTCTAATAGAAGTATGAGGACACTAAGCAAAAAGCAAAGACAAAAAATACCGAGGGGAAATCTGAGATGAAACATAATCGAAGTCGCGAAGTCAGATTCACTAAGCATGCTCGTGAAAAGTTTGAGGTCGTAAAGCATTATGGCTTCGAGATACACGAGAAGGAGGTTGCTAAGACGATTCAAGACCCTGCGCGTGTAGACCAAAAGGGCACTCAGTATTTCGCCATTAAAGCTATTGATGCAAAATATGCTTTAAGAGTTGTTTATGAAGAGAGAAAGGATTATTTACTAGTTATAACCTTCTATCCAGTGAGGCGGAAGCGTTATGGTGTATAAGATTAAGTACGATGAGGAAGCCGATGTTCTCACGGTAGTCGTCGCTGAAGAAGGGAAGCTCTCCTATGCGGAGGAAGTGGGCGACTTAATAGTGCATTTTGATGAGGATAATAAACCGCTCTTTATAGAGGTGCTTAGAGCGAGTAGAATAGTCCCACTAATGGTCCAAAGCCTGGCTAAAAAGGAAGTTTCAGTAACCTAACGTTCATGCTGTTTAGAATAAGTGCACTAGTTTTAGCACAGTAATCAAGGACCTGTTGAAGCAGACCTTATCAGGATTGCCCCATTCAATGGCTTACGCAGCACGCCAGTTCAACCAGCCCATCAAGCCGTTGCTGTGCCCGGAGCACGCACTGAGAAAAAAGAACCGGGTTAGCTTAAACACCTAGAATTCTCCTAGTTGTGAAAACCACCTCCACATCCCTCAACTCCTTTAAAAGGCTTAGCAAACCATCGGTAGCGTGCGCTAATCCCTTTTAAAGAAGGAAAACAGTATGTTAGTGTCGACAACTATCTTCATAAGAACCATTACCCTTTATTCTGTTAACCCTTCTCTCTCCAAGCTTTTAACGAGGCCCTGTTAACTTCTCTCCCGAGTTCCAAGCATTCCTCCTCCGTCAACTCGCTTTTCGCAAACCTCTTATCCCACTCCTTTAACAGTAGTTCTCTTGCAACCCTTAACCTCACGACCACGTCTATATCCTTCTTTAGCTTTTCAAGCAGCTCCTCGTCAACCTTGACTGGAACCTTTACAATAATTTCTCTCACAAGACTGTTGCAAGATAATTCCTATTTAAACATTTGCCGAAGGCCGTTAAAGCGATATATGTGTGGAGGTCTGCGATAACTTTTTCAGTTGAGGCTGCGCATTATGTTTTTACAATGGTTAGGAGGCGGGGGAAAAGGAGGGTTTTTACGAGGGGTGATGTTAACAGGCTGATAGACAGCATGCTTCACCCCTTCATGAGGGGGGGAGCAGAAGGTGCCCGTCATGGTTCTCGACGCTTTAGCGCACGCGATGGTGGAGCAGAACCCTAGGGAGAGCATGGTTAAGTTCATAAGGTATACTGCGCCCAAGCTCCTGGAAGCCGCTAAAAGTAGGCGGAAAAACCGGGTTAACGCCAAACGCAAGAGGAAGTCATGCGCACTAAGATAATTACTTAGAATCTAATTTTTCTAGCTTGCTCCTCCAACCTTTCCAACCTGCTTTCTGTAACGTGCTATTAAATCTTTTCCGAGACCTTGACGTGTGCTTCACATTTTATCTATTTGACTAAGCCAAACGTAATATCATTCCATAAATATATTTCCTTTTCCATCACCAAATATTTTGTTCAATCCCTCTAGCTTTTCCATACTTCGCCTCAGCTTTTCCACGTAATCTTCCGTCGTCGGTATTTCCTTGTTAAACAAAACGTCGTGGAGCATCCTGAGTTTAAGTCCATCTGCATACGCTTTCTTCATTTCCTCCACAATATCCTTCTTCTCCACCTGTTGAGGAATCTGCTTTAGGAAGAGTGTGCTTTCTCGACTTCTCTTGCTTTCAACGTATTGCGGAATTAGCTGGAGGTTAACCCATACGTCAACGTCCCAATAGCCCTCCAAAATTGCCAGTCCCAACAGCCTTAACTGTGTCGATGGGCTTAACATTTTGAAGGGGGCTTCCTCAAAAGAAACTTCGGAGGATTCCTCTTCGACACCGATCCCTCCTCTCGGAATCTTTCCAACCACGCAGCACACCGCGTTGTAATCCTTACAAAGCCTCTTAGCGATCTCCTTTGCGGTCAGACCCTTTATCCTTAAAAGGATTGCTTTGCTTATCTCCTCGTCGGAGAGCATCGTTGCCCTTGGGTTTCGGTCAACGTAATTCCTAAGCCTTTCCCTCGCCTTCTCGACCAGAGTCCAGATTTTATTTTCCATACCTCATACCGATAGTATGCATATCCCGCACTACCTTATTAATCTAAACCGTTCGTATGCCAGCCCCTACGAATATCTGGAGCCATATCGGCCTCCCTTCAAGCATCGCATGCCGTCCTTAGAGAGCCTATACAATAGGCTTCCCATTGTTGAGGAAGATTGTCTTTAAAGCTTTCAGCGCGCTTCATACCGTGATGCGCATACTCATGGTATGGAGCAGTGTTTTCGATAATCCGGTACTTCTAGCGGTAGAGGGCCTTCCGCACGATCAGCCCGATTTTGCGCGCGCCGAATACTTGCTGCAGGAAAGCGAGGTCTTCTTCGCCAAGCACTTTAAGAAGCCTCAGGAAAAACATGTATACTATGCCTCCTAGAACCACGTAGAAAGGCAGTAGAAACTTGCTGTAGTAAAGCTGTTCAACCGCGAATACGATTAGAGCTCTATCTCTGAATAATCTCCGATGTGAAGCCTTATAGAGTTTCTGAGGGTTTTCTTCAAGATTTTAGCGTTTCTCCCCACGAGGCTCTCCTCCAGCCTGTCGACGCCTTCGACGACGGCTCCAGACAATATTATCGAATATTCTATTGAACTGTTCAATATTTTAGAGTTGTCGCCTACGCTAGTATATGGACCAACATACGAGTCCTCTATATGACACCCTCTCCCTATTACAGCGGGGCCTCTCACAACGCTTTTCACAAGCCTACTGCCCTCTCCTACTTCAACCCTCCCCTCAACCCTGGACTCTACGATTTCACCTTGAACGTTTCTTTTAGCGCGCACTTAAACCATGTGTACGTCAACTTCCCTACGAATACTTGGGAGCCATACCAGTCTCTCTAAGCATCGCATAACGCCCCCTATGGAAATAATCTGTTTTATTCTAAGTTTTTTGGACTACAAGTAATTTTGTACTTATACCAAAGGGTTTAAGGTGAATTAATAGTGAATCAATAAAATACAAAAAATTGGCTAATAGTTTGCATCTAGAAGCAAATACAAATAGAGTATGTATTATCCAGAATAATCTATCAATTTTTTGTCTTCCTGTAAAAGGACCACCCAATATAGAATACATTGGAATTAAAGAGATAATTTGTATTCCATATTTTCTAAAAATCCTTTCATACGCTATTAATGGTCTAAATTTGACGTGCACGATATCGCTTCTATAGTCTTCTCTAAAAGTATCACTTATAAAAATAAAACCAAATTCCTTAACGTGCTTACATAAATTTTCAACAAATTTGTTCCATAAAGTATCATCGCAAACATGGTACGACACATCGAAAGCATTTACGATATCGAACTTTTTATTTAAACTTAAATTGCTGAAATCACCCTCAGATAGTTTAACCCTATTTTGATCAGCATATTTTTTAGAAAGATACCTAATGGCTTCGCTTGAAATATCAACCCCCCATATAAGTGACGCATTCTTTGATAAATAGTAGTCTATCCAAAAACCTATTCCAGATCCTACATCCAGTATTTCCTTATTCTCAAATGAAATATTAAATTTTCTTATAACTCTTTCAAGTGTTCTGACCTTGGCTTTATAAAGATATTTATTAAAATATTCGTCGCCACTTAAATAGCCTACACCCCTTAAGTTACAGTATTTTTTAAGACGAGCATCCCAATACTTTTTTGGATCCATTATTAACTAACGCTTAGGTTGTCTTATAGTATTTCAAATCCGTTTTTTAAACACATAGTAATTATCTTTATCATATATTTTTTCTATATCAGTATTGTTAAGGAGTTTCTCAAAACCAGGAAATGCCCTAAATGGTTTCAGATATAGATACTCCACGTCAGAATTTATCCAGTTGCTAGTCCTGTAATTTATGATTATTATTACTTGTCTCCCAGAGGAGTTGGGAAAATATTCGAGAAAGTCCTGTAAAGATCTGCACGAGAAGTTCGTTAAAACTTGTTTAAGCATATCTTCTCCAGCAACATATAGTGGTGCAGTCGTTGTTGGCAAAGTATATATCCTCCTATTATAAGTTTCCGTTAAACCGGATAATGCTGAGATTACAATCAATGTGTGAGGGTCAGTGATTAAAATCGAATCTTTCGGAAAAGATTCCGAAAGCATTCCGGCAACTTCTAAATCCCACTTGAAAAAAGAAGAGAGTCCGGTTTCTGGAGTATATAGAATTTTACTACAATATTTAATATATCTGTCATAAGGCGATGTTATTGAAGATAAAGGTAAATAAAGAATTAGTAAAACTAATAGCATGCTAACAGGAAAAACGAAAGTACGCGATCGAGATCGTATCCTAAAAGAAAACTTAAAAAATCTTTTTATTATTTGGAAAGGAATCAAAACGGAGAAATAACCGACAGATTGCGCAAAAAATATTGCAAACCTATAGGAGAAACTTAATGGTGCAAAATATGCTATAATTGATATACACGTAACAATATGTTGTAAAAACATTAAATCGTAAGTAAAGAGTATTGAAGATGAAAAAGGAAATAGAACTATATTAATTAAAAACAGCCACACAAATGTACTTCCAAACGTATTTTCAAGAAAACTTTTTTTCCAGTCGAACGGGAAGTTGTAGGCGCCGGGGTCATAATATAAAGCGTTAAATGGTATGAACATTCGGTTTATTTGTTCGAGAATCAGATTAGCAGGCAATAACCCTGATGCCATGTTTAATAGCAGGTACAGACCAGCAACTAGACTTAAAATCTTAGAAAGCAGGGTAATTCTATTCTCCATAATTTGAAAAACTAATACAATCAAGAATAGAAGAACTGCAGCAGCGAAACCCATCATAAAGTGAAGTGAATAGTAAGACATAGTTATTATAAAAAGAATGATAATGGCAGTATGTGACTCCCTCGTACTAAGCCATTTCCTCAAAACAACGAAGATTAATATGGAAAAAACGAGAGAATAAATATCCTGTAGCTTACTAAAATCTCCACCGATATACGCATCAGAAGGGTTGATGGAAAATACTGGCCAAATAATAAATTTTATTGCTTGAGGAATATACTGGCCATATCGGCAAAAGAAACTGTAATTAGAGAATACAAAAGGTATTATTATAGGAAAAATATAAAACATAGTTAAAAACTTTTTATACTGAATCGATTTATCGCTATTAGTGGAGATTTTGTTACTGTGAAAAGAATCATAAAGAATAGCGATTGCAAACGGAAGGAGAGCCATAAGTATATTACGCCTTAATAAAAAGATCATGTCCATTAACATAGAGCCTCCGAATCCCCAGCCCGAGATTATGGTAGAGAGAAATGAGAGTAAGCATGATCTATTAAGCTTGTAGGTCAAAAGAAACATTCCAGAAGAGAATAATATGTATTGAAGCAGTGGTGCTGCCCAAAATATTGAAAGAGGGTTTAGGCCTCCTATTATGGCGATTGTGAGTATGAGGTCTTCGAAACAATCGTCAAGAATCCTTGGTAAATAAATCCCCCATTCGATATCCCGAATCTTTATAATGTGAGTTGCAAAATCTCTTCCTAATTGGTATGGAAAAACTGATTGAGAGCGGATATAGATAAATGGGAAAAGTCCTCCTACGATTAGGGTAATAAGAAACCAAATTAATGTTGAGTTTTTAACGGCAATTATGTCTTTATTCCACCACCGTGGACTAAATATTATGAAAATGAGCATTAACAAAACCGATGAAGCGGAAATAATTACTGCAGCAGGTAAGTGAATAAATGATAGTAAAAAATAAAATACGCCTAAGCATAAAATACCAATGCTCCATTTAACCATAATGACAGTAAGTCCTAAGTTTAGAGTATAATCAGATTTATGCTTAATTATCACTAAAATATGATGCCCAATAATGAAAGGTATTGAGAAGAAAAGCGGTATTGAGAAGAAAGCTCGGTAAACTTCCGGAAAAGAGAAAACCTTACCAATAGCAATAAAAACCAGAACTATGAGTGATAAAATACTGATCAGTTTAGTGCATGAGAATTTATTTTCCTTAGAAAAGTAAACAGTATGCATGTTCATATTGATTGAAGAGCTTTCTGATAAACAAGTAGTATTTGCTTGACAAGTTCACTCCAAGAATATTTTTTAGCATGCTTTAATATAGTATCTGTATCCCAATCCTTTTCTAAAGCTTCTAAAATACCTGATGCTAATGCTTCTCCATTTTTCGGTTCAACGAGAATACCCAAGTCACTGCTAACTATTGCTTCAGGTACGCCGCCAACCCTTGTAGCTACAATAGGCTTACCGCACGCCATAGCTTCAGGAATCACCGTCGGAAAACCCTCTTGTAAGCTCGGTAGAACAAAAATGTCGGATGCATTCATCCACAGAGGGATTTCCTCATGCCTTCTGCCCTCAACAAGCATAACATAATCTTCTATGCCATACTTTTTAACCATGCTTTGCAATAGCTCTTTTAAAGGACCAGAGCCGACAATTATGAGCAGTACATCTTTCCTTTTCCTCAAAACTAGGGGCATGGCGTTAATCAAATAGATATGCCCCTTCGCATCAGTCAGGTTCCCAACGGAAAGCAGTATTTTCTTATTTTGAGGCAGGCCCAGCCTTTCTCTAGCTTTCACTGTCGAAACTGGCTTAAATAGACCCTCATCATAGCCATTGGGTATGATATACAGCTTGTTAGACGATATGCCCAGCGATAGCAATTTTTCAGCGTTAAATTTACAAACTGTTATCACTTGGTCTGCTTCAGCTAAGACGAATCTGGCCAAAGAATTATGCCAACGATCTCTAAACGGTAAATCGTAAACGTCACCACCATGAGCCGTCACTACCAATGGCTTCTCGTACAGGTTCTTTAAATATGTTCCTATGAAGCCATTTTCTAAGAAATGGGCATGCATCAGATTGAAGTCTATATTATTCTTCGATATCACATTAATACAACTTTTCGTTGCAAGATAACAGTTTCTTTTACGTAACACATCAATAGGCAGTGTAAAATACTTAGGGCAAAGATACCTATAATTCCGTAGATCGTTAAAAGATTCTACTTTTAATCGCAAGAACCTAAAATACCTTTCCAGATATGGTAACTTTAACGCGATGCAGGAGAATAGGGGCATTGGCATTAGGATAGTCACTTCTTTAACGTAAGGCTTTATATTGATTACTTGATCTTTAATGAAGACTTTAAAATGTGGCACTATAAGCAAAAGACTGAGGGATTTTAGAATCTCCATCATATTGCTCTCAATTAGGTATACACAATATTCTAGATAGACGGTAGATCTTGATTTAAGTATTCCAGCAAGAATCCAATTATCTTTCCCGCAGCTCTCCCGTCACCATATGGATTAGGCAATCTCTTGATCTCGTCCTTAACATGACCATTATTAATAAGTATTTTCGCCGTTGAAACTATCCGATTTGTATCATAGCCCACTAGGAAGTTTGCACCTAATTCAACAGTCTCCATCCATTCAGTGTTCTCCCTCAGGGTTATACATGGAACGTTAAGCCAGAAGGCTTCCTTCTGAACGCCACCGGAATCCGTCAGTATTAGCTTGGCTTCTGACATGAGCTTAAGCATGTCGTGATAACCTAAGGGTTTCAGAAGTTTAACGTGTTTAGCCTCTTCAAGTTTTTTAAGGAGGCCCTGAGAGGACAGCCTGCTCATGGTTCTAGGGTGTACTGGAAAAACAATATGTATATCACTTAACTGGATGATGGCTTTAACTATGTTTTCCAGTTTAAGCGGGTTGTCAACGTTTCCAGCCCGATGCAATGTTAATACCGCATACGTTTGCGGATCAAGACCGCTTTCTTTAAGGATACTGCTTTTCGAAGCAAGCGGCATGTGCTTTAGGAAAACGTCGAACATGGTGTCCCCTGTTAGATGTATTCTACCTAACACCGTCTCCTTCTCAAGATTTTTAACGCATCTTTCAGATACTGCGAACAGGAGCGAGGATACGTGATCTATAACACGCCTATTTATCTCTTCAGGCATTGACATATCGTAGCTTCTGGCTCCCGCTTCTACATGAGCTACTTTAATGCCAAGCTTCACTGGTGTTAACGCTCCAGCTAATGCGGAATTTGTATCGCCTGGAACCATTACTAGATTAGGTTTGAGCTCTACAAGGGCTTTTTCAAGTCTTAGCATTATTTCTGCGGTCTGACACGCATGGGATCCAGAGCCAACCCCTAAGTTAACGTAGGGATCTGGGAGATTTAGCTCATTGAAAAAAGTTTTAGATAGATTGTAGTCGTAATGTTGACCTGTGTATATGACTTTAATGTCTAAACTTTTCCTTCCAGCCTCGTAAATTATTGGAGCCGATTTTATTATCTGAGGTCTAGTACCGAGAACTAGCGCAATCATCATCTAATCCAGGACTTTATTGGTAGCGATGTCCGTAATCCGTTTAATTACGTATGGTAATACACGTACTCCTTGCGTCTTGAACAAAGCGTTGAGGTACAACATGTCCCCGCGGATTCTCGACATTAAATAGTTCTTTTGGCTTCCCATATAGGTATTGAATCTTACGGCATATTCTCTGAAAATGTTTTCTCCAGTTACCTTATATAGGAAGTATAATTGCTGGATGTGTAGCATGTGATAGCTCAGTGGTGCAAGAAGTGCTGGATTAAGCTGATAGAGAGACCAATATCCAGAATCATATTTTCCAATATTTTTTCTTAATGTAAAGATTCCTTCCATAAGAATCTTTTCTACGAGCGTATCTTTAGATACACAGAAGAGGTCGAATAATCCCATTAAGGCATATATGAAGCCATTTAAAATATGAGACGGAGGATTGGAAGGAGCTTCTTCAAACCAGATTCCATCCTCGTCGACATAGGCAACACCTCCGTGTTTAATCTCTGTCACCAATGGTCTTGAAGCTTCGCGAGCAATTTTAAGGAACAACTCATTTCCAGTAAGAATAGATGCGCGAACAAAACAAGAAACAGCAACTCCCTGTGTCAATGCACTTAACCATCCTTTTTTTAGATGATAGAAGGGGTGATCGAAGTTTAAGGGGAGAAGAAAGCCGGTTTTAGCATGAATGCCGTTATTGATTAGCCAACTTACAGCTTTTTCCCAAGCAACACGCTGCTCCGCACCAGAAAGGTAAAGTTGTAGATTACTTAGAGCGAAGATAGCTACTGTAGTCGGATTATACACTACCTCTCCTGTTGCATAAAAACGAATTAGTGGGATTCCCTCTTTATCAAACAGCCTGAGCTTTGCTGAAAAATCTCTTAGATCCTGTATGTAGTACATTATATTGAAGAAATTGGTATTTAACTTCATGCTTCTCCCTAGGACACCAGATAATTGTATGTCTTTATGAGTCGCTTTTCCATAATCTGCCAGTTAAATAACCCGTTTGCAGCTTTAATACCATTTTCTCCAAGCTTCTTGCGCAAGTCAGGAGAAGAAGCAAGTTTAAAAATTACTTCTCTAACCTTTGCAGTATCGTTCATATCTACAACTATGCCGCATCCACATTTCTTCACGATCCTCGCCTGATAGCTTCCCTCGGGTACGAGGACAGGTATTCCCTGTGCCATGGCCGTGAACAACTTTCCTGGAGAAGCTAAAATGTGGTTAATGTTATCAGGCATATAAAGAGATGGAATAAGATTCGCTTTTTTGACTAAACGATCTATCTCAGAAGTTGAGATCCAGCCTAAGTACTTGATATTATTGTACTTCTTTTCTACAGTTTTTACTATTGGAACTAAGTCACCCTTTCCAGCAAGCAACAATTCAACGCATTTAAGATCTTTCACAGCTTCAATCAGTTTATGCACCCCCCTCTGTACTCCAATGTCGCCGTAGTAAAATATCGTAAATTTTCCTCTATTACGATTTGCTACATTAAAGTTACTATATTCGGATTTTGGAGGCACATTCATAATCACCGCCATCTTTTCCTTTTGAAAGCCCATCTTTGAGAGATACTTCACAAAGCCATCGTTTACAACTATAACGTGATCAGCATAATGTTTTGCTATAGCGAAAACAACCTTAACTAGAAAATGGGATTTCGGAAACCTTTCTAAAAAGACTATCGGATGATCATGCATATCGTAAACTAGCTTTATTCGACCAAGTCTTAACATTTTTATTAGTATGCCGCAAAAAAGTGTATCCACATCATGACAATGAATAACTCTGAAATTAAGAGTAAAAGATGAAAATATGCACCAAACATAATAAAAGAAGAAGCTGATAACCGTTCTTATACTTTGGCCATAAGGAGACTTGAAGTTAAAACGTCGAATAAGTAAGCCGTTTGATAAAGTCTGTCTTGGAGAACCGTCTTCTCTATCCCAAGCAAGAATTGTAATTTTATAACCATTCCTGACGAGACTATTCACTTCTCTCAATGGTCGCTCATCGTAAGTAGCAGGATTACTTAGTAACATCAAGATACCTTTTCCTGCATTATACCTTGTTTCCATAGGAATTTAGTTGTTTAATGCCTTTTGTTTCACTTTATACAAAAGCTCTTTTCCCTGCAATTAACCCAGCTAAGACACCTACTCCAAGCGTACTATGGAATATAAAATACATGATGGAAAGTAGCAAACAGAGAAAACTTCTTTCTTTTATCAGCAAATGAAATGATACAATTATACTTGCAATAAAGTACAGGAGCATAGGAATAAATATTAGTATAGAGTGGAGAATTGAAAATAATATAAGAAGAAATAATTCATATAAAAAGAATATAGGAGGAATGAACCAGAAAGATGCAGTATTAAACCATTCAACATGATGATATCCCTTTCTTACAAGAAGTCCTTTTGCGACCCCGTAGTTAAAAGTCTGTTTAAGGAATCCTTTGAACGAACTCCTTGTAAAGTAGTATGCGATAACGTTTGGATTAGTATAGAATTTAAATCCTTTTAAACGCAACCTCAAGGGTAATTCATCATCTTGACCAACTATGAAATCCTCATCAAATTTTCCATTTGATATTACAAGTTGCCTATCAAAAACTCCGAATATTACTGAATCGGAAAAATGTGGCTTTCTCTTATACCTACAAGACCTAGCACCGCTAAACGGAGAATAGTACATTAAACTAACAAGCTTTCCAAAGGTATTTTCGTAAACATTTATGTAGATTCCACCAACACCAGCCAACTTAGGCTCCATTTCTCTTACTCGCAAAAAGGTACGAACATCTTCTTCTATGAAATCTTTCTTAAGAGAGCTGTGTGCATTAACAATCATGAATAGATCTCCCTGGGCTTCATCGATCCCTTTGTTAAAGGCGAAGACATGTCTAATTTTTGGATTCGTAAAAATTCTCAAGTTTAAGCGACTCTTATACTTTTCAACGATTTTTAGAGTAGAATCTTGAGACATACCGTCAAAAATAAGAACTTCAAATCTATCCTTTGGATATGTCTGATCAACTAAACTGTCTAATAATCGACCAATATGTTTTTCTTCGTTCCTTGTTGCTACTATTACAGAAACAAAGGGATATCCTTGTTTCTTTTTATCTATTGGAAGGGACATCTTTAATTCTTTCTGCATATTGCTAAAACTTCAGA
>Ga0123519_10009834_pt1 | contig 14340 bp, 9 predicted proteins | sample YelNatPaOPRAMG02_FD_87396 | JGI IMG/M metagenome (GOLD analysis project Ga0123519, IMG submission 87396) | Hot spring microbial communities from Yellowstone National Park - Yellowstone National Park OP-RAMG-02 (version 2) | ecosystem: Environmental > Aquatic > Thermal springs > Hot (42-90C) ...
GTTATCGCCGCCGTCAGCGTCGTCTTGCCATGATCAACATGCCCAATTGTCCCGACATTTACATGGGGCTTGCTCCGGTCAAACTTTTGTTTCGCCATAACCTCTCCTCCGTTTTACAAGTTTATTTTTTCCAGAATCTTTTCCGAAATTGACCTGGGAACCTCAGCATAATGGGCTGGCTCCATATTATAATTACCCCGGCCCTGGGTCACCGAACGCAATGCCGTAGCATAGCCAAACATTTCCGCCAGCGGAACTTTGGCCCGGATTATTTCCAGGCCACCTTTTAATTCCATTGCCTCTATCTGTCCCCGCCGGGCATTGATATCACCCAGAACATCACCCAGATATTCAACCGGAGTAATCACTTCCATTTTCATAATCGGCTCCAGAATAACCGGCTGGGCTTTTTTACAGGCCGCGGTAACTCCATAAGACGCCGCCAGTTTAAAAGCCATCTCCACGAATCAACCTCATGATAAGAACCGTCAACCAGAATAACCCTTACTCCAACCAGTGGATAACCAGCCAGCACCCCGCTGTCCAGTGCTTCCCGAACTCCTTTTTCTATTGCCGGAATATATTCCTTGGGAATTGCTCCGCCAAAAATTTTATTGACAAACTCATATCCATTATTATCCGGCAACGGTTCCACTTTCAGAACACAATGGCCATATTGTCCCCGGCCGCCGGTCTGCCGGATATATTTTCCTTCGGCCTCGGCCGCCGCCCGGATAGTTTCCCGATAGGCCACCTGGGGTTTACCAACATTGGTTTCCACACCGAATTCCCGCCGCATCCGGTCAACAAGAATCTCCAGATGCAGTTCGCCCATCCCGCTGATGATTGTCTGGCCGGTCTCTTTATCAATCTTAACCCGAAAGGTCGGGTCCTCCTCCATTAGCCGGGCCAGCGCCAGAGAAAGTTTTTCCTCATCGGACTTGGTTTTTGGCTCAATCGCTACGCTGATTACTGGCTCCGGCAGATGAATCGACTCCAGATAAACTGAGTCCTCATCATCGGTTAAGGTGTCCCCGGTGACTGTCTGTCTTAAACCAACGACTGCCACGATATCACCGGAATAAGCATTCTTTACTTCACTGCGGTTATTGGCATGCATTCGCAAAATCCGCGCCAGCCGTTCTTTGGTCCGGGTGCGGGTATTGTAAATATATGTCCCACTTTTCAGCTGACCGGAATAAACCCGCACATAAGTAATCTTTCCCACATACGGGTCACTCTGAATTTTAAAGGCCAGGGCCAGCAGCATTCCCTCATCATCAGGCCGAAATTCTTTTTCCCCATCGTCAGTTCTCGCCACCACCGGGGGAACATCCAGCGGTGAAGGCAGATAGTCATTTACCGCATCCAGCAGTGGCTGAATTCCTTTATTCTTAAAAGCCGAGCCGACCAGCACCGGAAAAAGTTTTCCCTTAATTACCGTCTCCCGGATAACCTTTTTGATTTTTTCTACCTCTACTGGTTTGGCCTCCACATAACTATGCATTATCTCACTATCATAGTCCGCCAAAATTTCCAGCATTTTTTCCTGATGATGTCTGGCGGATTTTTGATACTCCGGTGGCACCTCGGTCACCAGAAATTCTGCGCCCTTATTTTCCTCAGACTCCGCCGGCCAGATATAGGCCTGACCGGTCACCAGATCCACTACCCCGCGAAAATCATCTCCACTGCCGATGGGAATCTGGATTGGCAGGGGCTGAGCATCCAGCCGCTTTTTTATCTGACGAATCACCATCGGAAAATTTGCTCCCACCCGGTCCATCTTATTAACAAACACCAGCCGCGGCACTCCGTAGCGATTGGCCTGCCGCCAGACGGTCTCGGATTGTGGTTCCACTCCATTAGCCGCATCAAAAACCACAATCGCTCCGTCCAGAACCCGGAGGGACCTTTCCACCTCTACCGTAAAATCCACATGGCCTGGCGTATCAATAATATTCAACTGACAATTTTTCCAGGTGCAGTAAGTCGCTGCCGCCGTAATGGTTATTCCCCTTTCCCTTTCCTGTTCCATCCAGTCCATTACGGTGGTTCCTTCATGCACTTCCCCGACCTTATATATCCGACCGGTATAATAGAGGATTCGCTCGGTCGTTGTGGTCTTGCCGGCATCAATATGGGCAACAATTCCAATGTTTCTGATTTTATCCAAACTGTACTCGCGCATATCTATTTCTTTTTCCAGTTGTCCGACACTCACGCTGTTTACCTCATTTACCAGCGGTAATGGGCAAAGGCCTTGTTGGCCTCAGCCATCTTATGGGTATCCTCACGCTTTTTTACCGCGGCCCCTTCTTTGCGGCTGGCATCCATTATTTCCTGGGCCAGACGCACAGCCATGGCCGCCCCTTTCCGGGCCCGGGCATATTGTAAAATCCATTGCATTGCCAGAGTTGTTGAACGCAATTCCGGAACTTCCATCGGCACCTGATAAGTCGCTCCCCCGACCCGTCGTGGACGGACTTCCAGAAGCGGACGAACATTTTCAATCGCCTGCTGAAAAACACCTAACGGATCGGCTTTCATCTTCTCTTTTATTATCTCCATTGCCCGGTAAAAAATTTTTTCCGCGGTGGTTTTCTTGCCCCGGAAATTTATCTTATTGATAAACCGGGAAACCAACTGCGAATTGTATTGCCACTCCGGTTGCGGCAGTGGTCTTTTTTCTCGCGGTTTTAATTTTTTTCTGGGCATAACCTATCTCCTATTAGTATTTTTAGTGTCTCAATTTGTCGCTTTCGGTCTTTTTGCTCCATATTTAGACCGACCCTGTCGCCGATTTTCCACTCCGGTTGCATCCAGCGTACCACGAATTATATGATAACGCACTCCCGGCAGGTCCTTTACCCGGCCGCCACGCACCAGGACTATTGAGTGTTCCTGTAAAGTGTGGCCAATCCCCGGAATATACGCGGTCACTTCGGTCCCGCTGGTTAACTTTACCCGGGCAACTTTTCGCAAGGCGCTGTTCGGCTTCTTCGGGGTGGTCGTATAGACCCGGGTACAAACCCCGCGCCTCTGGGGACAGGAGCGGAGGGCCGGAGCTTTGGTCTTACTTTTAAGAGACACCCGTCCCAAACGAACTAACTGGTTAATTGTTGGCATACCTTTTTAACTCCCTAAGTATTATTTCGTAAACCGGTACCGGCTGGAATTAACCGGCCGATGATTACATTTTCTTTCAAACCCTTAAGATAGTCGGTCTCGCCGGTCACCGCCGCATCGGTAAGTACCCGGGTTGTTTCCTGAAAACTCGCGGCTGAGATAAAGGAATCGGCCGAGAGTGAGGCCTTGGTTATACCTAAAAGCAGCGGTTTGGCCGTTGGCAGATGCTTTCGTTCTTTTTTTAACTTTTTACATTCCTGCTGGTAACGATAGCGGGAAATAATTTCTCCATCTAAAAAAGTGGAATCTCCCGAGTCTTCAATCCGGACATTGGCTAACATCTGACGAACAATTACCTCAATATGTTTATCGTTAATACCTACACCCTGTAAACGATAGACCTGCTGGATTTCATTTACCAGATATTCCTGAACTTCCTTAGGGCTCTTTACCCGGAGAATATCATGCGGGTCAACCGACCCATCGGTCAACGGCTCGCCCACCTTCACCCGGTCGCCATTATAGACCAGAGCGTGGCGGCCATGCGGAATAACATATTCCCGGAAACGTTTGGTTTTCTCATCCCGGACAATTATCTTTCCCCGGGCCTGGTCCAGTTCTACTATACCATCAATCTCGGAAATAACTGCCGGAATTCGCGGCCGGCGGGCTTCAAAAAGTTCGGCTACCCGCGGCAGTCCTCCGGTGATATCTCTGGTTTTCACCACTTCCTGAGGAATTTTTGCCAGGACATCTCCGGTCTCCACACTTTCTTTATCATCTATGACCAGAATTGTGTCCACCAGTAACGGACATTCCTGAAGAACCTCTTTTGTTTTCGGATCCTCAATCAGGATTCGCGGACGCAATTTTTCCGTCGGATGGGAAATAATTGTCTTTTCTACTGTGCCGGTCGCGCTGGATTTTTCTTTTTTTAAGGTTACTCCATCTTTGACATCTTCCAATCGGACTTTTCCCCGGGCCTCGGCAATAATCGGCTTGGTGTGCGGGTCCCAGTCTGCCAGCAGTGTTCCTTTTTTCACCCGGGAGCCCACCGAATAATAGAGACGAGCGCCATAGGGAATCTGATAACTGGTTTTCCGGTGGGAGGTCGGAGTAATCGGATATTCCGTCAGGACCAATTCGGCATTGCGACTCGTAACAATATCTTTACCTTCCCGATTCTTCACGCTGCGGAAATTAAGATAAGCAATTTCACCGTCGTATTCCGCATAGACTTCTGACCGGGCTAAAATCCGGCTGGCCGCCCCACCGATATGGAATGTTCTTAAAGTTAACTGGGTTCCGGGCTCGCCGATTGACTGGGCGGCAATAATTCCGACTGCCTCTCCAACCTCCACCATCCGACCGGTTGCCGGATTTATTCCATAACATTTACTGCATATACCTCTTTCGGCTTCACAGGTCAACGGGGAACGCACACCGATTTTATCAATACCAAGGTCGGCAATCTTTCGGGCGGCCTCTTCGGTAATTATTTCTCCCCGCTGCACCAGAACTTCATCGGTAATCGGGTTGGCGATGTTATCCAGAGAAATCCGCCCCTGAATTCTTTCGGCAATTCCCTCTACGGTTTCTTCGCCGGCCTGTAAAGCCCCGATTCTTATCCCATTAATTGTTTTACAATCATCTATGGTCACCACCACATCATGGGCAACATCAATCAACCGCCGGGTTAAATATCCGGCATCGGAGGTCTTCAAAGCCGTATCCGCCAGACCTTTGCGACCACCATGAGTGGAAATAAAATATTCCAGAACGGAAAGCCCTTCCCGGAAGTTAGAGGTCACCGGTGATTCAATAATTTCTCCCACTCCGCCGGTAAGACGTTTCTGTGGCTTGGCCATCAATCCGCGCATTCCGGCCAGTTGCCGGACCTGTTGCCGACTGCCCCGGGCCCCGGAGTCAGCCATTAAAAATATGGAGTTAAAGCGGGAAGTGTCCGGCCGATACGGTTCTTTTTCTTTCTGCCGCATTTCGTCAAACAGCACTTCCGATACTTTATCAGTAGCATGAGTCCAGATATCAATAATTTTGTTATAGCGCTCCCCTTCGGTAATCAGGCCCTGCTTGGCCAATTTTTCTATCTCTTTAACTTCCTTATAGGCCCTTTCCACAATCTCTTTCTTGCTGGAGGGAACAATCATCTCATCCACCGAAATAGAAAGTCCAGCAAAGGTAGCACACTGAAAACCAATCTTCTTTAACTCATCCAGCAGCACCACCGTATTGTATTGCCCGAGATTTTTATAGCAGTAATCCACCAGACGGGTTAATTGTTTTTTATCCATCTCTCCATCACTAATACCTTTGATAAACCGGAGGTCTTTCTCCAGATAACTATTAAATATCACCCGGCCAACAGTGGTATAGTCCTTCCAGGAATCAATGCTATTTTTCCCATCATTGGTTTCTCGCAGTTGATTTATCCCTTTGACTTTAATCCGGGCATGCAGATCAATTGCGCCCTGCTGGTAGGCCGCCAGCACTTCATCAATACTGGCGAAAATTGTGCCTTCGCCTTTAACTCCCTTTTTCATCTTGGTCAGATAACAACAGCCCAGAACCATATCCTGACTGGGAACCGCCAGAGGTCTTCCCGAAGCCGGGGAAAGTATATTATTGGAAGAGAGCATCAAAATTTTTGCTTCCAGTTGGGCCGCCGGGCTTAAAGGCAAATGGACGGCCATCTGGTCACCATCAAAATCCGCATTAAAAGCAGCACAGGTCAACGGAGGCAACTGGATTGCCCGTCCCTCAATTAACACCGGTTCAAATGCCTGAATGCTGAGCCGATGCAGAGTGGGCGCCCGGTTCAACAATACCGGATGATCGCTGATAATTTTTTCCAGAATATTCCAGACCTCCGGGGCCTTTCGGTCCAGAAGTTTACGGGCGGCTTTCAGAGTAGTTTTTTCGGTCTTGGTTAACTCCCGGATAATAAATGGCTTGAACAATTCCAGAGCAATCTCTTTCGGTATCCCGCACTGGTGTAATTTCAGATTTGGTCCAACCACAATTACGCTGCGACTGGAATAGTCCACCCGCTTTCCTAAAAGATTCTGGCGGAAACGTCCCTGTTTGCCCCGCAGGGCTTCCGAAAGCGATTTGAGCGGACGTTGATTAATCCCGGTAAGTACTGGCCGGGTCCGGCTTTCATTATCCAGTAAAGCGTCAACCGCTTCCTGAAGCAGTCGTTTTTCATTGTTAATCATTACTATCGGCGCTTTTAACTGAATGATATGACGCAGACGATTATTGCGATTAATCAGGCGACGATAAAGGTCATTGAGGTCGGAGGTAGCAAACCGACCACTATCAATACTTACCAGTGGCCGCAGGTCCGGTGGAATAACCGGCAACACTGTCAATATTGTCCACTCCGGCCGGGTCTGGGAATTTAGAAACCCCTCCAGAATTCTTAACCGCTTAATCAGCCGGGAACGGTCCTGTTCGGAGATTATCCGTCCGGACTTTTTCTGAAGATATTCCTTCTGCTGCGCCGGTTCTTTAATCTTTTCCAGCTCCTTAAAAATCCGGTCCAGCGCCCCAGCCTGCCGGGTCTTTTCCAGCAATTGTTTCAGTAATTTTTTCCGCTCCGCCCGCTCGGAATTTTTATTAAACTCAACAATAAAATTGTCCAATTCCTGGGGCTTTATTCCAATAAGGTCCCGATTTATATTGTTTACTTCTTTCTTCAAATCAATCTTTTCTAAAAGTTTTCGCACCGCACCCGCCCCGATATCCACCGAGAGTTTATTACCAAAGCGATTGAAGTAATCCCGATATTCATCCGGTCGCAGGATCGTCCCTTCGGCTAAAACCAGCCGGTCGGACTCATCCTTCAAATCCGCCATCACCAGATAATGGGTATAGTAAACCACTTTTTCCAGGTCACTCATTTTCATATTAAGAATCTGGCCAATGCGGGACGGGGGTTTGCGTAAAAACCAGATATGAGCAACCGGCGTAGCCAGTTCAATATGGCCAAAACGTTCGCGCCGGACCCGGGAATCGGTCACTTCCACTCCGCAACGGTCGCAAATCTGTCCATGATATTTTCGTCCGGTATATTTACCACAACTACAGGCATCGGTCTTCACCGGTCCGAAAATCCGCTCGCAAAATAGACCATCGCGTTCCGGCTTGAGAGTCCGATAATTAATTGTCTCCGGTTTTTTTACCTCGCCATAAGACCATTCCCGAATCTGCTCCGGGCTGGCAACAGTCAAACGAATGGCATTAAAATTATCAAAATGAAGTTCAGCCCGACTTCTGGCTTTTTGAACTTTGCCGAAAAAACTTTCCAGATTATTTTTCATTTTAACACCTTCTCTTTGGCTGTTTTCTCTTTTGTTTTACCGGCCTGAGCCGCAATATTTTTTAACTCCACATTCAAACCCAGCGCCCGCAACTCACTTACCAGAACCCGAAAGGTCTCCGGCACACCGGAAGTTGGAAAACTGCGACCATGAGTAATCGCTTCATAGGAAGCAATCCGGCCGGTCTCATCATCAGATTTAATGGTCAAAAATTCCTGTAAAGCATTGGCCGCGCCATAGCCCTCCAGGGCCCAGACTTCCATTTCGCCAAATCGCTGTCCACCGAACTGGGCTTTGCCCCCCAGGGGTTGCCGGGTAATCAAAGCATAAGGACCGGTCGAACGGGCATGAATTTTATCCTCAACCATATGAATAAGTTTCATCAGATACATATAGCCGATAGTAATTTTTTCCATAAATGGCTCTCCGGTCCGACCATCGTAAAGCGTAATCTGGCAATTTTCATCCGGTAGATATTTTTCCGGAACACCCTTTTTAATCAGGGCGGCCCGGGCCTCTTTAATTTTTTCTTTTACCTCATGCTCAGTCGCTCCGGCAAAGACCGGAGTAATACACTGAACATTCAGCATCTTTGCCGCCCAGCCCAGCATCGCCTCCAACAATTGACCGACATTCATCCGCGACGGCACCGACAGCGGGGACAATAAAACATCCACCGGTGTCCCATCCGGCAAGTGGGGCATATCCTCCACCCGAACAATTTTGGCAATAACCCCCTTGTTGCCGTGGCGACCAGCCAGTTTATCCCCCACCTGCAGATAACGGGTAGTGGCTACATAAACCTTTACCGATTTATTGACCGAAATTGGCAATTCCTCACCTTTCTTAATATATTCCTCTTCCTTCTTATAGTATTTCTCTATCTGCTCAATTTTCTGCCGATAGGCTATTTCAATTAACCGGCGCTCGGCTGGCTTTTTGTTTTCCTTCAGCCGGGTTTCTTTTTCCCGTTCAACCATCTCTTTAACCCGGTCCCGCTCTTTGCGTAAATCCGCCAGACGACTGGCAATTTCCTTATCCAGCGGAGAAATCACATTTTTATTTTTTTCTCTGGGGGACTTTTTGCTGGAAATTTTTTCCCGGGAAACGAAAACCTGAACCCCGATAACCTTGCCGGTAATGCCTGGTGGCACCCGGAGAGAATCATCTTTGACATCTTCGGATTTATGACCAAAAAGCACCCGCAAAAGCCGCTCTTCCGGTGAACTCTGTTGTTCGCCCTTCGGGGCGGTCTTGCCAACCAGGATATCATACGGCTGAACCTCAGTACCAATCCGGACAATCCCATCTTCTCCCAGATTTAATAACTCATCGCTACTGGTATTGGGAATATCCCGGGTTATTTCCTCGGCCCGGCCCCGGCTCTCCCGGGCTTCACAGATAAACTCACTGATATGGATTGAAGTAAACACATTATCCCGCAAAACCTTTTCGGAAACCACAATCGCATCTTCAAAATTATAACCCTCCCAGGGCATAAAAGCCACCAGTAAATTTTTACCCAGCGCCAGTTGTCCCTGGGTGGTCGCCATTCCATCGGCAATTACCTGTCCCTTGCGCACTTTCTGACCGGCTTTGACCAGCGGGATTTGATTGATGCAGGTATCCTGATTGGAACGCTCGTACTTTCGCAGGATATAACGGTCAATTTCTTTACTCTCTTCATTTATCACCAGAATTTCCCTGGCCTCAACACTAATCACCCGGCCATCGCGTTTAGCCAGAACCACCGTGCCCGAATCCGTCGCCACCTGTCTTTCCATTCCCGTCGCCACCAGCGGCACCTCCGGGAATAACAGCGGCACCGCCTGCCTTTGCATATTTGAACCCATTAACGCCCGGTTGGCATCATCATGTTCCAGAAATGGTATAAGCGAGGCCGATGCCCCGACCACCTGAATCGGGGTGATATCAATATAGTTAACCTTTTCCGGAGGAACCGCAATAACATCGCCCCGCTGTCGGCAGATTACCAGGTCGTCCAGAATTTTTCCATTCTTATCTATTCGGGTATTGGCCTGAGCAATAATTACTGTATCTTCTTCATCCGCAGTAAAATAACGAACCTCATCAGTCACCCGACCATTTTTCACCAGCCGATAAGGCGTTTCAATCAAGCCATATTCGTTGAGCCGGCTATAGACACCCAGCGAAGAAATCAGACCGATATTTCCGCCTTCCGGTGTCTCTATTGGACAAATTCTTCCGTAATGAGTATAGTGAACATCCCGGACCTCAAAACCGGCCCGCTTCCGATTAAGCCCGCCCGGCCCGAGAGCCGAAAGTCGGCGTTTATGAGTCAACTCGGCCAGCGGATTGGTCTGATCAAGAAACTGGGATAACTGGGAAGTGCCAAAAAACTTTTTAATCAGGGCCTGAAAAACCGAAAAGTTTATCAACTGTCTGGGTTTAAGTTCTTCACTATCCTTGGCGGTCGTATTCAATCGTTCCCGGATACCCCGGCTCATCGTGTATAAAGCAATTCGCACCTGATTTTCCAGCAACTCCGAAACCGTCCGCACCCGCCGATTGCCCAGATGGTCAATATCATCTTCGGCCACTACAATATCCCCGTTGGTAATTCGCAAAAGATAACAAATAGTCGCAATAATATCCTCCCGGGTAAGCAGGCGATATTCCGGGGACGGGGTTTTCCAGGAAAAAATCTTTTCTTCACTGAATTTTTTCAGGTCCCCCTTGCTGAACCGCTCTTCATATTCCTTAAAAATACTTTCCAGTTTGCGATTGATTTTGAACCGGCCGATTCTGGTCAGGTCATAACGACGATGCGACTTAAAAAAAAGGTCATCCAGATAATTGGCCGCCCGCTCTACCGGAATAGAATATTCCTGGGATTTCAAAATCTGATAAATCTGAACCCGGGCCCGCTGAGCCATTCTCCGGTACCTTTCTTTTTCCGCCGCACCACCTTTTTCTTCGGTGGCCCCTTTCATTTCCTGAAGTAACGAAAGCAAAATCGCCGGATTTTTGTGTATCTTAACAGTTTCGATATTTTTATTGCGGATAGAAGTGACCTTATCCTTGGTTATTTCCTGATTGGCCTCCACAATCACCTCGCCGGTTTTCTTATCCACTATATCCACCGCAGCAAACCGGCCAACCAGCGCCTCGTTCGGTAAATCCGGCTGAATTTCAATCTCTTCGTAATCAGCAAACAATGCCAGAATCAGTTTCTCATCTTCAATTCCGGCCGCCCGCAAAAAAGTGGTAATCGGAAATTTTCGTCGTTTATCCAGCGTGACCAACAATTTTCCATCCGGTTCAAACTCCATTTCAACCCAGGAACCACGATAAGGAATAATCCGGGCGACATAAAGCCGTTTACCATAAACCGAGACCTTTTGTTCTTCATCCTCTTCAAATATCACTCCCGGCGAACGATGAATCTGGTTAACCACCACTCTTTCCGCCCCATTAATTATAAACGAGCCGGTCTCGGTCATTACCGGAAATTCGCCGAAGTAAACCTTCTGTTCGGCAATTTCTTTGGAACGATTGTTTTCTATTGAACGAAGATGAAAGGTGACATGTAAAGGAAGGGAGTAGGTCATTCCCCGGGCAATAGATTCGGTCGGCGTATGATAAGGCTCACCAAATTCATAAGAGACAAAATCCAGTTCCAGAGATTCATCACTGTTCCTGATTGGAAAAGTATCCCGAAAAGCCGCCTGCAGGCCAGTTCGTTTTCTTTTCTCCGGTGCGACATCTTTTTGCAAAAAGTCAGCAAATGCTTTCAACTGCACCGATAATAAATTATCCGGCCGGACCTCGGTGGCAATTTTACTGAAGTCAATGGTCTTCAAATCATCCATATTTTTATTCACCCGGTTTTTACCGTCTCCAGAAAACCGTCAAATGTGTCCTACTTAATTTCGGCAGTTGCCCCGGCTTCGGTAATTTTCTTTTTGATTTCTTCCGCCTGTTCTTTCGGAATATTTTCTTTGACTGGCTTCGGAGCACCTTCCACTAAATCCTTGGCTTCTTTCAAACCCAGACCAGTAATCTCCCGGATTACTTTAATCGTCTGGATTTTATTCGTGCCACTACCAGTCAGAATTACCGAGTACTCGGTTTTTTCTTCGGCCACCGTTCCCGTCCCAGCCGCGGTTACCGGAGCCGCCACCGCCGGAGCTGCGGCTACCACTCCGAACTTTTCTTCCATCGCTTTAACCAGATCAGCCAGTTCCAGCACGGTCATCTGGGAGATGGCCTCAATGATTGCATCTTTGCCATTCAACTTGTCTGCCATATTTCTCACCTCCATTTACGATTTACGGTCCTTTAAGGCGTTTAACACCCAGACCAGTTTATTCAGTTGTCCTTTAAGAATAAATACAAAATTATTCACCGGTCCCATTGCCGTCCGCATAATCATCGCCAGAAGAACATTGCGCCCGGGCAACAAAGCCAGCGTCTGTATTTCCGCCGAACTAAGCAATTTCCCATCAACCACTGCCGCTTTGACCTTAAGATTAGAATTTTTCTTGTTAAAATCCATCAGGGCCTTCACCGCCGGCACCACATCACCGCTGACAAACGCCACCGCCACCGGTCCATGGAAAAATTCCCCGGCATCTTTCAAACCAATATCATTCAGCGCCCGACGGAAAAGAGTGTTTTTTACCACCCGATAAGAAGAATTAAATGTTCGTAAACTATTCCGCAACTCCACCAGATCGGAAACCTTCAATCCTTTATATTCCGTAATAAAAAATGCGGAATTATTTTTCAGTTCATCGGTCAGTTGTTTCACCATAGAAATTTTCGCTTCAGTAACCATATTTTGCTCCGTTAAAAAAACCTCTTCCCATTAAGACAGAAGAAGTTTTTCCTTAAACTCTCCGGTCTCAATAAGATTCTCTTGCCTTTCCCTAAAGAGGCAAACAGATTTTAATCCAGTACGCCTACTGGATCTTATTTTCTCAGACCTACAGTTTAAATCTGATACCAGCAGACCAGCCGGTAGTTGTTCCAAATTTATATTCTACAAAGATCTTTCTTTCCGGGATATTTCGGGGACAATAATTAAATCCAACCGTTGACATTAACAGAACCTTTTGTCCGGAAATTTTTTCCGCTGTACTATTATCAAATAAGGAAACCTCTCGCCAGCCAAAACCAACTATTCCGTACGGTTCCAGAATTTTGTGTCGGCCGATATGTCGACTTATTCCCAAAGTAGCCAGCACACCTATTTCCTGAAAATCAGCATCCACCAGAACAATCTGTTGAGTCGGCTGAGACGTCTGTAACCGGCGTAAATTGTATTGACCATATTCATTATAAAAACCAATCCTTACCGCCGGGGTGACCGGGGTTTCTGGCAAAATTAACCGATTTATTCCCAGACTAAATTCGGGAAAATTTCGGCCGCTTGAATAGACATTATCGCCATTACCAACCGGCACTGCCACCTCACCATCAACCACCCGCAATCTGGCTTCAAGATAGCAGTGTTCATCTATGGCATATTCGGCACTTAACTCTTCACCACGGCGACGATTTTCCAGATCAATTATTACCGAACTCAACCCGGGATAAGAAAGTAAACCACTAACACTAATTATATCGGTCCGGGAGATATTAAAATTATTCTGTCTTATCTCGGAAATGAACTCCCAGCCAAGGGTCAGGGTGCGGGCTTCTGATTGACTCCCAACCATCGCCAGCAACCAGGTCGGTTGACAAAGAACAACCAGCATACCCCAGAAAACAAAAAAGAATTTTATAAACATAAATAAGATTGGTAATATGCCCGGCACCGACCTACTCTTGTCTTCCAATTACCTGGAAAACTACCATCGGCCCTGGTGAGCTTAACTTCCGTGTTCGGAATGGGAACGGGTGTGACCTCACCGGAAAAAGCACCGAGCAATTAAAACCTATCGTCAAAAAATCAGTCCAAAAATATGGCCAAGCCGAACGGTCAATTAGTACCGGTTAGCTCAAATCCTTACGGATCTTACACTTCCGGCCTATCAAACCAGTAGTCTACTGGTGACCTTCTTATCCAGTATAAATACTGGATTGGGAAACCTATTCTTAGGGTGGGCTTCGCACTTAGATGCTTTCAGCGCTTATCCCGTCCACACTTGGTTACCCGGCCATGCTCCTGGCGGAACAACCGGCACGCCAGAGGTGTGTTCATCCCGGTCCTCTCGTACTAAGGACGACTCCCTGCAAGTTTCCTTACGCCCACGGTAGATAGAGACCGTCAATTCTGTTACTTTTAATGACCGTATAAAATACGGTGGTCCAACATTTCTGTTAGACTCTGTATGTTACCATACAGTTCGGACTATATCTTCACTCGCTATTAGCGGGTGCTTAGCGTATAGTCTCTGAGGATCCCGATTTAAGACATGTGATTCTTTTTTTACCTTCGGGTGTCAAATGCAACTTTTTTGACTGCAATTCAACAGCTTCAGCAAACTTTTCAAACTGATTATATTTAACTATCAGGGGATGTTCCCTGAAAAAGGGAACAATTTTTGTAGACAGATCATGAATGTTTTTAACAAGATAAACCCAGGTTCTGGTTTTATCGTATTTTGGTTTAATATATCCGCACCCGAAAAATTCTCGCATGGATTTTAAAACAACCTTATTTTTCTGACTCACTTGAAATTCACATGCAATCCTTTTCGTGTTCAGGATATAAAAACATCCTTCTCCATCTACAAAACCGCGTACATAATCAGCTGTTATCATGCCTTTTTCTCGGTTTCCTGCGGGTTGTCCTTTACTTATCCAGTTCAAAGGAGTTTCCCGCATACAGCTAAGTTTATAGACAGCAGGTCATCTACTGTCTCACGACGTACTGAAC
>Ga0123519_10009837_pt1 | contig 14336 bp, 12 predicted proteins | sample YelNatPaOPRAMG02_FD_87396 | JGI IMG/M metagenome (GOLD analysis project Ga0123519, IMG submission 87396) | Hot spring microbial communities from Yellowstone National Park - Yellowstone National Park OP-RAMG-02 (version 2) | ecosystem: Environmental > Aquatic > Thermal springs > Hot (42-90C) ...
CAGAGCAACCTGGTCATCGTGCGCTACAAGGAGTTCTGGGGCGACCGGGGGGAGGAGAACGACGTCCTGGAGGTGGACGGGACCAACATCATCACCGAGAACGGTTGTCGCTTCGAGAAAGTGGTCATATCCCTATTCGCCTACGACGTGGGAACGGACGGGGTGACCGACCTCTCCACCCCGGTGGCCTACTACGACGCCATCCCCTTCCTCACCGGCGTGGACCTCTTCGTCCCCGCCGCCGAGCCCCCGGACCGCAGCGTTTCCCTGGTGCTCACGCCGCGGGGAGGAGGGGGAGCCCAGCAGGTGATCAACGTCCCCAACTGGGCCTCCACCCACCACCGGGTGATCATCCAGTTCAACGACTACCTGCAGCAGCCCAACACCCTGTACTTCGCCGAGGGCCACGTCTCCGACCAGTTCCAGGAATACCTGAGCGTGAGCAACCCCACCCCCCTGGAGGGGCTGGCGCGGGTGGCCTATATCTTCCCCGACCGGGAGGAGAAGGAGGTGGAGTACCGCCTGCCTGCCCAGGCCCGCAGGACCATAAACGTCAACGCCGAGCTTGCCGGCCTCCTGGACTACACCGGCGACGTGGCCTTGAGGGTGAGTTGCGAGCTGGAGGTCTACGCAGAACGCCCCATGTACTTCGATTACCGGGGTAAGTGGAAGGGAGGCCACGTGGGCCGCGGCGCCGCCTGGCTCTCCCAGGAGTGGTACTTCGCCGAGGGCTACACGGGCGGGGATTTCGAGATGTGGGTGTGCGTCCTCAACCCCAACCCGGAGCGGGCGGTGTGCACCTTCCGCTTCCAGACCCAGGAGGAGGGGGAGATAGTCAAGAGGAACCTGGTGGTCCCCGGCCTCTCCCGCCAGACCTTCAACGCCAACGACCTCCTGGAGGGCGGGGACTACAACACCTCCCTGGTGGTCTCCTCCGACCTGCCGGTGGTGGTGGAGCGCCCCATGTACTTCTCCTACGCCTACCGGGGCCTCACCGTCCAGGGCGGGCACTGCGTGCTGGGAGCCACCAGGCTGAGCGAGGAGTTCTTCTTCGCCGAGGGCAACACCCGCGGGGGGTTCCACGAGTGGCTCACCCTGCAGAACCCCCACGACCACGACATAACGGTCACCGCCACCTACTACCCGGGCCAGGGGCAGGGCGAACCCGTGGAGGACTCCTACCTGGTCAAGAAGCAGTCCAGGCACACCGTCTTCGTCCCCGACGTGGTGGGCGAGGGCAAGGACGTCTCCGTGGACCTCTACTGCCCGGAGGAGTTCCTGGCCGAGCGCCCCATGTACTTCTCCTACTCCCACGGCGGCCTGACCGCCTCGGGGGGAGACTGCGGCAGGGGAGCCACCGCCGCCGTGGACACCTGGTTCCTGGCCGAGGGCTACACCGGGGAGGGCTTCCACACCTGGCTCTGCCTGTTCAACCCCTTCGAGGAGGACGTGGAGACCACCGTCACCTACCTCACCCAGGAGGAAGGGGCCCTGGAGCCCAAGACGGTCCTCGTTCCGGCGGGCATGCGGGTGACCCTCCTGGTCAACGAGCACGCCGGGGCCGGCTACCAGCTCTCCACCGTGGTCAAGGTGGTCTCCGGTCCGGGGATCGTGGTCGAAAGACCCATGTACTTCCGCTACGGCGACCGTGACGGCGGCCACGTCGCCACGGGGTTCGGGGCGGTGACCTCCGCCACCTGAGAGTGGCACGGCGGAAACCACGGCATCAGGGCGGGCCCGGGGAGACCCGGGCCCGCTTCGTTTCGCACCTCGCGTATGCCTTGAAGAGGGTCCATGGTGGACGGAAAGGCCTCGGGACCGTCTTGCGGCCGAAGGCCGGGGAGACCCGGGCCCGCTTCGTTTCGAGACCTCGCGTATGCCTTGAAGAGGGTTCATGGTGGACGGAAAGGCGCTCGGGACCGTCTTGCGGCCGAAGGCCGGGGATGAAAAGGTGGGGATAAAGGATAGATTCCCTTTAGTGGGTGGGAGCGTCGAGACCAACCCTCAAGACCAGGGACACGTTGACTTGGCACGGTAAAAAAAGATAATGTAATGACATGTCAGTACCGAAGAAGAGGATGCCCGCTCTGGAGAGGCGAGCGCATATCCTGAAGACGGCTTCCGAGGTGTTCTCTCGCAAGGGATACCGCCTGGCCTCCGTCTCGGACATCGTCGAGGAGGCGGCTATCGGGAGGGGCACCTTCTACCTCTATTTCGAGTCCAAGAGGGACATATTCCGTGAGCTCATAGAGCAGTTCTTCCGCGGTTACGCCGAGGTGCTTGAGGAGAACCACGCCAGGCTGGTAGAAGCCTTCAAGGGAAAGGGCAGCGGCGTCCTCAGGACCTGGCGGGAAAACATGCTGAGCATATTGCGCTATCACGAGAACAATCCCCACCTCACCAACATCGTCTACCGGGAAGCGCTGGGGAGCGACGAGGATTTCTCGGACCGCGTCTCGGAACTCTCCGCCCACGCCAGGAAGATGCTCAGGGAGGAGTTCCAACTCATGCGCCAGAGGGGCATGATGAGGGACTGCGATATAGACGTGGTGACCACGGTGATCATGGGTTCGATCATCTATCTCATCATGGAGCACCTTCTGGGAGAGGGGGGGAAGAAGATCGAGGAGCTGGCGGACATGATGGTGGAATACCACATACGCGCTCTCATACCCGACGAAGGAGACGTCCGGAGGGCTGTGCGAAGCGCCCTGTCCGGCTAGACGAGGACGCTGGTTTGACTTGGGAGGAGGTGGATGCCGAAAAGGAAGGCGCCTTGAGCGGAGACGGAGCGGCCGGGCCTGCGGGGTGAAAGCGTTGCAGGCGGGCGGCTACAGGGAAGTAGGCAGTATGGCAGGAGTAAGGGGTGAAGCTTATGGTTTCCTTCGAAATGGATGAAGAACAGAAGATGGTCCAGGAGACGGTCTCCTCTTTCGCCGCCGACCTCATGCAGCCGGCCATGCGGGAGGCCGACGAGACGGAGAAGATCCCGGAGGAGGTGATCGCCAAGGGTTGGGAACTGGGGCTGCTCGGCGGATGCATCCCGGAAGAGTACGAGGGTTTCGGTGAGCAACTCTCCGCCCTGACCAACGTCATCGCCATGGAGGAGTTGGGCTGGGGTGACCTCTCCATGGCCATGCACCTGATGGCCCCCTCCGTGCTGGCCATATCCGTTCTGGATCAGGGTTCCGAGGAGCAGAAGAAGCAGATACTCCCCGCCTTCTGCGGCGAGGAATACAAGGCGGCCTCCTGCGCCCTGGTGGAACCCTATTACAACTTCTGCCCCTCCGCCATGCGCATGACCGCCGAGCGCGACGGGGAGGAGTACGTCATCAACGGTAAGAAGTGCCTGGTGACCCTGGCCAAGGAATCGGAGAACATGCTGGTGTTCGCGGCCACCTCGCCCGGCATGGGCTTCGCCGGGGTGGATGCCTTCATAGTCCCCGTGGGGACCAAGGGCATGGAGATCGGGGAAAAGGAAAAGAACATGGGGATCAAGGCCCTGGCCACCTACCCGGTAGAGTTCAAGGATTGCCGGGTACCCGCCGCCTGCCGGCTGGGGGAGGATGACGGCTGCGATTTCCTTCGCCTTCTCTCGCGCTCGCGCCTGGCTCTGGCCGCGCTGGCGGTGGGAATGAGCCGCCGGGCGCTGGAGCATTCCCGTGACTACGCCACCCAGAGGATAGCCTTCGGTGAGCCCATAGGCTCCCGCCAGGCCATAGCCTTCATGATCGCCGAGATGGCCATCGAGGTGGACGCCACCCGGCTGCTGGTATGGGAGGCGGCCTGGAGGTGCGACAAGAACATGGATTTCGAGAAGGAAGCGGCTATCGCCAAGAACTACGCGGCGGACATGGCCATGATGGTCTGCGACCGCGGCGTGCAGATCATGGGCGGACACGGGTACGTGAGGGACAATCCCGTGGAGTTGTGGTTCCGCAACGCCCGCGGATTCGCCACCTTCGAGGGAATGGTCATGGTGTAAGGAGGTGGGAAGATGACCATAGATTTCGAGCTCTCCCCGCGCCTCAAGGCGACCAAGAACATGATCCACATGTTCGCGGAGTCGGCCGTCAGGCCCCTGGCCCGCCAGTACGACGAGAACGAGCACGAGAAGCCCTGGGAACTGCTGGCCATGGTGCAGAAGTTCATGGGCGGCGGTATGGCAGGAGCCTTCGGGACGCAGTCCAAGGAGAAGAAGGAGGAGGGCGCGGAGCCCAAGGAGAAGAAGCCCCGCGAGACCAACCTCTCCGGGGCGGTGACCATCGAGGAGATATTCTGGGGAGACGCCGGCATCGCCCTCTCCTTCCCGGGACCCGGCCTGGGCGGCGCCGCGGTGCAGGCCAGCGGAACCCCGGAGCAGAAGGAGAAGTTCCTGGCGCGCTTCTCGGGAGACAAGCCGGTTTGGGGAGCCATGGCCATAACCGAGCCGGAGGCGGGGTCGGATACCGCCAACATCAAGACCACGGCGGTCCTGGACGGCGACGAGTGGGTGCTCAACGGGGAGAAGATATTCGTCACCTCCGGGAAGAGTGCCCTGGAGGATTCCGAGGGCTTCGTGGTGGTCTGGGCCACCGTGGACCGCAAGGCGGGACGTGCCGGGATAAAGCCCTTCGTGGTGGAGCACGGCACTCCCGGGATGCAGATAACCAAGATTGAGGACAAACTGGGCATCCGCTGCTCGGACACGGTCTCCATCTCCTTCATGGACTGCCGTATCCCCAAGGATAACATCCTGGGGAGCCCCGAGGTGGTGGACAAGACCAAGACGGAGGGCTTCAAGAAGGCCATGGCCACCTTCGACGCCACCCGGCCCCTGGTGGCGGCCATGGCCATCGGCGTGGGACGGGCCGCGCTGGACTTCATCAAGCAGACCCTGAGCCAGGAGGGGATAGAGATCCGCTACGGGATAAACCCCAACCGCATGACCTCCCTGGAGCGGGACATCATGCAGATGGAGGCCGATCTCAAGGCGGCCCGCCTGCTCACGTGGCGCGCCGTGTGGATGCTGGACAACGGTTTGCGCAACGACCTGCAGGCCTCCATGGCCAAGGCCAAGGCGGGTTCCGCGGTGACCCGCATCACCCAGAAGGCGGTTGAGCTCATGGGACCCCTGGGCTATTCCCGGGAGTACCTGCTGGAGAAATGGATGCGTGACTCCAAGATCAACGACATCTTCGAGGGCACGGGACAGATCCAGCTGCTGGTGACGGCCAGGAGGATACTGGGATTCACCCGCGAGCAGCTCAAGTGAGGAAGAGGCTGAAGCGGGGGCCGCAAGGCCCCCGCTTCACTTTTACCGCCCTTTTGCCGATTATCTACTTGCCAGAACCGAAAGTGGATGCCTGATTTCCGGGTGGGGATTCCGGAGAAGGTCTCTCAGGCCGCTCTCCCACGCCCTCGGAACGGTCACCAAGCTGGACGGAGATTCTGACATGTCGCGAAAAACGTATGCTCACGATGCGGGGAATGGAGAGGGCGCGGCCCCGGGAAGCTCTCAGGAACGGCTGTCGGATGTGAGGCACAGGCTGTACGGCACCCGCCGGGGAATCTTCCTATCTCCTTCCAAGGTCTGCCAGGCATGCGGGGTGCCCCTGTCCATAACCCGCAATCACAGCTGGGAGAGGGACGGGCGGATACTCAGCAGGGGAAGCCTTCAGAGGATGGTCATAGTGGAGAGGAAGATCGTGGGAGGGCTCCTGGACAGGGCGAGGGAGAGACTGGGGGCTGAGGTCATGGACACCTTCGTCCAGGCCAAGGCCATGGACGCCTTTCGCTACACGCGCTCGCTGCTGGGGTTATGGGGCCGGATAATGGTCACCAGGGACCTGCGACGGAGGTACATCTACGATTTCCTGTGTCAACAGTCGCGCAATCTGGGCATGGCCGACGCCAGGGTCGTGGACTACCGCCGCGGATGGAGCCTGGTCATCGCCTGCAGCCAGTGTTACAGCGAGCAGCTCTTTCAGGGGGACATACTGGGTGCCGTGGTGGCCTGCGAGGACAAAGGGGGGTTGGTGCGGTCTTTCCGGGAGGGCGGGGAAATATTGTTCGAGGTCAGCCTCACCGGGGATGACCATCACGGTATCGGTGGCGGATATCCCTTCTCCTGGGAGCCGGCGGTCCCCGGAAACCGGCGCTTCCGCAGGTGTTCCGCCTGCGGCGCGCCCTTTTCGGTGAGCTTTCTGGCCTGGGACATGGGAAGGGGACTGGTGGTGGACACCTTCAGCGGGGAACCCGTGGTCTTCTTGGACGCAGCGTCGATAAACGTCGTCCACCGGGAGATGCTCGCGCGCCACGGAGAGTCGGTGGACGGCTTACTGGCCAGGGGTATAAAAAAGCTGGTGGACGAACTGCTGCCCGGCCTGCAGTGGAAGAGGCGCCTTCCGGAGGACAGGGTGCGGGACCTCTTCTTCCTCGCCTACCGGGGCATGGGAAACCCCGTGTGCACGGAGCCGGCAGGGGATGGAATCCTGGTGAGGGTGGAGAACCCCTTCAATTATCCGGTGGTGGCCGGGATCACCGCTTCCTTCATCGGGCGGGGAAATGACGTGGAATGGGAATGGAGGAAGGCGGGACCCGGCGTGCTCGTAGTGTGGGTGGCGGCGCGGGACGGCAAAGACTAGCGTCAAGCCAGGTTAGGGGCAGAGGCGGGCGGACTTCAGGTGGCGCCCTCCCCGCCGAGGACGTTCCCCCACTCGTCCCTGAGGCGGTCCAGTATCTCTCTCACCTCGGAGCGCAGCTCTTCCTTCCGCTTCTCCTCCTTGAGACGGCGCCTGGTCTTGAACTGCGGGTCGTGGAAGACGCGGCGTATGAGCTCAACGCCATCGTCGCCGGAGAATTCCGGGGTCAGGAAGAGTGCCAGCCGGTTCTCCTCCCCGTCGCGGTGCCATTTTTCCACCGCTATGCCGTAATAGCGGCAAAGGAGGTTCTTGGCCTTGATGACCTCGAAGTCATCGACGCCGAACTCGTAGCTGATATCCTCGTCGTACAGGTGACCTCTCTCCCGCAGGAGGTAGGCCACCCGCTCCGCCAGCTGGTAAGAATCCAAGCTCCTCGACCTCCGGTAGAAGGGACTTCGCCCTCGGGATGCAGAGACACGGTCCCGCGCCACGGGACTCTTTCATTTTATCGGTAGAAGAGCGGCTCCCTTTAAGGCCTTCCGTGGCTCCGTACCGCCTTCCGGGAAGGGCGACGCCCCGTGGATTATGCTTGGGGTCAGCGCAGGGAGGAGAGGTTGGTTATGAAGTTGCGGCTTCCGGTCTCCTGGCGCAGAAACTCGTCGAACTCCTCCTCGCTCACCTTGACCCCCGAATGCAGGAAGAGGGTGTAGAGGTAGTAGCTCATGTAGGTCCACTGGCGCCGCAGGTCCTCCAGCACCTTCTCACGCTTGCTCTTGACCGGTATCAGCCTTTCGCCCTCGTATTCCAGCTCACTGATCTTGCGGCGCAGGTCACGGCAGGACCTTATGGTGTCCCTGGTCTCGTACTCCAGGTCGGATTTGCTCATGTTGTTTATATTGCGTATCCAGGGAGGGATGGAATCGGATTCCTCCCCGTGCTTGTAGAGGTTGTAAAACCTGGAAAGTTTCTTGAGTATCTCCTCGGGAACCTCCTCCATGCCTACCTCCCCTTGACCGCACCCTTGACGTCGATGTGGGAGAGATCCAGGGTGAGGATCTTGTGGGCCAGGTCGGGATAGCGGGCGATGAACAGCAGTTCGTCCTCGACCAGCGGTTTCTGCGTGCTGACGTTGGCATAGCGCACCAGCTCGAGGATGTTGCGCGCCTCCTCCTCCGTCTGGAACTCTACCTCCAGCTTCTCGTACACGTTCCGGAAACCCTTGATGCCCGAGTACTCGCCCAGGGTGATGTTCCGTCCCGTCTCGATTATCTCCGGTTCGCCACGGCCGAGTTCCTCGTAGTCGTAGAGCTCGTAGTTGCGCCGACTCTTGAGGGCTCCGTCGGCGTGAATCCCCGATTCGTGGGCGAAGGCGTTGTCGCCCACGCCGGGCTGGTTGATGGGTATGGGGACGCCGAAGGCGTAGGAGGCGTACTTGGCGGTCTTCCACGCCGCCATGAGGTTCACGGCGTCGTCGAGCACCTCCTCCCCGTCATCGAAGAGGGACGATTTCTTGATGGCCAGGATCACGGAGACCAGGTCGGCGTTGCCGGCCCGCTCGCCCATGCCGTTGATGGTGGTGTTGATGTAGGCGTTGACGCCTCCGTCCAGGGCCCCCTTGGCCCCGGCCACGGAGCAGGCCACCGCCATTCCCAGGTCGTTATGGCAGTGGAGCTCTATGTCTATGCCCGTCTCCCGCGCCAGGAGCTTGATGCGGTCGTAGATGGTGAAGGGATCGTTGTACCCCAGGGTATCGCAGTAGCGGATGCGCTCGGCGCCATGCTCCTTGGCGGCCAGGGCGAACTGGATGAGATGGTCGTCGCTGGTGCGGGAAGCGTCCTCGGCGTTGACCCCCACGGACTGGAAACCCAGCTCGAGCGCACAGTCCAGGGCCTCGGTCATTATCTTGACCACGTCCTGGAAGTTCCGCTTGCCGCCCCACTTACCCCGGATCATCTGCTCCGACGTGGAGATGGATATGTTTATGTACTTCAGGTTGGGGACCAGCTTGCGCGCCAGCTCCACGTCGCTGGCCAGCGCACGCACCCATCCGGAGAGACGCGTATGGTGGATGACCCCCCTCTCCGCCAGCTCCAGGTTGGCCTGCAGGTAGTTGGTCTCGTGGCGGGTGGTGGGAAACCCGAACTCGCTCTGCCAGATGCCCATCTCGTCCAGGAGCAGGTTGATGATGGTCTTCTGGAGCTTGGCCAGCCCCAGCCTCGACGTCTGCACCCCGTCCCGGTTGGTGACGTCCACGATGTATATTCGCTTTCCCGGCCTGGGCGATAGCTCGCGGGCCTCGTGGTTCTCGTTCCTTCCGTTCATGAACACCTCCGTGCCGGCGCTACGGCCGATCCTTGAGTTCCCTCGCAGTCGAGTAAAGTATATCAAAGAGGTCCGGGATATGCTCCTTCTCCAGGCAGGAGTAGGCGATGCGCAGGTCTTCGCTTCCCACGGAGATCACCCCCACCCCGTGGTCTTCCAAGAGACGGCGGCGGAGCCGCTCGGCGTCCACGCCGGGTACCTTCAGGCAGAGGAAGTAACCGGAGTTGAAGGGGTAGGGTCGGAAGAGTTCCCGAAAGGCCGCCTGGGAGAGGACCCTCTTGACCTCGAGGTACCTCTCCTTGAGGGTGCGGAACAGCTCCTCCTTCTCCCGCCGGTAACCCTCGGAGCGCATGGCTTTGAGCAGCAGGGACTGGGAGAGCATGGAGCTGTTGGACACCGTGCCGCGGATCAGACCGCAGGCCTTCTTTTCCAGGGCCTGGTAAACGGCTTCACCATCCCCGCCCTCGTGGTGGGAGAAGGTTATGAAACCCACGCGCAGGCCCCATGAGTAATCCTCCTTGGTGGGGCCGTCCACCTTGACGGCGGTGACCCGGGGGTGACAGTCCGCCAGCAAGGTGAAGAGGGATTCCCTGAAGACCCCGTCCTCGTAGAAAAGTCCGAAGTAGGCGTCGTCCACGCAGACGACCACGTTGGCTCCCGCCTCGGCCGCCTCCACGACGGCGTCCCTGATACCCTGCGCTTCCCGGTGGTCCGGCGTGTACCCGGTGGGATTGTGGGGAAAGTTCAGGAGTAGCAGCACCTTCGGCCTTGACGTCGCCGAGAGGAGCCTTTCCCTCAGACTCTCCAGGTCCAGGCGACCGCTGGGGTCGAAGAGCGGGAAGTGGGTGACGGCAGCCCCACGACGGGTGCCGAAGATCATCCTGTAATTCCCCCAGTTCATGTCCGGGATAAGGAGCAGGTCGCCGGCGTCGCAGAAGAGGTCGGCGAAGGTGCTCAACCCGTGAGTCAGGCCGCTGGTCACCACGGGCAGGGAACGACTCTTCCCGGCCAGCCCGGGGTTCAACTCCGCCTGGTGTTCCTGCCACAACCGGCGCAGCTCCATGAGGCCTCCGGCAGGTGCGTAGTCGAAGGCCTCCCGCGGCGAGAGGCCGATCAGGTGCCCATAGAGGCTGGGCAGGTGCATGGGTTCACCGCCCATGGTGGCGATGCCGATGGTGGCGTCGTAGCGGTGAGCCCACTCCCTGGCCTCCGCGGTCTGGGTCAGGATGCCGCGGGGGAAGTACAGCTCCTTCCCCAGGGCGGAAAGGGCCAGGTAAAGTTGGGGTGCCTCGCGGCGCAGGGTCTCGTTCAGCTCGATGGCCAGCGGCTCTATCTGCTCCACCTCCCATGCATCACTCGACGACGGCTACAGGACACGCTGCCCGTTGGCCCGCCGGGGCGCACCGGTTGACGGCTGGGTTTTGAAGGGAGTCCCTGCCGGACCTTGATACGTCATCCGGGGGCGAACGGACAGGCAACATGTCCATCGCCGTGCCCCCGGGTACCTCCCAGTATAAGCGATGACCTCGCGGTCTCAAACAGCGGCCGGGGAACGCCGGCCGGCCGCCCCGCGATGGTCATGCCCTTCCCAGCCTTATCTTGGCGATGTCCCAGGCGTAGTCGTAGAGATGCATCCCCTTGGAGAGGGCGATGGTCTCGCCGGGCTGCACCCCTATCTCTTCGGCCATGTATTCCTTGAGCAGCTGTATCCCGGCCAGGTTGGAAGGGAAGCCCGCCCAGAGGTCCCAGGAGCGGAAATAGACCACGAAGTGCAGTTTTTCCTCCCCGGGGTAGATGCGGGTGTCTATCTGGCGCAGGCAGGGCGGGTCCTCCAGGTATATGGACTGCGGGTCGCATACCGCCATGCAGGCCTGGTTGGTGCCGAAGCCCTCCTCCCGGTACATGCGGATGACCTCCTGTATCTGGTGTTCCAGGTACATGCCGTAGGTGTAGTCCTCGTTCTCCGCCTTGGAGGAGGAGGAACACAGCTTTTCCAGGTATTCGTGGACGTATTCCATGTCCGTGGGCGGTGGCAGCCCTATTCCGGGGGGTATGTCCGGGATGAGGGGCCTGGTCTCCGGGTAGCGTATCTTGACCACCACGAAGTCGTATTCCAGTCGCCGGTTGCCCTTGAAGCTCCCCCGGTCGATGACGTACTCCCGACCCTTTTCAAAGATGTTGTACACGCACTGGAACCAGGCGTCTGGCAGGTCCCTGGCCTCTATGAAGGTAATGTCCATGCTAGCCTCCCGCTGCTTCGCGCGAGCTGTTCACGGAGAAAATATTAGCATCCCGCGGGGACAGGCGGTGAAGTGGTCGATCCCGGGAGGGGTGCCGACATATGGTAGAATTGTACTGTCGCCGGGTGATACGAGGGTGAAGGGCAGGGAGGTCCGGTTCTCCGGCGGGGGTCCGGGGTGGTGAGACACGGCGGGGAGAGGGTGTGCTTATGGCGGAAAAGGATCTACTGGTTGCCGGATGCGACGTGGGCTCGACCACCGGTAAGGCCCTTATCCTGAGCGACGGTAAGGTGATCGGGTCTTCCATAATCCCCTGCGCGGTACGCCCGGAGATAACCGCCGAACAGGCCCTGGAGAAGGCCTTGCAAGAAGCGGGCCTTCCCTCGCGGGAGAGCATCGCCTACGTGGTGGGCACCGGTTACGGCCGGGTGCGCATCCCCTTCGCTGACGAGAACGTCTCCGAGATAACCTGCCACGGGCTGGGGGCCTTCCACCTGAACCCCTCCGACCGTACCCTCATAGACATCGGCGGGCAGGACTGCAAGGTGATACGGATAAGCCCGCAGGGGAAAGTGGTGGATTTCGCCATGAACGACAAGTGCGCCGCCGGTACGGGCAGGTTCTTCGAGGCCATGGCCAGGGTGCTGGAGATCTCCCTGGAGGAACTCTCGGAACTTTCCATGCGCTCCGTTCAGCCGGCCCAGATAACCAGCCAGTGCAGCGTCTTCGCCGAATCGGAGGTGATAACCCTTCTCAACGAGGGAGTGGAGCTGGCGGACATCGCGGCCGGGATAAACGAGGCCATCGCGGCGCGGTTAGCCTCCATGGTGCGCAAGGTGGGCCTGGAGGAGGAGGTCTCGGTCTCCGGCGGTTGCGCCAAGAACGCCGGTCTGATATCGGCCCTGGAGAGAAAACTGGGCGTAAGGCTCAAGCAGCCGGGCATGGACCCCCAGCTCATAGGAGCACTGGGAGCGGCCCTGATAGCCGCCCGCCGGGCGGAGTCCAGGGGGAAGGGAGGGAATTGAGGTGGTGGAAAAGGAAGAGCTGCTGGAAGGGGAGAGAAGGTACCTGAAAAAGATAAAGGAACTGGACATGATCTGGCGTCTCAACGAGCAGATGATGTCCTTCCGGGACATGGACTCCTTCCTGGATAGCGTCCTCGCCGGCGCCATCGAGGTGATGGAGGCGACCTCGGGCTCCCTGATGCTCATAGACCCTCCTGGAAGCGATACCCTGGTGATAAAGGCCGCCCGGGGGCTGAAGAACGACGTGGTGAAGAAAACGCGCCGCAAGGTGGGGGAGGGGGTCGCCGGGCTGGTGGCGGAAAGAAGGGAAGGGATGCTGCTCATCGACGACCTCATGGATCCCCGCCTGCGCACGCGGCGCAAGGTGAACGACGCCCTGAGCGTCCCCATCATAGCCGAGGGCGAGCTGCTGGGAGTGCTCAACCTGAACACCAGGAAGGACCGGGCCTTCGACGAGTTCGACCTCTTCCTACTCAACACCATCATCAAGCAGGTGGCCACGGCCATGCAGCGAGGCAGGCGGCTGGAGGAACTGCGGTTGCGCCTGGACACCCTGGGGGAGGAGGAAAAACAGGTCCTGGAGGAGATGCAGAGGCTGAACCGCGAGCTCGAGGACGCCCGTCGGCGCTACCAGAGGCTGCGCCAGGAGTACGACAAGGTCTACAAGGACCTCCAGGACCTCAGCGGCCCGGTGGCCTGAGCGGCCGGGAGCGCGGGTGGGAGGACGCCTGCCGTGTAGGGGACGGCTGGTGAGAGGTAAGGGAGAGAGATGAGAGAAGAGAGCCTATACGTGCTGGCCCTGTACACCAGCCCGCGCCGCAGGGGGAACACCGCGCTCTTGCTGGACGCCCTGCTGGAAGGGGCCCAGTCCGCCGGGTGGCGCACGGTCTCCTTCCGTGCCGCCGAGATGGACATCCGTCCCGGCCGCGCCTGCAACGCCTGCTTCCGCGACGGGGAGTGCGTGCAGAAGGATGAGATGCAGGAGATATATCCACACCTCCTGAAGGCGGGCGCCGTGGCCATGGCGGCACCCATCTTCTCCATGAACATCTGCGCCCAGGCCAAAGCCCTCGTCGACCGCTGTCAGCGTTTCTGGTCGGCGCGTTACATCCTCAAGGCCCCCCTGGTCGAGGAGGACTTCGCCGCCTCGCGGAGGGGTTTTTTCATCTCCTGCTGCGGCAGGGACGTAACGCGGACCTTCGAGTGCACCCGCCCCACGATGGCCTATTTCTTCCATATCATAGGGGTGAAGAGGTGGGAGTCCCTCACTTACGCCGGCGTGGACGGGGCCGGCGACATCCTGAAGGTGGAGGGGGCGCTGGATTCGGCGAGGTCGCTGGGAAAGGCCTTGCATGAGGTGGCATGAGGGCGGCTCAGGTACAGGTGGGCAAAAAAGAACCTCACGGTCCCGTCTTCGGGGCGGGGGGAGCGGGACTCCCCTCGCCGCCGTAACCGTACCTCCCTACGCCTGCTCCTCCGCCTTCTACGACCGCCTGGTGGGACGCCCGGCATACGAGCACTGGAGGGAGAACTTCGAGCGGCTGGAGGGAGGTACGGCCTACGCCCGCGCGTGGTGGCGGACGTGGCCTGCGGCACCGGGCTGGCCGCCCGATACCTGGCGGAAAGGGGCTGCCAGGTATACGCGGTGGACATCTCGCCCCACATGCTGCGCCTGGCGGCGGCGGCCATGGGACGGGAGCGGGCAAAGGCGTGCTTTCTCAGGCAAGACATGCGTTACCTAGACCTTCCCCGGCGCGTGGACACACTCATCTGCGCCTCGGACTCCCTCAACCACCTCCTGCGGGAGGATGACGTCCGCCTGGCCCTGCGTTCGTTCTACCGGGCCCTGGACGACGGGGGGCGCGCCCTCTTCGACGTCAACACCGAGTACCAGTTGAGGGAAGGCGCGGACGACGAGCCCTGGGAGTTCGAGCTGGACGGCATGACCGTGAGATGGGCGAGCTCCTGGGACGAGGAGAACGCGACCGCCACCTTGCGCATGTTCTACGGCACGGCGGGTAAGCATGGTGCCGGGGGGGTGGTGGAGGTGCACCGCGAACGGGCGTATCCGGGGCCCTGGCTGGAGCAGGAACTGTACCGCGCCGGTTTCAGCGGCGTGGAGGTGA
>Ga0123519_10009838_pt1 | contig 14336 bp, 9 predicted proteins | sample YelNatPaOPRAMG02_FD_87396 | JGI IMG/M metagenome (GOLD analysis project Ga0123519, IMG submission 87396) | Hot spring microbial communities from Yellowstone National Park - Yellowstone National Park OP-RAMG-02 (version 2) | ecosystem: Environmental > Aquatic > Thermal springs > Hot (42-90C) ...
TAAAGGACATGTGCATCCGCGCCTGCAGAATGCGTTGCACCAGCACCTGCACCAATCGCAGCCTCCTGGATGGTGTACGCGTGCGCGCACCCATGCACCCAAACTGATCCTTCCTATACATAAAGGACATGTGCATCCGCGCCTGCAGAATGCGTTGCACCAGCACCTGCACCAATCGCAGCCTCCTGGATGGTGTACGCGTGCGCGCGCGCTCCGACCGGCGGAGCGCACACATTAATGCGCCACGCACGCTCCGGCTGTTAGGTAGAGGTCCCGCGGGTTCCCTCGGGGACTTGACCGACGAAAAGCTCCACATTTCACAAGTTACGTTGATGACACCGTTGAACTTCGTAGTACACGGTCTGCAGGCACCAGTTAGAGCTCCCGGGCGTTGCAGTTGTCGCGCCTCAGTGGCAACGTCCGCAGTGAGCAGTGGCGCGTTCGCAGAGCGGCGCTCACGGCCACCACGGCGAGGCTGGTGCACCCAGGTTGGATCTGTTCGGCGTCGGAACTTTACAAGCGAGCGTCTGCAGTTTATGACTCTTCTAGAAAATGGAGAGTCTATACTGCCGGCGTTCGGGCCGATGGATGACTTGGGAAACGGATTGGTGCCGCCGCCGGTTCGGCAGCCGGTGTCGGTGATTCTGCTGGCGGGGGGCCTGGGCAGCCGCATGCGTGCCGACCGGCCAAAGCAGTTTCTGCAGCTCTGTGGCAAGACTGTATCCGAACGTTCTCTGTTGCTCTTTCTGGGCTTGCCCGAGGTGACTCAGATAATTATCGTCGTTGAAAAACGATATCGTGAAGCGTATTTTGGAAACTATGTTTTGCGCGACAAGCGGATTTTATTCGCGGACCCGGGCTTAGAGCGGCAAGACTCAGTTCGCTCTGGACTCGCCCTCGTCCCAGATACGGTGGATCGTGAAAAAGATGAAACAGACGACATCCTCGTGTGTGTTCACGACGCGGCGCGACCACTTGTTTCACGCTCCTGCATACGGTCGTGCCTGCGGGACGCCTCGATCTACGGGGCCGCAGCAATTGGCGTGCCAGTGAAAGCGACGATTAAGGAGAGCGAGGATGGACAGTTTGTCAGGCGGACTATCGATCGCAGCAGGTTGTGGGAGATCCAAACACCACAAGTGGTTCGGGCTCGTCTTCTGCGTCAGGGCTTCGAGAACGCCATGCGCCGGGGCCTACGCGTAACAGACGACGTGAGCGTCGTGGAGTTGCTCGACGACAAGCATTATCCTGTGAAAATTACTATGGGCGAATACGCGAATATCAAAATCACGACCCCGGAAGATATGATTCTCGCAGAAATGATTATTCGAGAGCGCTGCAAAATGAACGGGATCGCCATCGAGGGAACGCATCCGGAATGTGAGAATATCTGATCGACGTGCCGTTTCTTTGCGAGCTGTACAATAGACTCATCGTGGCCAGTGTTTGAAAAGGCTGTAGGCGCCGTCATCGGACCACCAAGGCGATCTGAGCGTCACTGGAAACAACTATGGGGTTTGCGGCTGCGGCATCGGCTACTTTGGAACAACGTCGCGCGCTGCAGCGCGAATGAGGTATCCCAAGGCGAAGTGACAGCTAATGGTGCATCTCTTGATGTTGAGGTTGGTGTTGGCGCCTACAGGGGGTGCTGCGTTGGTTTTGCTGCGGAAAGGAACGGTTTGCCGAGAAAAACCTGAGTCGTGATGGATGCGTATGCGCAGTGCAGTGCAATGCAGTGCAATGCACAAGATTGCAAGCGGTCCGCAGGGCGCTGTTGTACGCTAGAAAACTTCACCTTAGGCCTATGTTTCCTGTCAAATGCCCCAAAGCCCATGACTTGCGTCCATCGAAAGCGCGGATCCCAATGGATAGACAGAAGGGATGGCAACGCGTCGGGCTGCGGTATGAGACGAGCACCCGGAAACGCCTGCGTCAACCATGACAAGGGACCATGTGTCGATACAAATGCGTCCCACGGAGCCGTGTGTCCTGCCCCTTGCTTAGCGCATGGGTACCGTTTCTCTATACATTGATGCCAATTTATGCCAGGAGACGAATGCTAGGAACGCATTTGCTTCTCGAATACTCCGAACGAACGAACCAACGAACGAACGAACGAGCCCTTGTAGCGCTTGCGGATTGCGCTCGGGTTCAGGATTCGGTACCCTAGGCACCCGCAACGACTTTTGCGCCCTCCTCCAAGTCGATTACCTGAGGATCATGAATGCTCCCAAGAGCCGCTCTTTTTCCGTTGTCGACGAGACCACCGCTATCATGCTCGCCAGTATTCGCGTTTGTAGCATTCGACTCGTCACCAAAGCAGCACCAAGGTGCTGCGATGTCTGCCGCTCAACGTCTCTATAAGCATACAGCGTAAGCGCGCCCCAGTGTGTGTGTGTCTGCACCTGGGCGGCCGTGGCTTGCCCCCTACGAGGGCGGAAACCCCTGACGAATGCCACCCGACACATATACGGCATACGTCGCCAGACCGAGCACGGAAAATATGATCAGGAAAGTGATGTTAGGATTCAACCACCACGGCGGTCGCTCTCCAGTCGCACTCGCAAAAGGCGAGATGATAAACCATTTCGATTCCTTCTTTGGATTCGCGGCGCGCTCCTCGAGACGTTTGATATAGGCGCGAGAAATATCTTCTGGGGTACGTGGAACGTCATCTTCGTCGAGAGCACGCAAAGATGATTTGCTCTGGGCTTCGCTGTTGCCCGGTGCGGCCGGTAACACCTCCAGCACCTCAACCTCGAACTCAAGTTTCGCGCGAGGCGGGATCACCGGCGGCACTCCGCGCAGTCCATAGGCATAAGCGGGAGCACATACCAGACGCACGACATCGCCGGCCGCTAGACCAACCAGACCGGCCTCCCAACCCTTAATCACACTCCCTTCACCCAGGATAAACTCAAAAGGTTCCTGTCGCTCGCGAGATGCATCGAATATCTGGCCAGTCTCCGCTAGTTTGCCAACATAGTGCACCCGAAGGCGACTGCCCGACGTACTTTGCACCGGCGTCTGTTTGTTCGCCGCTTTCTCTGGTGCCCCTCGGGAGAGCAACTCGCGGAGCACACCACCGTCCCCTGTTAGGTCGATCAGGCCTGGTGCGGTCTCCGTGCTCGTCACCGTGGTTGCTGGGCGCTCGGGAACGGGCGCCGCTGGCCGCTGCTGGGTACGCTCCGAGGTGTCACGTTTCTCGAGGCCCAGGAGTGCTCGAATCCTCTCGTTCTGCTCGGATAGGTTGGAGCGTCGTCGAGGAAGCCCTGGGGATGTGGGTCCCCCGAAACCATCGGAAGCTCCGTCGACCAAGTCCTCAAACGGGGAACGTCGCCGCGGTCCGCCGGACGTTGGCACCCCCGGGTTTGCTGCCTCTGCACTCTGACCTCGTTCGAGGTTCACGGTTGCGTCAGCGTTCGTTGTGCTTTCATTTGAATTTGCGCTTCCGAAAGTCTCCGCCTTCGACGAAGCGTCTTTACGCCTTTGATCGCACAGTACCAGAGGCGAACGCCATAGCCGACGCCGAGCAACCGCTGCCCGAGGCAGCGGCCTGTGCTGGAAACGAACGTCGGTGCAGTTGTGCGACTTGAAAGCACTGCTACCGGCCTTGAAGCTGGCGCTCGTGTGAATTGAGAAAGCGACCCGAACTATGCCGAACATTGCTGTCGGAACGTTTCGTGAAACGAACACCGCAAAGCAGCGCTTCAAGGAAAAAACGCTGCGTCGACGCTTGACTGGGGCAGGCGTTTCTAGTTGCGGGCCGCTGACGCCGCGCTCCGCTGAGGCTCTGCTCACACGAGACGCTTCCTGGACGTCGAGGGGCAAAGTGGGGTCGCTCCATGCCAGGACTAAAGACTGGTTTCAAATGTAAAGATTAGAGGTGGATCTAGCGACTGGTCAAGACAGTGTCCGAGGAAAAATGAAACGCGTTTCGTAGTGCGGTGTGGGTACGGTGGAGCCGTGCCCAACGAGGTAGACGTCGCAAGTGCCCACGACAGTGCTTCGAACACACAGAGCTCGCTGCAGCAGTTGTACTGGACGTTGTATGGACACTGGGAACTCGAGAGAACCCTTGCCTGGAACAACACGGAGCAACTGCGCACTGCATGGTGCGACTCGTTCATCGTTAAAAGGCGTCAGGATGTAATTGCTCCCGCGCACTTGATCACGTCAAGCAGAAGGAAGCCAATCCTAGGGCCGCATGCAGCAGTGTCGACTCGAGTGTCTGCGCGAGCGTGTATCATGACGAGGACGTGGCGGTCATATCAGAGGCATACGCGCCTCTGGATGCAATTTCTGTCATGGTAACGATCCGCATCTAGGAGTGCAAGGCGTAACCCGGATATTTTAGCCCACGAAAAGCGTTCCCCGTGAACTGAGGCGGCGTTTCGGACTTGTTGATTGCTGCACCGTACCATGCCAGTGCCGTGGCGCTTAGGAGAACCCGATGCCCTCTCTCTCGGCCACTGATTTCTCGAATCGCAACGCTTCTGCATAGGAGCACAAGCCCCTGTTGAGTACGAAAGGATTCCGTCGAATGTTCGCTCGACAAAACCGCTCGAAGTCGAGGAGCCCAAGACACTTCCGAACGTTGATCGAGGCGTTCAAGTCTCGGTGCAGAGACTGATTCCGCGGATAGCCGCTGCTGGCATCAAACCAGAGCGAGTCTCACATTCCATGGATTTCCTCGCCAGGTGAAGGACGGTCCGCTTCCCGGACACCACCTCGTGCATATGCGTCTATTACACTTGCTTCTCCCTCTGTACCGGGTCCAGCGTGTGCCCGTGCTCATGATACGCGTACGCCATTCCGAATGCATCGATAGGTATCCAACAGATCCGATTGATGCGCTCGTTGGACACGCTCGTCGAAGGTGCAGGAATGAGGTATTTGTGGTGTACGGCACGTTTAGTGCCATTGGCCGCCATGAAACCATGCGACATATCGGGTATTCCGTATTCGAACTCGTTGGAAAAAAATTGACCAAAGGACGATGCTGGCTTCAGCAAAAAAACAACACTGTCGGCGATCCAGCGCGGTGTCACATACACCTGCGAATGGTCGTCCGCATGCATCATTTGGACGCTCATGTACGCTCTGAACGAGGCGTATCAAGGATGCGCCTCTACTCGGTATGGTGGTTGGAGCTTCGACATGGGCCCTGCAGCCGTCATTCTATTTGCTGGTGTGTCTGCTGGTGTCCATCACGTCCGACTCCCTAGCATACAGAGCATTTTGAAAAATTGAGCAGCTTCATCTGCTACCCGTTGGAATCTTTGACTCTATCCTCTTGACTTGGAGGGGTTGCGATGGACCTGGAAACCTCCAGCACTGCATCCATACACACCATAGAATCATTCTCGTCATCTGTCTAGAAAGACTGGAAATGAGCCTCGTTGATCGACGCAGATAAACGTTTCCACCAGTTCATGCTGCTTGATACGCCGTCTATATCGATCGTCACTGTAAATTGCGTCTCATTTCCTCCCCGTAAACGAGAGCTCTTGGACGCGCTCTGCCAATGCTCTTCGCCAAGTTGTTCGCTTGCTTCAGAGTCGCTCGCAGAGACCAGCCGTAGCTCACTGATTCAGAAATCCTTTACAGAACAGAAGCTTCTTCTAGGAAATGATGGACATCGATCAGACCAGTCGGGACACCTTTGGATAGATCTTCGGGGAGGCTATCGCGGACGTATTCGTAAAGACGATTCGCTTTGCGCTAGAGGGCTCTATTCTGGAACACATAGATGCGCAAGATGAAAGCGCTGCATGGGTCACGTTTCCAGCATCATTTGGATACGATGTGCTCCGGTCTGAGGCCCAGAGCTACGCAATGAGCTCGGGCGATCTGAAGCGAATCTCGCGATCAATGCGACATCGAGTCCGAGCGCCTGACCGCCTGGATCGCTTCCGCCGCCAAGGATTCGTTTTTTTCTCGCACGCGTATCCCGAGAATTCCTACCGTAAGTACCCGTTTTTCTGGACCAGTGCGGTGAGCGCACAACGCCCATAGGAGGTGCCCCATGAAACGCTCGGCATTGGCACGCACACAGTTTTTGAGATTGCTAGACTCAGGTTCGTACCTGTGCTGTGGATGCTCCGATCAGTGCCTAGGAGTGGCGAAGCATCAAGGCATTCTGGAACGCGAGTATGCAAAGCGTGGATACTACGATCTGGCCGCATTTCATCTTCTGTCCTGAGTATCAGGTATATGGTCGTACTCGGGTTTGATCGAAAAATTCCAGAGGAATGTGGATATCTGGCAGCAGTGCGTCTGGGACCCGTACAAACACTTGCGTAACCAAGTGCTTGAAACTCGAGGGCAACGTGAGCGAAACCCGGTTCTTGGAAGAAGCTATGCAACACCTAACGATTTCCTGAAACTTGCGTTTCGGAAAATTCTTCCCGACGGCGTGGTTCAAAGCGAAGCACCTGATCATCGTTTCAGGCAGATTGTCCCTCTTCGACGGTTTTACGTTATGGTCCCTCGTCGACTTTCTGGGGGAATTTTCTTCCTCTTAGTCTGGCGTTCCTTCTCCTTGTTCTTTATCAGACTGGACGGCGCGAATATGCTCGCTATACTCGATATACCTTCTTTTTTACGTGTTGCACTCGTACCGGGTGGACTGTGGGGCTCGAATTCGCCTTTTCCATGAGCGCATCGATCATCATTTAAGCACTTTTTCGTCACCTTTTCCACCGCGAGAATCCTCACGAACTGTAGCACACCTGTTCACTCGCTCAAGCGCAAGAACAGAGGAGCATCACATTAGTGGAGTGCCGATGAAAGTAGAGAACGACTTGTCGAGGAACAGTTTGTCAGAGAACGGTGTCGCTGATGCGAACGACCCGTCTATGGGCCCGTAAACGTAAATACAGAGTTTTACATCAGATAAGACGCCATCGACTGGGTTGAACCAGGCAGCCTAGGCCGGCACGAGCACGAGCTCAACGACAATCTCAAATGCGTACTCCGTCACTGCTTTTTTGTGTGACGGAAAGCGTCATCGTCTACGACCGGGACAGAAGAATGTCAGATGGAGAATCCTTGAAATTTGCTTTGACGGAGGATGAAATACTGACGAACCCGTCCGTTCTGGTGACCTAGGCGACCACAAGGTAGCATCGCCTTCAGCGCAGATTTTGTCGGAATACTCGCTTGTCCCTTCTTTACGAACACCGATTTACCCTCACTCTTTGAGAACCTATATACAGGTCTACCATTTCTTCCTCTATGAGCAAAAGTCTCTTCTATAGTCCGAGTTTGTGTTTCGCTTCGAAATCGAGAGTGTGTTGTCGAGCGCTCGGCGTTTTTTAGCGCATACTCGCGCTTTGTACCTCGTCCATCCATGTCGCTTCACGACCGTTGGTGTCAATGAGGCGGAATTCTCGCATCCTACGGCTTGCTTGATCGCCTCTCTAATAGAGCATATGGAGTGGAGTGGATTGACGATACGAAGATCGTGAAAAAAGCCGTGATGAAGTTATGTTTTGGGTGCAAGACGTTTCGGGCAAACGCAATAAGAACGATGGTTCATCCACCTCCTCACCGGAGAAGGACTTGCATTTACGACTTGAGCTGCTCTTCCCAAGCAAGCAGTGCCAGCACCAGGATTTGACGCAACATTTCTCCAATTTACAGGATACAAACCCTTTCTTTGCATACCTGCAGAAAATCAAACAAAAACATAAGAGTGTGATAGTACAGGTGTTCCGGAACTCACAGTTCTTAGAATATGTACATGTCAGTGAAACAAAAAATGTCCCACGACCACGGATCGTAAGTACATACCCATGCACAGACGCCTCCCGGCCTTTTTTGACCGGCCGACTGCTCCTGGTTTCCGTTTATCCAGGCAGAGTACGAGCCTGAGAGGCTGCCCCATAAAGGTAGCTCGTGTTAGCTCCCCGGGTCTCGTCTTCGGCACCGCACATCATCTTGTATTGATGGAGGCGTTGAATTCTCCGTTCACGAACGCCGTACTTTTATTGCATCTGGCGGAACTCATCAATACAAGAATTGCTGGAGCTCGTGCCCTCTAGGCCACTACAGTCTCGTCATCGTCCCGTCAGGCGAATGCCCTTTCCCCGCCTATCTCCGCTCTTCGTCTCTCCATCGTCCACGAGACGGGGATTTTATTCGTGTTTTTTGTGGGACCCAACGACACCGGCCCTCCAGGTTCCCTAACTTTTATGCGTTTCCCTTTCCCCTGGATTTTTTATTTGTTCAAATGAACGCACTTCGAATGCATCTCCTATATACCGCGAAAACGCATTTGATGACGTGCACCTAGAGGTGAAGCACCGTCGACGTGAAGGATCATAATGAGAGGAATATCGCATGCGCTGGGGCTCGCCCACACTTGTCCTATGACTATCCAGCGGCAAACGCGTGTGCGCAAAAACGTGCACCAAGCACTTGCTTTTACACCACGATGCGCATGGTATAAAACCGTGACTTTTTTTTCCGTAGTGCATTATCCGCGCGCCATTTGAAGCAAGCACGTAGGATCTCGAATATTTCATTGGAGATGATCGCAACAGCCTCGAGTGCAGAGCAGAACACGTCTCCGTGCCAGCTACACCAGAGCAGGCTGACAATTATTTGGATAATATAGAAAATACAGGGTACACTTCGAGTCCCGCACAAGCGTGCGCATGGAAAGCTGCACCAGAAACAACCCGGACTGCTGTGAACGTGGACATCTCGCCCATCCTCGAGCACGGAATACAAACGTTCTCGCAATGCATTTGCGTTGCCAGCAATACCATGCATCTGTGTTCGAGGCAGCTTGTATAGCAGGCGAAAGAACCGGTCTGCTTCGCGCATTGCCTCAAACGAATGTTCATGGATGTATCTTCCACGGCGTCCTGTCCCGGAAACACGGAAGAAACGCACCCAGAGCCAGTACACGCGCAGGACAGCCACAGCACCTAGCCGTAAAGCGACTTCTCCAGCTGGGGCGGGAGTTTCCGTAATACCCGCCCGGTGCTGCGATCCACGATCGTCAGTTCGACGCGTCCGTCAACATAAACGGTGCCGACAGGCGTTTGTTCGTTTTCAGGTAAGACAACTGTCGCCGCTGCCGCAACGATGCGGCACTCGAAAATAATACGCACACTCGTTCGCTGTCTCGGGCAGACTCGGAGAAGAACGTCGGCGACTTCACCAAACCGCACTGGCCGTTTGTAGCTCAGCGACAGCTGAATCACAGGTGTTTCGCACTGACACTCCCGCACCAGCTGTTCGTATGTAAAGCCGCGCGCAGCTAGAAACTCCACTCGCGCCTCCTCTAACCAGTCCACGTAACGACCGTGCCATACCACACCAGCGTAGTCCGTGTCCCGAGGCAGTACCCGTTTCCGCAGCGCAAACCAGCCGTCCAGTCGATGCGCTCCGCTGCTCTCGCGTCGTTCCCTCTGGGTAGGTGTTGTTTCGTCCAAAGCCATACACGAGGTAACAGCTGTCCTAAAAGACCACACAGGGGTGAAAAAGCGTCGTCGCTCTATAGCATTCAGGTCCCCGGCTGAGGTGCGGCTGCGGGTCCGCTCCGACGTAGACGCTCGCCAGCGCACCGGCATCGACCAGTCTGTTGTTGACCTGGCGCGCGCATCCGTCAAGGAACACCACCAAAACTTGCAACCACTAACAAACATCCTATAAAACTTGTTTACACACCGCCAGCCTAGTCTCCGTGGAGCTCCCTCGCTCAGCGAATGCCGAACGCCAAACAAGAAGCGACCGTTACGCGTTGCCCTGCTGCGGGTACGACTGCCGTGTCGGTATCTCGCCGGCGGGCTGAAGCGTTTTTCTCCTTCTGATAGGTTTCTGTGGTGCTGCGCGACTTGCGGCTACTGGCACGCTTTGCCACATCAATTTGAGAGTAGAAGAATAGACGATAGGCAACGAGAGCCACAAGTTGCATGGATGCAAGCTGGGACGCTTCCTTGAAGCATCCGCCGCTGCGCTCAGAAGCAGAGACGAGCGCGGAGCCCAGTCGCCTTCTCGACCCGAGCGTAGAAACCCTGGAGCCCCAAATCGCCGCGGAGCGTACACGTCTAGCGAACTTGGAACAACTTTTGACGGAACGGGAACGAAGTCTGTCTCAAGTGCAGGTTGCAGTGAACCAGCGTCGAACAAGCTCTGTACGATCAGCGGCAACAACAAAACGCGCTCTGGAGAGCTCGGTGCTTTGTCTCCTCCAGAATACAAACGCTGCTTTAGAGCGACTCAATGCAGCGTATGAAGAGGTTTTGGACCTGACACGGCAGCGTTTAGAGCTAGCTGGTGGTGAGGATCCACGCGAAGATGAAACGCTACGAGCGCTGTTACATCAGCTCAGCGAGCGCGAGGCTATGCGACAACGATACCTGCGCGAACGCGAACTCCTCCAGACGCGTATTGGTGCCTGGCAACAGGTCACGCGAATGACTGAACCACTGCGCCGAAGACTGGAGCATCTTCAGTCTGAGATCGAGCGACTGCGTCGAGAGAACGCTGAACGAACTGCTCAGATTGCCGCCGGCGAAAGCGAGAGGACACGTCTGGCTGCCGAGCTTTCTTCTTTAGAAAATGAAATTCAAGCAGGAGAGCAGGAGTTTCACAAGCTGAAAACTCAGCGAGATCAACAGCTGCAACGTCTCCAGGGCCTTGATGAGGAGAATGCGATCCAGGCAGACTTGGTTCAGGTTTTGCGTGCACAAAAACAAGCACTCGTTACCAGTGCGTTACCTGCAAGTCCCGATGCCACCGCACCAGCACAGCGACACCCGATAGGCATCGTTTCACGTGCGGGTGCTGAACCTGCGGTACCGGAATCCGTGCCAGGGTCGTCCGGTGGTACTTCGGACCTCAGCATCTGCGCGGTTGCCAGTGGTGTTTCCCCAGAACGCACCTCGGGATCCGTCTCCTTGAAGAATAACGCCCAAATACCAGAGATGCCCTGGACGCATCCCCGCGAGCTTTCCGAGAACGATGCCCCAGGCGTGCCGCTTCGTGAGATGCGCTTGTCACAGACACCGTCAGCTTCTCGCAGTACACGCCTGGAAAGCGGCGCTTCCGTTCGAAGGGCACGCCCAGCCGCTGCTAGGCTAGCATCGAGCTGGAGCAAACAACCGATAGAGACGGTCGCACCGCTTGATCTCGCTGCTGTAGAGGCGCAACCAGCCACATCGTCTGCCGGGCTCAGTGCCTGGCGTGCTGCCGACACCCCCGGTGGACGCGGCGATGAACGCGTTCCCGAGGACATCGAAACGCTCCACGAAGACCAGATTGAGCCGCTAACTCCTTCTCGCAAACTAGGATGCCAAGCGCAGCCGCATGGACACGAAACCTCACAACATCTCTCACCAAGCGTAGCAGGGAGCTTGGCGCGAGGCGGAGCACCTGCAGCAGAAGCAGCAGCAGCAACAGCAACAGCAACGTTGCATGAACATTCGCAGGGTACTCGACCAGAGCGCTCCGAACGTACCGAGATTCCCAGTGATCGCATCCAAGCGGATGCCCGTCTGGTCATCCAGGGTGAATGTTTCAATAATCGTACGCTGACAGCAGTGATGAACGGTCTCGAATCGAGTTCCAGTCCAAGAGTGCGCTGGTATCATTTGTCGCGTCGAACAGCGTCCATTACACCATACGCCTACCGCGCTGAAGGCTATCGCTATCGAACGACAGCGGATGATGTGGGTATGCGACTTGCCGCGGTTACCGAGGCAACCGCGGGGCTACCCGCGCTGCAAGCGTTCACTGCACCAATCGAGGTAGATCCCACCATGGAGGAACGCCTCTCGGTGTGGATGCTCGAAGGTCGCGCTGCTTTTCTGGTTCGCGACGAGGCGTCGGGCGCTCCACGCTGTATCCTCGTCCACAAGCGCTATCTGAGCGTTCAGCGCCCGGCGCAGTCGTACCAAGCATCCGGTGCTGGTGCTGGTGCTGGTGCCGCTGATCCTTGGACTGAATCCCTTTATCATGCGACGGAGGACTTTGACCCCCGCGAGGGTCACTGGATTACGGAAGAGAAGAAGTCTTGGACGTCCTTCATCAAAGTCGCCCTCGATGAGACGGATGCGCATGCGTTCAGCCTCACCCTGAAACATACCTTTGCCTTTCGAGCGAACAGTGCGGAACAGCGGGATCTGATCGCGCTCTGTGTTCGGCAGTTTGCGCTGCGCTATCGGAGTAGTAGTAGTAGTAGTAGCAGTGGTGGTGGTACGTTCAGCGGTCAGCGCCGCGAGTGCCGTATGCAGTGAGTGAGTCCCTGCGGTGCGCGACGCAGCAATTTGAACGATCCATCGAGGAGATGCGACCAGTGTCTGTGTTGCGGTGGAATCCGCAAGTGCGCATTTGCGAGTGAGCACTGTAATGAAGTCGTTGCACGGCATGGTACCCGATGCAACGCTGGAACGTCAAGCGAGCAGCATGCTTGTCGCCAGAAAACCGAACGCGGTACAACGAGTTTCAGACTGTATTGCACGCGGATAATCCCGTGGTCTAGTCTAGACTGGTTGATGATGAGGATGATGATGAAGTGAGGCGAGCAAGCGACCTCCCCAGAGACATGGTCGAGTCAACGGGGGAGCCAAACGCGTGAAGCAGTATCAAATGAAGCAAACCTACGACTATACCTGCTGCTGGTTTCTATATCAGGGGCATCCATTGGTTACCTGGGAAACAGCGGCAACGGCACCGACAGCAAAGTATGCCAGAGCAGCTCTGGACCCTGATCCACAGCCTCCAACGCGTCATCTCCAAGGACCAGCACCCGCTTACACCGCGTCACACGAGCTGAAACAGCAGCGCTTCAGAACAGAGCAAGCCAGGATCCAGATCCATCCAGAGACACGTTTGCATCGGTACCAGCTAGTTGCTGCTTGCGGTGTACAGTGTCACCGACGAGTCGACATCTCCGGCTGCTAGCATCAGATCCTGCGCTGCGAACTCGAGGCAACTAATCGAACCAATACGAGGATTCTCGGCTCCATCATGGTGCCGAATCAACTGCAACAACTGACCCTGTTCGCCAAAGAGTTTGATACAGCGACTTGCACAACCAGTTGCGATCCAGGGCATCCCCTGATGCGCAGCTGCTGCCGTCAGATCGCGTCGATGAGCAACCACACACACCGAACTGGAGGCAGCGGCCAAGGGCCAGACACGAACGTCACCGGCGGCAGCGGCAGTCACCAGGGCGGGCGTCGGACTCCATCGACCGGCAATGGATATAACCGGACTGGAGTGCTCCAAGAGTTCCGTTTCAATCGCTCCCGTGCGCGTATCGTATGTGTAGACACTACCATCCGCACAGCCTGCCGCGAAGAGGCTGGATCCCAGGTGCGCTACCGCCGTCACTCGATACGACGAGGCAATACAGCTCCAGATACACATCTCGCGTTCCGCGTCAAAGAGTCGAATGGTGCCCTGCTCGAGGCCGCCGGTTAGCAGCCAACCGTGCCAGGGGCTCCAGTCACAGACAAACGCTCGACCAGTTGCCATGCTTTCGTCGTATCTCGCTCGATCTACCGGCGAAAGCGCTGCTGCTTTTCCAGCACCTCCCGCCGATGACACCCGCCATGGAGGAGAAGCAAGACCCGCTACATCTGCAGGCATCGTTGCATGCGAGTTCGCGTTTGGCGTCTGTGATATCGCTGGTGCTGACGGTGACCGACATTGTCTCGATCCCGCAGTGTTCGAATACGCAGTGGTGGTGGTGGTGGTGCAGCATACGAGTTCCCGATCACGAGGCGTGCTGGCACCCGGTGTTGTCGCAGATACCCGCCTGCTTGTCGTACCCGGGCTAGCAGGAGTCGCGTCCGTCATACCAGGCATTCGACTCGCTTGTGATATTGCGGAGAACGCTGCCAACACCTGCTGTTGTGACTCATAGAAGCGTACAATCCCGTCGGCAGTCGCAACGAGCAGCAGAGGCCAGGTCGTGTGTGCATTCACCACACGCAGCGCGGCAATAGCGCTGGCGTTCGACCCAACCCCAAGGCGCCAGCAGCGTTCACCGTTTTCCTGCTGCAGTGCTACGACATTGCCAGAGGCATCGCCAGATAGCACGAGCTGCTGAGACGGATGGAAGCACAATGCCGAAATCTGCTCTGCCTGCAAACGCGTGACCCAGCGCTCTCTGAGCCGCGTCAAGGCAGCGGCGGCAGCGGCAGCCTCTGAGCGCCGTTCCATCCGCTGCTGCAACCGGGTTGGTTCCATAGGCTCGTGACCTGACCATCGCTCTCGGGTCTGGCTCTGCAGCACTTCCTGGTAGCTGTAGTCGCGAATATGCATCATGCGACGTCGACGGGAGAACGTAAACGCCTCATGCGGGAATCGAA
>Ga0123519_10009842_pt1 | contig 14332 bp, 14 predicted proteins | sample YelNatPaOPRAMG02_FD_87396 | JGI IMG/M metagenome (GOLD analysis project Ga0123519, IMG submission 87396) | Hot spring microbial communities from Yellowstone National Park - Yellowstone National Park OP-RAMG-02 (version 2) | ecosystem: Environmental > Aquatic > Thermal springs > Hot (42-90C) ...
AAAAAAAAGTTTGCATTACACTTTTTGCCAAAAACCACCCTCTCCATAGGGAGACAACCCCAAAAATTCCCAGATTCTGTCAAACTCAGGAAAAAGAATTACATAACTTTCGTTGAAAAACCTTGACAAAACATATATAAAGTGAAAAGTGAGCAGTGAGGGACGATGAGGATTGTGGATTATGAATTTTGGATGATAGATTGTGTAGTGAGTGATTCGCTATTCGTCTTGTAGCGTTGCCTGTCTGACCCCGCCCTTTTGATAACATAAAGTATTTTGCTTTTTATGAAATATGAATGTGAAATTTAGTACAATATATTTATTATAGATTTTGTGTCAAAAGGGCGGGGCTGACGGCAGGCAGGCAACGACTTCGTCGGATTGCTTCAGTGGTTTTAGCTGGATTTAAATTCCCAGTGACTTAATTGGATTCAGTCATTACGAGCACGGCGAAGTAATCTCATCAACGCAGTTCCTAAATCAATATCTCTCTAATTCTTCTATCACTTCCATATCTCCCATAGTTCCTATTGATTCTACCGCTTCAAATACTCCTATCTCATTTATAACTTCTCTTACTTCTATACCTTCCATTTCATCCATTACTTCCATTGCTTCTATCTTAAAAGGGTGGTTCTTTTCCTGTTACCTTTAACCAGGATATGTCTTTAAATCTCTCTGGACTATACCCTGTCTCAAGAATTATTTTTTTAAAGCCCTTCTCTCTTAGGTCTTTTGCTATCTCCTCGCCTTTTATTCCTTCTTCTAACTCTGAATCTATATATATCGGCGTTTCTTTATCTATTTTGTCTATATCTTTGTAAAAGTCCTTTGAGTTTTTGTATTTTATTAGTTTTATTCCTTTCTTTTTCGCAGAAATCTGCCAGTTCATTAGAACAAGCTCATCATCGTCTATTAAAACAACTTCTTTCACTTTGTTTTCATCCTCAGTAAATATAACAGGAACAAATCCAGAAAGCAGTTTCGGTATAATCTTTATATTCAATTTTCTACATCTTCCTATTATCCCTTCCTCCTCAAAATGACTGGTTACAAGTATTGATTTATTTGAAATATTTAGTTCCTCCATTAAATCAAGTCCATTTTCCCTGTAACCTTTAAACTCATAGTCAATAAGATATAGTTCTTTTTCTGTTTCCCTGTAGTGTTTCAAATCATCAGGATTGTATAAATGAATTATTTCTATGTTATATTTTTTAAATCTATCTTCCCATATATTGTGAATTGTTTCATCATCATCGATTACTATTATTTTTGTTTTAGAATTAATATTAATCTTTTCACAGAACCAGGAGGGTGTTTCTGCTTTTGGTATTTTTATTATAACCCCAGTTCCTTTATTTATTTGTGACTTAATCTCAAGTTTTCCGCTCCATTTCTCAATAGTTGTTTTTGAATGATATAATCCTAATCCAGAGCCATCTTTTTTGTTAAATGTTAAGCCCTTTTCGCCTAATCTTGATAGTATCTCAGGTGGTATTCCTCTACCATCGTCTTTCACTTTAACTATAACATATTCATTTTCAGATAAAAGAATAATCTTAATATTTCCTTTATCATCAGGCATTGCTTCAACTGAGTTATTTACTAAATTTGAAATTATTCGTTTAAACTCTATTGGCTCTATATTTGAAAATAAACCATAAGAATTATTTGTCAGTTCAAAATCAATATTGATCTGTGGTTTTGTTTTGTACTGTAATCTTTTCTCGGTTATAACCTGGTCTATAAGTGTTGAAATAAGACAGGTTTTTAAGTTTTTAGTTTGATTATTGTCAAAATCAAATTTTTCCTTAGAGTTATAGCGGTATTTTTCAAGAAGATTGTTTGCAATATCCCTTATTCTATTTATTGCGTTTCTAATTATTATTCGTTTTTCCTCTGGCAGTTGTGAAATATCATTTAAAGAAGAATCAAGCGCAGCAAGTGGACTTCTTATATCATGCGCAACCTGAGCGGATACTTCACTAATAGCAATAAATTTATTTTGAGTTTCTATTGTTTTATATGCTGAATGAAGTTTTTTCGCAAATTCCTGTAACTCACTGAAAGGTAATTTAATTTTTATATCAACTGTTAATTTTGACTGCTTTTCTATATTCTCAAGAATACTTTTAACATTTTTAAAAATATAAAATGACATAGTATTTGAAATAAACCATAGTCCATAAATACCGAAAAGCAAAAATGTAAATTGGAAAGTGTCTTTTAAAGAAAATAAACCAAATAAATATAAGAATATAGTAAATAAGCAGTTAGAAACAAAAATTATCCATACAAGTTGAACTCTAATGCTTTTCCATTTGGCAATAGATAAATTATTTTCGTCATCAAAAATTTGTCCTAATAGGATAAGCAATAATCCCAATAACCATCCGTATTCATGTAAAGGAACATATTTATCTACAAGAACGCCACTGTTGTATCCAAGGGCTATTGATGAGATAGATAACAAGAATAACCCCTGTAATATATATAACCAATAATTAGAGTAAGTCCTAATACTTAATATAACACTAATAGATAAAACCATAGCTTCTAATAAACGATAAAAGATAGAATTTAAATAAAAGAAAATGGAAGCATAATTGCCACTATTAATATAAGGAGAAATAACGAAATGCCATGAGATAAAAATATTAATTGATAAAATCAAAATAATGTATAACAATTCTTTTTTTATAATGAATTTAAAATTTTTCCATAAATATGCAAAAATGAATGTTATATATATACTAAAACTAAACTCACTAATTGTAAAAAAAGTATTATTTTGATCAGGAAAGTTATGATTTAAAAAATAAAATGTGTCGCCAATTAATAATCCTATAATTGCTATATTCCAGTATGCTTTTTTTATTTTAAAAGAAAAAAATAAAATAAAAAAATCTATAAAAACTTCAAGAGGAAGTATTGCATAGTTCCAGTAAGATTTTGGTATAAATATTGAAGATATACCTAAGAAAAACAGCGATATTATTATAGTTTTCGACCGCATATTGCGACCATAGATGTTTGAACATATGCACCGGGATGATTAGATAATTCTTTCATTTCTTGAAATATTTTATTTATGTGATCTTTATTGGATCCGGCAACGCTAATAAAATCTTTCATATCAGTTTGTATACTCATTATTTCTATATCTATGAAATTAGATAATTTTTCTTTATCTAAAGATGAGTGTATTTCAATCAATGGTTTAACTTTTATAGATCTTAATCCTGCTTTTTCAAAGATATTAACAAGTTCTCTACCAATAAAAAAGTTTTCTCCCCTTTCTTTACAAAACTTACTATAATTATCTATAAATTCCTTCCATCCTCTGATCTCTGGATACATTATAGTGGCCCCATAATCCGGCTCTAAAGCGGCTATCCAACCTTTATTTTTTAGTAAATTACTTGCCCATTTTAAAACATTTATAGTATCTTTAAATTCCATCAATGTCTCTCTAAATAATACTAAATCAAAATCTGATTTAGAAACTTTAGACATTATTTCTTTTACTCTAAAACTTGAACCTTTAAAATTTTTATTAGCAAAATTAATAAATTTTTTATTACTATCCCAGCCTTCAACATTAGACTTAAATTCTGAGTATATTTGATTTGTAAACATTCCACAACCACATCCTGCTTCTAAAATTTTTGAATTTTTATTAAGCTTAATGTGCTTCTTTAGGAATTTAAAAAAACTTTTATGTGTTTCGCTTAATCTCGAAAAAGTTTTTAATTGCCTTCCTACTTCGGCAGGATTTTTCGCTCTTAAATACCCTATATTATTCATAATTATAATTATTTTACTTTTTTAAAAACTTTATACAAAACAAATCCATATTAAATATATAATCCGTTTTTAGTCATTTAACAACTGACTTTAGGGAACGCTTTTATGCTCCATAAGTCCTATTTGTTTGCCATCAAAAGTTCTGTAAAATTATTGTCACTTTAAAAGAACATTTAAATAAATTTTACATCTGAGATTCATATAACTTAATAAATCTTGGATTTAGAGCAGCTTCTTCATAGGAATTGAATAAAGCATCCACTGTTTTGTTTCCCATTAGAATTATTTTGTCGCATTTTTTTATAGTTGAAAGTCTGTGCGAAATAAATATAATAATTTTATCTTTAGAAACAAATTTCTCACCTAATTCCTTAACAAATAAATCCTCAAGTTTTGAATCCATGGCAGAAGTGGCCTCATCAAATATAACTACATCTGGATTTTTTATAAAAATTCTTGCCGCGCATATTGCCTGTTTTTCTCCGCTTGATAAAGAAATCCCAGATGAAATCACGGTTTTTTCAAAATCGTGCCTGACGGCAATATCTTTCAAAAAAGCCATTCTTACCACCTCTTCATATTTCTTTTTTTCATTTTCCTTGGCTCCTATGAGGATATTATCCTTTATGGATAAAGGGAATACTTGCGGAGTATGGGGCAAAATGAATATTTTATCCCTTAGTTTTTCAAGTGGATATCTGTTTATATTTTCATTGTTTACATATATACCATCGCTTTCATATAAATTTACCAGTAATTTCACCAAAGTGGACTTGCCACAACCAGAATTCCCCGCAATACCGTATTTTTTACCCGTTTCAAAAGAAAGATTTATATTTTCAAGGACTGTTTTATTTTTATAATGAAAAGTTTTTACTGATATGTCAATTCTTTGCACTTTTGGTAATTTCAAATCTCCGCTATTTTTTTCTTCTTTATTAATAATTTCTTCATAAACAAAGTTAATTCCAACTTTTAGGTCACGAATATTTACATTTATTCTGTTAAGTTCAGCAAGGCCTGACATATAAACCGCGAAAATCATATTAAGGAAAATAAGTTCCGAAAAAGTAATTGAATGACTAAAAAAAAGATATATAAGAAATATCAAAGCGAAGTTTTTAAGAAAATCTATTACAAAACCGAGCAATAATGAAGTTTTTTGAGCATATAAATTAATATCGTTGTGTGCTACTTCTATATTTTTAAAATTGCCTGTTAAAAATCCAAGAAAATTAGCAAAATTTAAATATTGCTTTATAGTTTCAAAATTTGAAATAAAATTTATCATCTCATTTGAATTAATTGCGCTTACCTCCTGAAGTTTTTTTGATTTCTCCAAAAGTTTGCGATTTATTCTTTTATATCCAAAATAATTAGCTGGCAAAAGAATCATCCCAACTATAAATAGAACTGGACTGCCCTTAAATAAAAAAAACAGTGAAACTACAATTATAAACAATGCCACCAAAAATGAACTTAGATACGAAGAAAGCAGCATAAAAAGATCATTAATAAGCTGGGAAATCCTGTAAACATAATAAGCGGCACCATTTGCGCAAAATGATTCATATTTTATTTTCATTAGTTTTTCATATAAATCTTTTTGTTCGCAGGTTTTAAAAATAAATGAAAACGCAAGTTTAATTTTTGATAGGGTGAAATCGGTAATATACGATCCCAAAAGAGCCGCAAAGAACAAAAAGAAATATGTAAAAATTTTGTCGTTAATAAGAGGTTTTGTGGAAAAAGGGACCAAATCAAGTATATTTTTTATTAAAATTGGATTAATAAAACTTAATGCTGCTTTAATAAAGGAGAGGAAAACTATAATAGAAATATACTTAAAGTATTTTTTAATATAAAATCCCATTTTCATATATTCTCCCATTCACACTTTTTATATATTATCTTTAGCTTGGCTTCTTCTTTTATATGCGGACATAAAAAGTCCAGAAAACTGTTGAAATTTTTATAAAGCTTATAACTTATTCCAGGACAACATCCACCACAATAATATTTATACGCACAACTATTACATTTTATATTTTTATCTAAAAAAATAGGAAATATGTTTAAATTTGCTGATTTAAGCGATTCCAACCAGTTTGGATTAAGTACATTACCTATTTTAAGTTCATTATACATCAAAAGTTGGCAGGGATATATATCACCGTTGGGAGAGATTGCTATCGTGGAACGTCCAGCACCACAAAAAACATAATTATAAATAACCTCAATTTCTTCAGGATTTTTCCCCTTTTGCCAGTTTAAAGTTACCATTTTGCCTATATCTTCAATTTTATTAGGCAACGCTAAATTTTTTATAAGATTTTTTATATTATATCTTTCACGCAAAAAATTGTGAAACTCCTCAACATTTTTCATATTATTCTTAGTAACTACGCTTCTCACCGTTAGTTTTTGTGGGAATTCAACAGCAATTCTTTCAATTAATTTAAGAATTTTTGAAAAACCTACTCTGCTTCTATTCTTTGAATTTATAGATATATCGTTACTATCCAGACTCAGGAACACTTTGTCTACATATGGAACTATTTTGTCATATTTATCCAATAACAAACTTCCATTAGTCAAAAGAGATATATTGAACCCATAGTCTCTGGCTTTTTTTATTAGAACATCAGTATCTTCACGAACCAGAGGTTCGCCTCCAGTTATGTTTAAAGTTTTAACTCCAGCAGTTTTAAGCTGCTCTATTATTTTAAACCAGGAATATGTGTCTAATTCCTCTTTATGCGAGGATGCTAATTCTCTATTGTAACAATATACGCAGTTAAAGTTACATCTCATTGTTAAGTGAAGATATGCGGTAATTAGTTTTTGATTTTTAAAAATTTTTTTAATTTTTTCTTCTACTTCATTATTCATTTTATCTATTTCCTCCTTGGTTTCATACAAAAATTTTAGCTGTTTCAGAGTTTCAATATGTTTCGATATTTCATTTTCTTCAAGGTTTTTGTTTATCTTTTTTGAAAGATAATCTTTCATTTGACTAATATTTAAGTCCCCTTTGTTTTCAATTACATATTTGAGAAAAATCTTAACCATGCCATTAACTCTTATTCTTTTATTTGATATAGGCGAATATATAATATGTTTATCTTTGCCTACTTTCTTAATGATTAGTTTTTTATCATAAAATAATTTCATAGAATCCTCCTTAATTTATTTGCGGCGGGTTACCCCGCCGCAAATTCAACATTAACTTCAGTTTACACCACCAGTCCCTCCACCTGCTAGTCCGCCGCATAAGCATAAGCACTCATTTACCGGGTCGTTACTATTAAATGATTCCACTTCTATTTTGAATTCCATACATCCTCCTTATTAATTCGCATCCCCATCCCCACCCCCACCGCCAATTTTAAGAATACAAACGCATGAACAACCATTGGTTGGCTCCACAATATTTATCTCTGTCTCTATAATGAACTCCATTTTTCCTCCTTTAATTTTAGTTTTTTTAAAAGGCATTTTTGCCTTCACAATTATATAGAGCAATTTTTGTGCCAGGTGTTTTAAGAGTAATAAATTTGAGCAGAAAAATAGTATTTTCATAGGGGAAATTGAGTTTTTTGATAGATTTTTGGATGGTTTTTATGCGGTTAAAATATTTTCATTTGAAAAGATTTCTTCTCATTTGAAAATGTTTCATAGGGAAAAATGAGATTTTCATTTGAAAATAATTTAGAGGAACGGAGGATTGGAGGATTAGAGTACTGGATTGTTAAGGTATTTTCATTTAAAACCAATCTTCCAGTCATTTATTCCTCTAATCTTCTATAGAGTAGTTTCACTTCCCGACGACACGTCGGGGAGCAGGGAGCTTGCTCTGAAAAAGCAAAGCAAGCTTTGCAACTACAATAAATCCCCCTGTCTCCCCCAACCCCAATCCCCAACATTATTTCATCTATATCTCTTCGTTGTGATGTCTTATTATTTTTGATTGAAGAATATAAATTATGTCTTCCAAAATATTGATATATCTTCTTTTCCAAATCAGGCAAATTTCAGATTCCATTTAAAGTATCTTTCAATAATTATCTCTGCTATCTGAATTGAGTTTAGAGCAGCGCCTTTATAAAGATTGTCTCCGCAAAGCCAAAGAGAAAACTCGTTTTCAAAAGGCGTTTTCTTAAATCTTGAAGCATAGACCTCATATTTTTTTTGAGAATCAAGCGGGGTTTTATAATCGTTTTGATTTTCAAAAAATTTTACGCCTTCTGTGTTTTTTAGCGTCTGAATTATCTCTTTCTCCTTCCATTTTCTCTTTGTCTTAATCCAGACCGCAAGCGAGTGCCCCCTAAGTACTGGAACTCTTACAGCATAACAGGAGATTTTAATATCCTTATCCCCCCATATTTTTTGAAGTTCGGCTTCGACTTTCTTTTCTTCAACGCTATTTCCACTTTCATCAAAACTTCCGACCTGAGGAAATAGATTGAAAGCAATCTGTTTTGGAAGAACTTTTTCTTTTATCTTAACTCTGCCGGTTTTTATGAAACTTTCAAGTTCGTATAAAAACTCATCAACCGCTCTTTTTCCTGCCCCTGAAACTGCCTGATAGGTTGCAATTCTAATTTCTTTTATTTTAAATTTTTTATGGATATTATAGCAACTTACAGCAAGCGGGGTGAGAGTGCAGTTCGGTCCGGCTATAAGTTTATTTTTTTCGTTTATAAGATCAGAGTTTATCTCAGGAATAACGAGCGGAACATCTCTATCCATTCTGAAAGCCGATGAGTCATCTATGCACCATACGCCGGACATTGAAAGTTTTTTAGCATATTTCTTCGAGACATCGTCACTGCTTACAAAAAATACTATATCATTGTCTTTCAGTTTCGCAAGTTCTGTTTTCTCTATCTTGATTTTCAGGTTTTTGATATTTAGTGTCTTTTCCTTTGAACCATAGAATTCTAATTTTGAGAAAGGAAGTTTCCTTTTATGCATCAGTTCAATCAACTCCCTTCCAACCATTCCCCCCGCTCCAACCACTGCTATGGATGGTTTTCTCATAAAGACCACCTTATTTTATAAGATTAAAGTTTATGTGATTTGAACAGCCGCTATTTTCGAATATATCGTTTGCGCATGCTCTGAGATAAAAAACATCCTTAGGAAGTTCATCTGGTTTAAAGGTTAGAAAATAGGGCGGGGAATAAAGATAATCTTTTATTTTTTTCCACTCTAACCTGTCGTAAGAGATTTCAATCCAGCTTCTGTAAATATCCGTTCCTATCGCGTTCCAGGAAAAGGTATAACCGCTATTCGTTTTTTCGTATGAAAAATTCTTTATTACCACTTTATAATCATTTTCTGAAATTAGTTTGATAATTACTGCCGGCTTTATCCCTCCTATGCTCATCTCAAGAGCAGATTCGTTTGAGGGAAGCGCTCCTTTTATAGAGTGGTTAATCCAGACATTTTCAAGCCCATCATCTAAATATCCTGCCGCGATTATCGGCGCCTTGTTTGATGAGATGAATTCCTTTGATTGCGACCATACGGCTATGTAATTTTCTTTTTCCTGTGAGATTCTGTTGAGTGGTATCTCCGCCCAGAACCATTTGGCTGAATCCACTCCTTTGATACTATCGCTTTCCAATGGTTCAAAAGGGATATCCTGGTTTTCGCACAGAACATAAGAATAACTTGGGAATATCGGGGATTGAGATATTGAAACAAGTATTTTTCCGTCCACAGGAGATAAATCGTTAGAATCCGGATATGATTTGTTTTTTGCTCTTCCCAATTTAACTCCTATGTATGCTTTCTGATAACCGTATGTGGTTATGCTTGATAGTTTTACTATCCAGGCATTGTTATAGCCGACATACCAGTCGGCATAGAATCCGCCATTAGCATACAAATAATAATCGCTTATATCCTTAATTAATGATACATATTTAACCGCTGGAAATTTATAAGTTTTTTCCTGAGAAGTTAAGTTTGAAACAATAAATAATAACAAAAAAGTATTAAAAAATAATGCTTTTTTCATAAATCTCCTTCTTTGTCTTCCACCTCACATTTTTACTAATTCCTGTAAATCTAAGTGAATTTTAGTTTATCTTGTTTTTTATCCTTTCAAAATCATCTAAAGAAAAATAATTGATTATAATCTTTCCTGATGTTTCTGATTCTGGCCTGATTTCAACCTTTGTTCCCAACCTTGATTCCAAATATTTTTCCATTTCAATTATATCCGGTGTTTTATGCGCTGTCTTTGTTTTTCTTTGTTTTTTAGGAGTTGTATAAAATTCCTTAGAATATCTTTCAATATCTCTAACTGTCAGTTTTTCAACTATTATCTTTTGATATGCCCTTTTTCTTTCTTCTATGTCCGGGATTTGAAGCAACGCTCTTGCATGTCCTTCGGTTATAAGATTATTTTTTATTCCTTCTATTATTTCAGGATCAAGTTCTAATAGCCTTAAAGTATTTGAAATAGAACCATTAGATTTTCCGCAATAATCAGCGATTTCATTTTGAGATATCCCCATTTCAATCATCTTAGAGTAAGCCGTAGCTTTTTCTATTGGATTTAAATCTTCTCTTTGAATATTTTCTATAAATGATAAGATTATTTTTTTATTATCATTTATATTGCTTTTTATAATAGCGTCTATTTCCTTCCATCCAAGTTGTTTACATGCTCTATATCTTCTTTCCCCCGCGATTATCTCATATTTATTTTCATTTATTTTTGTAACTATTATCGGTTGAGTTAATCCGCTCTCTTTTATTGACTGCGCAAGTTCTTTTATGCTTTCATCATCAAAGTTCTGCCTCGGCTGAAATCTATTCGGTATAATGTCGTCAATGGGTATTTTGACTATAAATTCGCCAGCTGGCAGATCATTGTTAACCCTTGATATTATTGCGTCTATTCCCCTTCCTAATGCTTTTTTCGCCATATTTCCTCCTTAAAGTTTTCACGTGAAAACTTTATTCTATTGCCGCTTCATCGGTAACCGATATCTCAGATTTCTGGTATGATTCAATGTTTATTCCTCTTCTTGAAAGAAATTCTAAGGCAAAGTTTTTATATGCTTTTGCCCCCCTTGAGCTTGGATCATAAACAAATATTGGCTGTCCAAAACTTGGAGATTCTGCTAACCTTATATTTCTTGGTATAACGGTCCTGTAAAGTTTTTCGCCATAAAATTTCCTTATTTCTTCAAGGACCTGATTTGCCAGATTTATTCTTGAATCAAACATTGTTACCAAAGCACCATCTATCTTTAATCCAGGATTTAATGCCTGTCTTATTTTCTCTACTGTCGTTGTAAAGTAGGTTAAGCCCTCCATAGCGTAATATTCGCATTGAACTGGCGTTATTATACTATGACTTGCGCTTAGCGAGTTAACAGTTAATAGCCCTAAGGACGGCGGGCAATCTATTATTATAAACTTATACATATCCTTTATTTTTTCTATTGTTCTCTTGAGGACTGATTCTCTTGAAAACTCGCTTACCAATTCTATTTCCGCTCCAGCCAAATTATGGTCGGTTGGCATTATATCAAGCCACTCTACTGATGTTTGAGATATAACTTCTTCTGGCTTCGCATTTTCCGATAGCGCGTCATATATTGTTTTCGTATCTTTCTTAACTTCTATTCCAAGCCCTGATGTCGTGTTCCCCTGCGGGTCAAGGTCTATCAACAATGTTTCAAAATCAAAACTTGCGAGCGCTACCGATAAGTTTATCGCGGTCGTGGTTTTCCCCACACCGCCTTTCTGGTTTGCTATTGAAATAATTTCTGACATAAAATCTCCTGAAAAGTTTTCACGTGAAAACTTTTAAAACCTTTACAGATAAATTATATAACAAAAATAAAATCAAGTCAAGTTCATCGCTTGTAACTGGTAATTTAAAAAATAAGAAAGTAAGATGGGATGATAAACCGAGATTTGTAATCTAAGGAAATTATTGATTTGGAATTTTTGGGATATGAATAATGGTTTAGGAGTTGGCATTTTATATCTACTAGTATTATACGCTCATAGGCAAATATTTTTCGGGTGGAATATCTACAAAACTTTGGAATTGCTTTAACAATTCCTGTTTAAATTGGGCGTATCTACTACAATATTTATTGACGTTATATGTAGAAAATAAAATACGATCTATACCTTCATTGACTTCTTCCCAGATAATCATATGATTGAGATTAATTACCAATGCCTTATGGGCTAGTTCCCTGAATGCTATTGGCACTTCTGCAATATATCTGGATAACACATACTTTACTTCCTCATCCGGGGAGGTCTTCCTTATCCGACCTAAAAATATATTGGCAATTACCTCCACATATTCTTTATCCGCAAGACGTTTAAATAGCATTTGGATTTCCATCGGGCGAGTTTTTAATAACTCGCCCGATATAGGGCGGATAGCCCTATCCACCGTTAATGTCAACCCAAGATAACAAACGTCATAACTTGGATATTTATTTTTCTTCATATTGTCTATTCTTTTTATCGTATCGTTAAATATTTCCGTTTCGCTGTCCATAAGCCACCTCCTTTCCCTTATCGGTTAGCATTCTCCCTGTTCTGGTTATATCTATATACCCTTCCTGTATTAAGAATATCTCATAATTCTTGAGATATTCTTCCTCGGTCAGATTATTCTTTATTGCCAATGTTCTGGCACTTATAGTATTATATTCCCCTATGCTTTTTAATATTGCTATATCTGTAGCAGATAAGCCAAGATTAAGGTCAATTTTATATTCTTTAGCGTATGATTGCACATCTGTTTCCGTAATTTCAGGAATATCTTTTATCACTGCATAATCTTTTAAGAGTTGTATATGGGTTCTTGCCATCCTTGGTGTTCCTTTAGAGATTTTAGATATTATCTTTGTGGCGTTATCCGTTATAGATAATTTGAATGCCTTCACCATTTGCTTTATTATTTGTGTTAACTCTTCTTCTTTATAAACCGGGAAGGGTATTTTATATATGAATCTTGTATATAATGGTTTAGGAATATCCTGTATTTGAGTTGTTGCGCCGATTACACATAATGGAGCGAGTAAAAATTTTGTTGTTTCATTTAGCCACAAAAAATTATCTTCCATTATATTATACAGTATTTCCAATACTTTTGAATTGGAGCTATGTATTTCATCTATAAAAAGAACGGCTCCAGGTTCTATTATATTGACTAATTGAGTTAATTTATCTGCTGAATTAAGCATTGCTCCTTCAAATGTAATTAATGCCACATTGAATTCTTTTGCTATTAATCTGGCCAGGGTAGTTTTTCCTGTCCCGGGTAAGCCATAAAGTAACATATGGTCTGGCAATGTTTCTCTTTTTTTAGCAGATTTTATTATGGTTACTACCTTATTTTTTAATGCTTGTGGTAGGACAAACTCATCAATAGATTTAACATCATAGGTATTCATAAATCCTCCTTAAAACCACTTAATATGTAAATACCTGATAAGCAGCGCCGAATATTATAAGCGGTATTGAAATAGCCGCATAAATAAAAATTAGATAGCCAATTCCCGCTTTACCGTTCTCTATATTTAGATAGTAAGCTAATGGCTTAGGTTCTCCTTTAATATCTGCTTCTATTGCTATTCTCAATCCCATTGCCTTAAATAACATTGAGCCACCTAAATTAAAATCTACCATTACTGCAAGCATAATAAGATATAGTATAAGGTACGTGGTATTGAGTTTAGGCATAATTATAAGAACAATCAGCCACCATAGTGCTGGAGCAGACATTAAAACCAAAAAAGCGATCACAAGTGCCATAAGTGACACTGCAAGCACTCCCCATGCAGGATCTCCTGGGTCGCATGTTCCCATAACCGCGCTGAAAGCCATTACGGGCATATATGCCCCAACTAATAATGGCTGTATGATATAATATAATATGAACTCTGTCATAAACCCTCCTTATCATTCAAATCTTTCAATTCTCTTTTTAATGACTTGAAATATTCATCAATTGAAGAATTGCTTATAGTTGAAGAGGAATCTATATAGCTGGCCCAAAGAGGTAATAATTCTATAATTTTATCCTGTATCTCTTTGGGGATAGATTGCTTTTTCATATATCTATGCGCCTGAACGATTAAGAGTGATGTAGTATCATTTAGGCAGAGGATTGCTCGCCAATACTTGTATAATTCAAGCAAGAAGCCCAATAAATTTGTTTTCAGGTCATTATATTCCGGTGGAAGTTGATTTAAATAATCAGGCAGAGTAAGCGGTGGAGATTTCTTAATTTCTGTCGTTTCTTTTTCTATTCTCTTTTCTTCTATTTTAGGCTCTTTCCTCTCAGGAAATGTTCCATAGAGCTCGGCGAAATATGCCTCTATTTTCTTTTCTTCTATTCTTTGCTCTTTCTCTATCTCGTGCTTTTCTTCCTCGCGCTTTTCTTCTCTTTTCTCTTCTTGTTTTTTCTTATTAAATTTATTATATAACTCTTCTATATCGTCTACATCGTTTTTAGTTACCCCGT
>Ga0123519_10009847_pt1 | contig 14326 bp, 14 predicted proteins | sample YelNatPaOPRAMG02_FD_87396 | JGI IMG/M metagenome (GOLD analysis project Ga0123519, IMG submission 87396) | Hot spring microbial communities from Yellowstone National Park - Yellowstone National Park OP-RAMG-02 (version 2) | ecosystem: Environmental > Aquatic > Thermal springs > Hot (42-90C) ...
CATCGTCGACACGCCCTGCTGGAAACGCGAACGCAGGCATCGACGTACGCCACGAGCGATACGCAGTGAGCGCGTGTTCGCCTAGAGAAGACACTCCGCCTATCTGTTCGCGGAGTCCTCAGGTGACGGGAAATATCGTTTCTACTAGCAGTTCGCACCATCACAGCGTCCAGATTCTCTCGGATCATCGCGCAGAGAACGTCGTGATCGGACAGGAACCCCAGGTGACTGCGCAGAGAACGGGTTTGTGAACGCGCCTACGAACACCTCCTACACGCTCAGTGAAAGGAGTGAGCGCACAGGTTCACTTGTGTTCGATAGCAGATCTAGACTGTACAGGTTTTAGGCTGAAGAACACGTCGCAGATGCGCTCAAGCGTTGTGACGCTTAGCGGATGGGCGCTCAGGAACCTCAGGTTCGCGTACCCGCGTAACAATGACGGAGTTCGCGTGCTGAAACGCTTTCTTGGCCGGGACCTCGCATCGAGACAGCTGATCCCGCATACGCGCTTTTTGGCGACAAGCGCAGATGGCTCTGCGTCTCTACCCGGGACGCAGAGCGCAGAAACACCCGCAGTTTCTGCTGAGAGTGAGGCGCTTCGGTCGGCCTTGGGGTTGCTGCGCAATCATCGGATCGCGGAAGCGCATCGCGTCGTACGGGAGCAACTCCTGGCCAATGGCCCTCTTCCCACAGAGGTCCGGCGAAAGATTATGTCAGCTGGATCGCGTAGTGGCGCAACTGCTCTGGTCGAAGAAGTGCTGGAGCGCACGGTATCGGAAACCGCGGAACCTTCTTCTTCTGTCTTCGATCACAATGCCGTTCTGCGAGCGTGTGAAGTCGCCATGGATCTTCATCGAGCGGAAAGAATTTTCAGTAATATGCCTGAACGAAATCATTACTCGTACGCGATCATGGCGGTAATCTACAGCAACGCTGGCCGCATGCGACATGCACTGGACATGGCTTCCAGGGCACTCGGTGGACTTGACCTGCACAAAGCACTGGAGAAGTTGCCGTCTCAGACCAAATCCACCGCTGCCCCAGCAGATGCAGAGACCATCCCGGCTGCCGCCAGCGCCTCCGAGGAGCAGTCGGCCATGGAGGCCGAGGAGGAACCTGCGACGGCTGCCGAAGATCACCTGGAAGAAACGCCCTCAACGGCGACGGGTGCGCTCACCCCAGCCCAAAAGTCTTTCCTCATGAGTCGCCTGATTGATTCCTCGTTGCGCTACCGCTACAACCACGTCGCACTCAACTTATTGCGTGTCATGCGAGAGGAGCTTAGAATGCGGCCGCGCTTGACAACGATTTCCAACTTGCTTGTCAGGTTATGCAATGCCAACAATGCGCAGGCCAGCTATGAACTGCTGAACGGTATTCGTCGGCCGGGCATATGGGCAACACTACGCGGTGCGCGCCCGATAGAACTCGGTGTGTTGCTTCCGGCTCTGGGTTGCGCACTTCGAAACGACCACTATGCTCTTGGTGATCTGGCGTGGAACGAGATCCAGAGTCGCTACTTGCCTGCCGAAAGGCAGATTGTTCTTGGATCCGTCTCGGCAGCCGGCGAGAAGAGCGCTAACCAATCCCTCTTCGAAGTTCCTGACATATTCTTTTATACTCGCGCGAATCTGTTAGCGCGGCAAGACAGCAAGGAGTTCCAAAGCACGAAACCAGAGGAAGCAACAAGCAGTGCTCCCGCTGCGCAGCCGGCGCCAGGAACCGCAGACTCGAGTACCAGCACAGAGCCTCGAACCGAGGTTATCTTGAGTGAGCGGATGCGTTCGTGTTTCGAGCTATTGCGGCTGTTGCATCACCGCAAGTATCAGCGTGTGCTGGGTCTGGACATCGCCGTCGATGCAAGAGACACGGCGCCTCGGATAGAGCTACTTCGCGGAGTCGTGAATTCGCTCGCTTGCCACGTTGACCGGGTCGATGCTGCCCATTTCTTCCTGGAACATGAACTTGTTCGGGAAGCCGTACCGAATACCGCCGCACCGCAGGCGCTGCTACCAGGAAAAATGGATCTTTTAGCTCCCTTGAATTGTGTCATTGCAGCGTCGTCGCAAATGGGAGACCTTGACCGCGCATTTCAAACCTACGAAACCCTACAGGATCATGGTAAGAAACACCAGCTTGTTCCGAATATCGAGACTTTTAATGCGCTTTTGCTTGGATGCGGCAAGCAAGGTCACTGGGAGGCGGCCAAGCTTGTCCTGGAAAAGATCCAGGAAGAGCAGTTGAAGGCGACTGGCGAGACGCACGAGAAGATCCTCTACGTGATGCTTCGAGCGCGCCGTTTCCAGGAGGCCATCGAGTACCTGCGCCAGAACTCGAACCAGCCGAAGCATGCGGAGGACCAAGCGCGTGCAGGTCGCGCCCCCGTTCCTTTTACTGCGTATCGAATGGTAGCGCGCATAGCGCTTCTTAGACCAGATGCTCCAGCGGTTGTGCGTGAATTGCAGCATCTTGCAGCACAGGCCGGCTACCATAATCTAGATTTGACTCGGATACACTCGGCTCGTGCCCGCGAAGAACGTGGTGCTAGCAATGCAAGCGCCTCGGGAGTGAACCCATCATCGTGAGCGCTTTGCCGGCCGGATGCGTGATCCTTCGGAGCATCACTGCCCATGAGGAAAGATATTGCCCGCTACAACGGCAGTGTCGGTGGTGCCTCGCGCACTGCCGCTGTGCTTGTATCCAAGGCGGTATCGCAGCCGCGAGTTGGCAGTGCGCCTCAAGAAGACCGTATGCATCCGCGGTTCGAGTATTCCAGATGTGCTCTAAAGGGATACACACCGGCTGTGGGCTTCTCTGGCCCTGCCAGATCATGCGGTTTGCACTTGTTTGATGAGAGACGAAACAGGTACCCATTTCGTGTTTCATTCAGTGTCGCCGACGGCAGAGACGCTCGTGATCGGGGCACCGCCGACTCAGTCCTACGATCCCGATGCAGCAGGTGCTGTTTCGATGCTCGCGCTAGTACGCTGGCGACTGCGTCGTTCAGCGTCGAGTTGCCGTTGTGCACGCCATGATCGACTCGTAGGCGCTGTGCTGCCAGGGCGCCTGGATGCAAGGCATTCAGTAAAGCGACACGGGCGCTGGCCCAGTGTGCAACGCCTGTCGGATCCGGGCCCATCGTCAGTGCGGATGCCTTCTGCTTTGAATTGGGCACGGCGCTCTGGCGCTTTCCCTACGAGGCAAGGATCGATACGACCAACGAGGACAAGCGGAGCGATCTGTGGTGGCATTGCGCCAGAGACCTGGAGTCAGCACACATCGCGTTTCAAAATGTGTATTTTGCTGTAAGCGTTGCTGCTCGGGGTACGCACGTCATGAATGCTCGACGGCGGCGATGCATCCTTGAGGTGTGGCACAGACACCAAGTCCAGCTGCTCGCGACGGCTGCTTTCGGGTTGTCGTGTATGTCCGCGTGCTGGCGGGATGCCGGTCACCTCCGACGTTATCGCTGGAAATTCGCCATTCTTGGGACAGGCCTGCGTCATGTACGATGCACCTGGTCGTATGCAATCATTTGGTGCGGATGCAGTCCCACGAGGTGACATGAGCGCCCGCCAGTGCTTCGCCGCGGGAGTGTAACCTGTGAAGCCCCAGTCACTGGAGCGTTCATTTCCGAGAGGTACCGCCCCGGGAATCCAGCTCAAGACGAGCTCTCGCCGCAGTCTATGTCGTCGTCGTCGTCGTCATCTGAAGAACTGGAGTCACTGCTGCTCTCGATACTGTGTGGTTTGTGATAAATACAACATTTTTTCGACTTGCGCTTACAAGCGTGCTCGTTATCAACGGTATCGTCACTCCAACGGACGTGTCGTTCGGTGGACGACCGTACCTGCGGTCTCGCCCGTAGCCGCAACCGCAAAACAGGTGTCTCGACAAGCTCGGTGCGACTGGTAGCTGCTGCTGCGGTTAGGTGATTGTTTCCCGAAGTCATGCGCTGTTCGTGTTTTTACCACACCAAACGAGCGCACAGTCCCGTTCGTCAAGCGCCCGCCGGGGCTCCGCCAGTAGCCACTCTGTTTGGTGGTCGCGGTAACGAAGCGTCCGTGCTGTGTCCTTGACAAGACCTCCGTCCGGTATCGCCAATAACAGAACGTTCTAAACCCTGGTGCTGGTATGTGTGTGTGTTGGTGTGTGTGTGTGTGTGTGTTTGGAGCGTCTGCGCAACGCCAGAGCAGAACGCGCTGGAAGCGCTGCCTGCGCGAAACGCGATGCCCACAATACCACACGTATCCGACGCAAGCGGAAACCCAAACTACTCGAGCTATGCCTGCATTTCGATTTCCTTGCGAATGTTTTTTAGAAGAACTGTCTGGACGTTTCATGTGCAGCAATGAAGGCTTACGGATTCAGAAGTAGTTTTAGAACTGTCGATCTTCTTTTCAGAGTGACCCTTTCGAAACTTTGCTGTTGGAACCCTTGGTGTCACCGGAATCAAGATGATTCGCGAAGCACTCGACCACAGAGTTGGGAAATAATCGGGATCATCATCTAGTTCATAGGTAAAGGCCTCTGGTCTTCTCCTTTCCTTACGTATAGCATGCCGAACCCGCGCATGGTACTCGTGTTCGATCTCTCCGTTTCAAGGCAGGTCGTAGGTGCAGCGATTCGAGCCGCTGGATTGACGAGGAAAATACTGGACGTCGTCGTTTGAAGACTTGTACACAAGCTCATGGCGCAAGTCCACTGAACTTGTCATGAAAATGATGGATTTCGTGTGAGAGATAAATTCTGCTTTCTTTGCGGTCCTCGATATGTCGGCATTCGACAACAGAAAGAGAGCTCGCACAGGATGTATGCGGCCAGAGGCACCTGTCTCTTCTATTTGCATGGAAAGGGGTTCTTGGGTTCGGACTTTGATGATCGCAGCTTTCGCTTCGATTAGCGTATGCATCAGCGCTTTGCATGGAGCGAGCGTAACCGGACCGACACTTCTCGACGTGGCCCCTGGTCTGCACTTTCCATCAGGTAATTGGCCCATCATTTGACAACATCGCGCTCCATAATAATCCTCTGTCGAAAGAGACAACTTGCACTTTCATGTGTGGCGGACGCAGCACTCGTCAGCGGGATCGTTCATTGTAAGCTCGTGATCGTGGCGTACCGCACAGGGCGCGGAAACGAAGATGCGTATCAAGCGGAGCCTTCTGAACCCGTCAAGCGCATCCATTGAGCAATAAAGCACCGCAGGAGGATGTCCGGAGAAGGATTCGTGGCGGACATGCCGCCATACTTGACCACGACCAAGTGTCATCGCTGCAAAGTGTACACCTATTCTGTATAAAAAATGAAAATGTCACGTTAAGAGTGTATTACAACTTCCACCTGTGTATGAAATACGTCCACAATAGCCGTCCGTTGCGAAATCGAGACGAGAACGCTGCGATCAACATCCTCCCACGACTGACATCGCAGCCCGAAGGTCAGAAGGGACCGGTGGATGTTTCGAGCCAGAGATGCGAGATAGGAGAAGGAAACAGTTGCAGAATCCTTCTCCGACTGTCCCCTATTGATGGTAGCTGGGAGAGACCCAAACCTCAGCATGTTCGCCCGAGGTCGCTGACAAGAGGATCTCTCCATTCGATTCCAACAACGGTGTAGGCCTGCAACGAAGCGCGCGTCTCGCTGCCGACGTGAAGATACGGACCTTCATCGAGAACAAGCTGCAGCGTCCATCGCACCGCATTACACAGCGGACGAGCAACGACATCAGTTCAGAGCTGATGGGGCCCTGAATTCCAGATGGCCGCATCTACGACCATGAGCTGGATACGTCCACGGAGGTCGTCCCTGAAAACACGCCTAGCATCTGGAACTTCTCTTTGTCGATCTTTCGGATCAAACAAGAAGAGCGCATGGTTTGCTCTCACCTCCATTGTTTTGATATCCCCCAGCAGCATTTCTCATGCCGATTGCATCCTACGGTGCTGCAGCTCCCCCGACTCCGAGCCGATGACCTGGAGTACGTTTCACACCGGCAACCTCCGAGCTTCTGTTGGGATCACGTGACAAAGGCTATGCGGGGAATCCTCTCGCCTTCGTACTCCTATTCCATCTCACTTGAACGAATACCAAGGATCCAGAGGGTTGCAGGTACCCGTATACAGGGCTCTGGCCAGCGCCAACGCAGCGGCATTGGATGCAGCGAGGCGGCACCGATCGGTACACCTCCGGGAGCGTTCCTACTCGTCGAGCTGGCTGGCTGGCTGGCTCGCTGCCTCATTGTTTTGTTCGTTGTTTGAACTCTTGGTTTCGTAATTGATAAGCTGGACGTGATCTTCAGGACTGGACGAGGCGTTACCGCACTAGCCGCAAGCACGGAGCGGACTGCTGCTCGCGTCTCTCGCAGCGAGGTTGCACGTTCGGGCGCTTGAGCCGGCCTTTACGCTATGCAAGCGCTGCAGCAGCTTACATGGGGTTTCGAGCATCGACAGGCAGATGTCGTAGAACATGCGCTCGAACAACTCTTCAATGACGCTCAATCGAGCCAACAAGCAGCCCTGATTCTGGATCAAAATCGTAGCAACAACTGGGCGACGCTGGTATGGCACTGGAGTCGTGCTGCAACGATCTGGCACACTGTGGCGCGTTCGGACGCTTCAGTTGCACAGATTTTTCAAGAGCTGAAGAACGCTTTATCAAGTCTCTATGACGAAATGCGCAACGAGAACAGCGGCAACTGGTTTGTCCCTATTGCAGCGCTGCTCTGCCGATACCTCGTCCAGTGCGCTGCTCGCGTCCAGGTGGAGCGCTCGGACCCGCTGCGCACGGATCGCGACCGTAGAGCGCGTCTCGCTGAGGCAGAAACAATCATTAAAAGAGGGTTGGCACTCATGATCAATGACAGAAGTGCAGAGATATCGGAGTCGAAGAAGCTTGGCGCCCTCGGCATGATCGTGTACCTGCTCCGTATCTACTTTGCGTTGAACAATTTGCGCATGTGCGCTAGCCTTGTCCGGACGGTGGAGTCACCGGGATTCCCGCCATTAGATGACGCGTTTCCTCTCGACCAACGGGTGACGTATCACTACTTTGTGGGACGCATCGCGCTGTACGAGGATCGGTACGTGGAAGCGGAAACGCATCTCGCATTCGCGGCTCACCACTGCCCCGTGCGATATGAACGCAACCGTAAGCGGATATGGACGTATCTCGTACCGGTGCGACTGCTGCAGGGTCGTTTGCCCAGCGTCCGGCTCCTTCGTAAGTACGGACTACGTGTGTATGAACGGCTGCGTGAAGCTGTTATCTATGGGGATATTCGACAATTCGATGATGTACTGCGTAGATATGGTGAATTCTTCATTCAAAGCGGCCTGCTTTTCACGGTTGAAAAACTTCGTCTGATTGTGTATCGGAATCGGTTTCGCGTTGCGGTTCGTTTACTGAATTCGACTCGCATACCGTTGGCGGCCCTGCAGTGCGCCTTAACGGATCCGAAACCCGCACTTGATGAGCTGGAGTGCCTGGTCGCGAATCTGATCTATCGCGGCTTTATTCGCGGGTACGTCTCTCACCAGAAGAAATACCTTGTGACCAGTGCAAAAGACGCTTTTCCGGATATAGCACGAGTTTCACCTGGTGTGCTGCGCTGATACGCGAGCCACCTTCCGAAGCTGCATCTTCGTCTCCCATGCCGATGACATGGAGATGGATCGGTGAATCGGCAGCGCATCCGGGGGCCTTCAACTGCTCGCAGTGCGCTATCAAACAGAAACTGCGGATCACGCACGACGTGTTCGATTCATGTTTTCGTCGTGTATGCGATGTGGCGACGCTGCTATCGTGTCGTGACGCGTCTAACAGGAACGCGTGTCCAGTCGATGAAAGTTTCCGCATTGGGCAGAGCGCGCTGGCGGGCGATCTCCGTTGCATGACCCTCGTTTGCACCGACTTGGTATACGGATCTGGATGCAACTGTTCGGCCATGCTTGATGCGGTGATTTCGATTCCCCATGCCCAGACTCGCGTTAATGAAGCGGGAAAGTGAGAACGCCTCTTTCCGGCAAATCGGCGGATGATTCCGGGAGAATGGAGTGAGACAGTTTTCCCTGGAGTGACCGTTGCGGGCAGTCGTTTGCAGGCCAACGTACGTGCTGTGCGAGTCCTCGTGGACGTCGTTTTTTATCCTGATGAATCGAGGTGACGATATACTTCAGGTACTGGGGACAGCGAATGTCAAGAGCACCTCGGCAGCAGCTGCTCTTGGACCATACTCGGTAGTTTCCAAAAACGGAACAATGATATCGTTCTCCAGTAGGCCTGGAAACCCGTTCGCGGTGTATGCGTACAGTGTACCAGCTCTGGTGGACTCCTGAATGGTACCATACGTGTGCCTCGTCCCAGGTGGGAACAAACGCCCGCCTGTACTAGGCACAGATTTTTGCATCAAAAGTCTTCCTCGATTCAGCACAACGCACATTCGGGTAGCAAACGATTCTCTCAAAGGTTCGCTCGATACAAAGCTGCTGGACGCTCCAATAGCGCGATTCATTTCCGCATGTTGATCGCGGCGCCCAAGTCTCGATGCAGAAAGCGCCTGCGCGCATTGGGACTGGTATTAGAATCACGTTATCGCAAACCTGTTACAAGCGATTGCCTCGCGAGCTGACGTTCGGTCAGCATACCGTATACCAACTCGGTCAACCGGCTCTGTTTCATTGTCTGCGTCTGGGCCTGCTTCAGCGAGAACCTGTGCTCGTGTTGCGTGTATGCCGTCCTCAGCGCATCGATGGGCATAGTACAGAATCGATTTCTCCATTCGTAATCGGCTCTCGTTGAAGATGCAAGCGTGCAGGCCCTGCGCGCTACAGCAAGTCTAGCGCGATGCACGGCCATAAAACTAGGCGGCTGGTCGGTCATAGCCCTTTCCAACACGTGGGAAAATGCTGGCGAATGAACGTATCATACCCCTGTACAACCGCAGCAGCTGGCGACCCCAGCGCGAACGCATGTACTCCTGCCAAAGATCGTCTGTGTGGGTCGTTTCGACGCCCGTGTACGATCTGAACGAACGGAATGTGGGATCCCTTCCTGTCCAATACGACGCTCAGTGCGTCAAGAATGGGGCCCCGGCGCTGTCACTCGACGCGGTGGTGTGCCCGCTGACCACCATGACCATCATTATCACCACGCCCGATTCCCGATGATGCCGAACCCTGGAAAAGTTAAGCAACTTCATCTGCTTTTCGTAGAGGTATTTGGTGTCATCCTTTTGATATGAAGTCATTGCGACCACCATGATGTTTTCCAAAGCCCGGGTCGAAACTCATTCCCAAGTCTGGGACCTCATCCACCTCGCTGCGTGGAAAATGAGTATCGCTGCTGGACGCTGGCACGGAATTCACATGCTACATGCAGATGATCACGCGGGAGGTCCCCGTGCTCGCTGTGAACTTCTATCCATATCCACGCTGTAAACGAGACGCCTCGGACGAGCTCCCCCGATGCACTTTGCAACCTTGTTCCAATAGTTCATACTCGCTTGCAGGGACGAGATGCTTCTTTGTCTTCTTTTTTCTTCACGAGTTGGAATGGGTTTGGTCGCTGTACTCTATTCTCGTTTCCTCCTTGGGATTCAGACGGACTTGCTCCACGCTGAAACTGACACTAGCCTCTTCTATGTAAATATCCACTATTCCTCAAGAATCTTTTTGTCATGTTTTAAGCAGCGAGCGCGCTCACGGGCTGAAGCGCGCTTTCCGTCTCGTCCCAGCGTACAGGAAGAGGAGCAACAGAGCCGTTCAGGGCTGCTCAAGGCTGGGAGCCACTTGTCGATGAAGCTCAGTGGCACAGATGCGAGAGACTTGCCTATCGATCCGTGAGCATAGCCATAGCGGTTCACAACAATGAAGACGACTCCAACTGCATGGTGCCGGTGAGTATAGGCTTGTACGAAGACGAGCTCGACACGAATCACAACTGCCTTCTCATCGACTGCTATTAACCGCTGGAAAATGGGGTTTTCTAACAGAAGAGCAGAAGCGTATGGGATCGCAACACCTCGAGGAGTTCTTCAACGAAGGTTGCGATGTAGAGCGCTCCTGTCAGTTTGGCGACTTGTGGCCGACCATGCGACTGAATCGCACCCGGGGCTGACGATGACGTCACTGCCACTTGTCTCTATTTTACGACCTGCGATTTGTCGCTCTTTGAGAATCCAAATTCTGGTCTACCATTGCTCCCGAATACAGTCTCAGCAGGCGAGACGAGCACCCGTTTCTCATGCGAGAGAGTTTTGCGGTTCCGTACGACATCGATCGTGCGCTGTTCAACGCAAGACCATCGCTCAGAGAACCGCGCATTTCCCCCAGTCCATCGGTGTCTCTTCATCACCGCTCGTATGACCAGGACGGAAATTTCACATCCTCTGGATTGTTTCGTAGTATTTTATCTGAGAACATCTGGAACGGAATGGACTGTCGATGAGGAGGTCGTTTAATTAGAGTTTGATACGTTCGGTTTTGGGCACTCATTGTTCAGGATACCGACCAATAGAGTGGTGATTCATTCACCTGCTGACCCTGGAATATCTGGCTCAGACCATTGCAACCCATTTTCCGAAAACGGCCTGTGACGGCATAATTCCTTTCCGCGACCTTTCTCCCATCTACAGAAAACATGTCGTCACTTGAATACCTGCGAGAAAAACAAACCAAAACAACAAGGCGTCCTAGTACAGGTATTCTGGAACTCACCGTCCTGAGTATATCGGCATTGCACAAGATCGGGGCGCTGTCGTTGTAAAAATGTCAATGTCCGTCTTGGCACTGGAATCAGCTCGACAGAAATCGAGCTTGGCTCGCCTGCTGCGTCGGAGCCAGCAGCGAATAAATATGAAAATGCCCGAAAAGGCATCCCAGGTTGCGGGTCGTTTGTTACCACTTTCGCTTCGAGCTGATCTCTATCGGATTCGCGTGACGCTGCCAGAGACGCGCAAGGTCGCAGCGAGTCTTGCGCGCGTAATCGCTCCAGCGCTCTCCTTACTCGCTCGCGAGGACCTGGTTTCAACTTCAGTGTTCGGCTGCTCGGGACGTAGATTCTCTGTACAGATGTCGAACGAGAGCAGGTTGCTGACGTCCTCCTTGATGAATATTTCAGTTTCGCTTGGTTCGACGCCGCCGAAACTCTGCGCAACCTCGCGTAGTCGCTCAGCTTTATCTTTCAGAGCGGGCAAACGATGGAGCAGTTCAGACATAAGTTTCCGTACCGTCTCAACGCGTTGGAGGACTTGCTCCTCAAGCGCTCGTTTTCTCCCGTCCGACAGTTCAGTATCAGACTCATTGTCTGATACCAGGTCCTCGAACTGCGCGTTGGAGAATACTGCCTCGGCCTGTAACGCAGTCACCTGCTGGGCGAGTCGCTCGGCCTGTGCTCTGACCAACTGTTCGGCTGTGGCACAGCGTTCCGCTCGTAACCGCCGCAAGTATTTCTCCTTCTCAATAATAAGGGCCTCGAGCGTTTTCACTTTTCCACGAATCTCATTGTCTTCTTCTTCTTCCGGAAAGGACGCCTGAACTTGAGCGAAAACTACACAGTTCTTACGCAAGAGCTCTTCAAGGGCCGCAGCTGTCGCACGCAACTGTTCTCGTACCGCCTCGCGACGGCTTTCTGGAAGTAAGTAGCTTTCTCGAACGCTGGGTTGCAGTGCTTCATCAACAGCGTCATTAAAGCACTTTACTGCCTCGGTGATGACCGACTCGCTGGGCAGCACGACGTGAGGCTCTCGTAGGTAGGGCGCGGTCTCCATAAGCACCGGGTTCGTAGCCAGCGCCGGGAATTCAAATACGGCGTATAGACCGCGCGCATCGCCTGCGCGTGCCGCACATCGCGATGCAGCGATGCAGCGATGCGAGGCGTCTGCACGAGCGCCACGTACAGACGCGCCTGGCACCGCAAGCCTGGTGGACCTCTGTTCCCGCCACAACGACTTTTCTGGAGCCTGTTGAACGTCGTGAGCTTGGGAGAGGAGCGGATTTCTCTTCCCCGGGCTAGTGATCAGTATCGACGCTCCGGAGACTCTACTTGGATGGATCGGTCTCATACCAAAAGAATGCGCTGACGTTGCTTCGCGTGCAGTGCGCTGCAGTGGCGTGCCGCTGGACTGCTTCGATTGGCAGGCGCGTTCCGTGGATGCGCGTCCTGAAGAGGTCGCACGATCTGTCTTCTGGTTCTCGTGGAAAAGCACATTTGGAACTGGTGGGACGCTCACTGTACTGTGGAGGAACTGAATCCACGTCTGTCGTGTTCAGCGGTGGTGCATCATCCAGAAGAGTCCGGTAAGGCTCACAGACTTTGCACCGAGAAAAATGGCGATGCGGGCTGCCAACGTGCCCTTGACGTTGTTTTCGGATGGATTTGTTTATCTGGAATCACCGGAGTTCGCGAACGCCGCTGGCTGCGTTGATGTTTCATTCGCATACGGGTCCCGCAGACGTTGCTACGTTGTGCCAACTCCTGCGCTGTGCGCTCCTCACGGAATCGATATCCGATCGATCTAGTGACCCTGCGGGCACACCTGTATGAGGGAACCGATGCTTGATCGCCTCTTGAAGCATCACCCGCTTTAGATGTACAAAGGTAAACGTAACATGGGCCTCAAGTGTGCCACATGCGATGACCAGGTCTCAGTTGGGACATGATACATTGGCATTGTGACGCGCTTCTTGTCTTCTTACGATCTGCGGTTGTCTTCGAAATAAGAAGCAATGATCGTTGCTTTACATCTCCAGGTGGGTGCATAAAAGCTCGGGAGCATGACGTCTCATCGAATCACAAAAGATCAGAGCCACCATCGTGGTTTCATCTCTCAAGAACTGAAGTCCGTGCATCCCGTTCTCGGTCCAAATACCATAAACACTCCGTTACTGAAACGAGATCCTGATCTATCGCTAAAGAGAAGCTGAAGCGCCGTTTCAGATTCGGATGTTGGCGCGCTCGACTGCGTCTTCGCTCGCCCATACACTGCCCGGTAGAATGGGAGCTCGCAATGCAGCATGATATCGCATGAGGCGATTCGAGCTTTTTAGGAAAAAAGCAGCGTATCTCTTAAGGGATCAAGACATGCGGCAGCGCATTCCTTTCGAGCTGACGGCGCTCGATCGCGTCAACCACGACTCTATTGACTTGTAGTAGCACCAACGCTCGGGCGGCTGATCGGGTTTAGCTGCTCCAAGGACGCCCGGGCGGTCGCTCGTGGCGTTCCAATAGTTCCCGTAGACAGAATTATCAAGCAGCGCTATCGTTTTAGAAGACGTTCTCCCAGCGTTCGATCGTGAGTACATGTTCATGCGAAAAGCCGCCCAGCCGTCGGCCCGCTGCATCCCAAGAGCTCAATGCATGCGTGCGCCTGCGTTTCCGGGTAGGGTTCTTCCCTATATTTGTAGGTCTGTTCTGATTGATACATTAATGTGCAGATAACGTATTGCCCCAGTGACCCGTTTGCACTCGCGTCGTGTTCGCAACAAGGCTTGCTCGTAAAGCAGGTACTCGCTCCTCCTCAGTAAGCCGGATCGAGTCGGGCTCACCGAGTAGTAGACGCCAAAACGCCGTACTGCGACCGCTTTAGAGTTGGCTCTGGTATAGACTCCGCATTACCAGCAGAGATCCCGGTAGCACCTCTATCGGTAGGCACAGGCGCTTCAATTATGAACCGAAAACGCTACCGCTTTGAAGCCGGCAAGACAACAGACCCGGACGAGACACCGACAGCGACTGGCGCAGAGCGGAGCGCGAAGACAGTCCTGCGCTCCCTCGTGAAGCAACTGCTGCCGCCTCAAGGCAAACCCCAAAGGAAGCATCGCCAGCGCGACGCCTCGAAAGCATCCGGTCTGGAGGGCAAGTACTCGCCTTCTCGCCGAAAGCGCGATGGAGACGGGGACGCTGCCTCACGGGTAGAGCGCGCCTATGCGGCGATGCAGCGGCGCCTCCAGGCAGCACAAAAGTCATCAAAGCGAAAGGCAGGGCGCTTGCCAGTGCGAGATCCCATTTCCGGAACTTGGCGTGTTCCCGGAACGGATAGTGTCTCAGAACGAGGTGCTACCTCGAATGGTCACCCGCAGACAGTGCGTCTCGTGCGACCCGGTGCCCGCCTCCGCTCACCGATCCAAGAGGTCGCAGAAAGCCCGCAACACACCGCCCCCATGCATAATGTCATCCGCCGTGCTTCCGACTCGCCGCAGCGGGACACGCTACAAGCTGACCGAGACCACAAGGACGACATGCATACAACGGAAGCTGACGCGAGCGATGAGGCGATTGCTGTATGCCCGGAGACACGACGTGCTTTCGGACGAGATGCGGCATCCGC
>Ga0123519_10009851_pt1 | contig 14323 bp, 26 predicted proteins | sample YelNatPaOPRAMG02_FD_87396 | JGI IMG/M metagenome (GOLD analysis project Ga0123519, IMG submission 87396) | Hot spring microbial communities from Yellowstone National Park - Yellowstone National Park OP-RAMG-02 (version 2) | ecosystem: Environmental > Aquatic > Thermal springs > Hot (42-90C) ...
CTACTCCGGGCAGAACCTTAAAAGGCCATCGTTTGCCCGGACACATGGGAAATGTAAAAGTAACTATTCAGAATTTAGAAGTAGTAAAAGTGGATAGTCAAAATAATCTTTTATTGGTAAAAGGTGCGGTTCCCGGACATAAAAATAGTTATCTAATGATTAGAAAGGCAAAAAAGAAGCGTCCTAAAAATTAGTTTAGTATTTGTGATTAAAATGGAGCCAATGAGTTTACCTATATATAATACAGAAGGAAGAGAAGTCCAGACAATAAAACTTGACCCAGAAGTCTTTGATGGCAAGATTAATTCCGCAGTAATTTATCAGACAGTAAAGGTTTACCTTGCTAATCAAAGGAAAGGACTGGCTTCTACAAAGACGCGGGGTGAAGTCTCTGGCGGTGGACGTAAACCTTGGCGACAAAAGGGAACTGGTCGGGCGCGCGTCGGCTCAATCCGTTCTCCTTTATGGCGCCACGGAGGAGTAGTTTTTGGGCCACATCCAAGAGATTTTTCTTTAAAGATTCCTAAAAGAATAAGAATTTTAGCGTTAAAGTCAGCACTGAATGCAAAATTAAAAGAGAATAATTTTATCGTGATTGATGATTTTAAGTTAGCTTCAAATAAGACAAAAGAGGCAGTAAAATTTCTTTCCCATTTAAAAATTGAGAAGAAAAAAAACGGTGCTTTTAAAAAAACGCTTTTATTATTAGATAAAATAGATAAAAATTTAAAACTGGCACTACGTAATATAGATTCCTTAAAGATTAATTTAGCCAAGGATACGCATGCTTATGAAGTTTTAAATTGCCATAAATTAATCTTGACGAAAGAAGCATTAAATCAATTAAATAAAAGGTTAAAATTATGAATTCTATTTATACGATCATTAAATCGCTATTAAGGACGGAGAAATCAACCCGTCTTGAGCCAGAAGGTAAATATTTGTTTCTGGTAGATTATAGAAGTAATAAACTGCAAATAAAAAAAGCGGTAGAAGAAATCTATAAAGTAAAAGTAAAGGACGTAAATACAATTATTCTACCGGGAAAATTAAGAAGGGTAAGGTATCAATTAGGTCGAAGGCCTGACTTTAAAAAAGCAATTGTTACCTTAAAAGAAGGTTATAAAATCGAGGTTGCTTAATGGGTATAAAAACTTATAAACCTACAACACCCTCTCGGCGTTGGATGACGGGTGCGGATTTTTCGGAGATTACTAAAAATAAACCCGAAAAGTCTTTAACTGTTCCTTTAAAGAAAAAAGGAGGCAGAAATAATTTTGGCCGTATCACCGTCAGACATCGCGGAGGAGGGGCTAAACGAATGCTAAGGATTGTAGACTTTAAACGGGATATATTGGATATCCCTGCAAAGGTACTTTCTATTGAATATGACCCTAATCGTTCCAGTCGCATTGCTTTAGTTCAATATAATAATCAAGAAAAAAAATATATTTTAGCACCTTTAGGATTAAAAGTAGGAGATGAAATTATTTCTTCTTTTAATAAAGATACAGAAATAAAAACTGGAAATTGTCTACCTTTAAGATATATTCCTACGGGAACAATGATTCATAATATAGAATTAGTAAAAGGTAAAGGCGGTCAAATAGTTAGATCCGCAGGTAGCTTTGCCCAAATTATGGCAAAAGAAAAGGATTTTGCTCAGGTTAGGCTTCCTTCGGGAGAAATAAGACTTATTCATTTAGATTGTCGGGCTACGATTGGGCAGGTCAGTAACGTTGAACATGAGGCAATTAGTATTGGTAAGGCAGGTAGGAGTCGTTGGTTAGGTATTCGGCCAACCGTAAGGGGCTTGGCAATGAACCCGGTAGACCATCCTCACGGTGGAGGAGAAGGAAAATCTGGACAAGGTAATCCTCATCCGGTGACACCTTGGGGAAAACCCACTAAGGGATATAAAACAAGAAGGCCGGGAAAGTATTCAGATAAGTTTATAATTAAGCCAAGAAAATAAATTTAATCTTTAAGGAGAATATATGAGTCGTTCACTGAAAAAAGGTCCTTTTGTTGACGAAAAATTATTAAAGAAGGTTGAAAAAATAAAACGCTTGGGAATCCGTCAGGCAATTAAAACCTGGTCAAGGCGTTCAACCATTATTCCCGAATTTGTGGGATTAACTTTTGCGGTCTATGATGGTAGAAAACATATACCGGTTTTTATTACTGAGAATATGGTTGGACATAAACTGGGAGAATTCGCACCCAGTCGTATATTTAGAAAACACGGCGGAGTAAAGGCAAAAAAAGCACCTGAGAAGACTTAAGTTATCGGTTGTGCGTGGTCAGATTTTTATCTGAAAACTAAAAAACTAAAGAAGATGATTGTAAAGGCACAGGCAAGATTTTTAAGGATTTCACCGACGAAAGTAAGACAAGTAATTGATTTAATCCGCAATAAAGATGTATTAGAAGCAGAGGCGATATTGTTGGCTTTAAATAAGCGACCAAAGGAATTCTTGATAAAAATATTAAAACAGGTAATTGCCAATGCGAAGGTAAAAGGATTTAAACCTGAGCAGTTATATATTTCAAAGATTGTTTGTGATAATGGCCCAATCTGGAAACGTTATAAGGCAGCGGCTTTTGGTCGGGCAACTCCGATAAAGAAAAGGACCGCGCATATAAGAATAGAATTGGATTTAAAAACTTAAAAATAATATATGGGACAAAAAGTTCATCCGTTTATCCAAAGGATTGGTTTTACGAGAACTTGGCTAAGCCGTTGGTTTGCCAAGCCAGGGGATTACGCAAAATTTATTGAAGAAGATTATCAGATAAGAAAATTTATTAAGACGAAATTTAAACATGCGGCTATTTCCAAGATTATCATCGAACGCTTAGCCGAACGGGTAAAAATTCGGATTCTTACCGCTCGTCCAGGAATTATCATTGGTCGACACGGAGCAGATATTGAGCGTCTACGCGAAGATTTAAATAGTATAGTAAAAAAAGAACTCTCCATCGATATTGAAGAAGTAAAAGAACCGGCGCTTGAGGCGCAACTGGTAGCCGAAAACATTGCTTTACAATTAGAAAAAAGGATTGCTTATCGCCGGGCAGTAAAAAGAGCAATTGAACAGGCAATGACTGCAGGAGCTAAAGGTATAAAGATAACTGTCGGCGGTCGTTTAGCAGGAGCAGAGATAGCGCGCGAGGAAACATTTAAACAAGGTAAAGTTCCGCTTCAGACCTTAAGAGCAGATATTGACTATGGTTTTGCAGAAAGTCTAACTACTTATGGTCTAATTGGGATAAAGGTATGGATTTATAAGGGAGATATTTTAGGAAAATCTGCTCAAGAACAAGAAACTAATCTGGAAGTAGCTAGATAAAGGAGTTTATATGGTTTTAATGCCCAAAAGAGTAAAATATCGGAAATTACAAAAAGGCACACGTCGGGGCTTAGCAACTACGGGTGTACATTTGGCTTTTGGTGAATTTGGACTAAAGGCTTTAGAAAATGGCTGGATAAAGAATAATCAAATAGAGGCAGCCAGGGTAATTTTGGCGCGCCAGCTTCATCGGGGCGGAAAAATGTGGATTAGAATTTTTCCGGATCATTCCGTAACTAAAAAACCCGCTGAGGTACGTATGGGAAAAGGTAAAGGCGAACTCGACCATTGGGTGGCGGTAGTAAAAAGAGGCAGAATCTTATTTGAGTTAGGAGGAATCTCCGAAGAATTTGCTCGCTACTGTTTTCGTTTAGTTGCTTATAAACTACCCATTAAAACAAAGTTTGTCAGTCGTACTTATAAATAAAAATGAAACCAGAAGAATTACGCAATTTATCTACAGAAGAATTATTACAAAAAGAAAAAACTTTAAGAGAAGAGTTATTTAAATTAAACTTTAAGCGTTATACTGGTAATGTGGATAAACCACATTTATTTTCTCTCATTAGAAAAGATATTGCGCGCATTCAGACAATTTTAAGGGAAAGAAAAGGAAAAAATTAAAAGATGGGTAAAAGAAAAGAGTTTGTAGGAAAAGTCATTAGTGACAAAATGCAAAAAACGATTATTGTGCAGGTTAGTCGTTTAAGCAAACATCCTAAATATAGTCGGATAATTAGAAAGTATACTAAATTTAAGGTACATGATGAGAAGAATTTGGCCAAGTTAGGAGATATTGTGCGTATAAGAGAGTGTCGGCCTTTATCTAAAGAAAAGCATTTTTTGCTTAAAGAAATTATTAAAAAAGCCCAAGCTCCAGAAGTTGAGTTAAAAGAAGGAATTTAAATGATTCAGATACGGACTATTTTAGATGTGGCAGATAATACCGGCGCAAAACGTGCTAGCTTTATTGGTGTTTTAGGCAAAAAGGGACGGCGTTTTGCCGAAATCGGAGATATTATCAACGTAAATATTAAAGAATCAAGTCCTGAGGCAATTATTAAAAAAGGAGAAGTAGCGCGTGCGGTTTTAGTCAGGACAAAAGAGCCGATTAGACGGCCAGATGGTTCTTTATTAAGATTTGACCGTAATGCCATTGTTTTTATTGATAATCAATTAAATCCACGTGGAACTAGGGTATTTGGTCCGGTAGCGCGGGAATTAAGAGATAAAAATTTTACCAAGATAATTTCTTTAGCTCCTGAGGTCATCTAATGTATAAAATAAGAAGAGACGATATTGTAGAAGTAATTAAAGGCAAGGATAGAGGTAAAAGAGGTAGAGTATTAAAATTATTGCCTAAAGAAAAAAGGGCAATTGTAGAAGGGATAAATTTAGTTAAGAAGGCAAAGCGTCGGACGCGTGAGGACCAACAAGGTGGCATAGTTTCTATAGAAGCTCCCATTAGTATAAGTAATCTAATGATTCTTTGTAAGAATTGTAATCGGCCAACACGGGTGGGATTTAGTGTCTTACAAGATGGAACCAAGAGCCGTTTTTGTAAACGGTGTAAAGCTCAAATATGACTCCACGTTTATTAGAAAAATATCGTAAAGAAATTATTCCTCAAATGATGGAGACTTTTGGAATAAAAAATAAAATGGCAGTTCCCCGTTTAGAGAAGATTGTCGTAAATATGGGGGTGGGAGAGGCAGCGGCGGAGATTAAGATTTTAGAGAAGGCAATGGAAGAGCTTGCTTTGATTACGGGTCAAAAACCACAAATCCGTCGGGCAAAGAAAGCAATAGCAAATTTTAAAATTAAACAGACAAATCCCATTGGTTGCCGAGTTACTTTAAGAAGAGCACGGATGTATGAGTTTATGGATAGATTAATTAATGTGGCTTTACCGCGCATTCGGGATTTTAGAGGAGTTTCTCCTGATTCTTTTGATCAGGCAGGTAATTTTACTTTAGGAATCTCTGAGCAGACAATATTTCCTGAGATAGATTATGATAAAGTAACGCGCATTCAGGGTATGGATATTACTTTTGTGATTAAAAATGCAAAAACCAAAGAACAGGCCAGGCAGTTATTAAAACTCTTTGGCATGCCTTTTAGAGTTAAGGAGTAAAACTTATGGCAAAACAATCACAGATTGCCCGTTGGAAAAGAGGGTCTAAATTTTCCACTCGTAAATATAATCGTTGTGTAATCTGTGGTAGAGCAGGAGGATATCTACGTCGATTTCATCTTTGTCGGATTTGCTTTCGGGAACTGGCTTGGCAAGGATTAATTCCGGGAGTAAAAAAGGCGAGTTGGTAAAAACATCACTAAAAACGAGATGTAAATTTCTTTATGTAAAAAGGAAAAGATATGTCAAGAACTGATTTAATTGCGGATGCTTTTACAATTATGCGCAATGCAATTATGGTAAATAAAGAGGTAGTTGATATTCCGGCTTCAAATAATTTAAAAATAATTATGGAGATTTTAAAAAGAGAAAATTATATTGAAAATTTTAAATTTATTGAAGATAAAAAACAGGGGATTTTAAGAGTTTATTTAAAATATATAGAAGGAAAATCCGCGATAAGAAATATTAAACGTATTTCTAAGCCGGGCTTAAGAATATATGTTAAAAAAGATAAGATCCCTTTAGTTTTAAGAGGAAAGGGTTTAGCAATTATTTCTACCTCTTCAGGAATTATTACTGATAAAGAAGCCAGAGAAAGAGGTTTAGGCGGAGAAGTAATTGCTTATGTCTGGTAACAAAAAAACAAAAGATGTCTAGAATTGGTAAAAAACCGATAAATATCCCTTCAGGTGTGAAAGTAGAAGTTAAAGAGGGCCAGATTTTTGTCGAGGGACCTAAAGGAAAACTTAACCGTACTTTGCCTTTACGACTAAATGTAGAGATAAAAGATAATCAGATTTTTATAAAACGTAATTCCGATACAAAATTAGATAAATCTCTGCATGGACTTTATCGAGCTTTAATTTTTAATATGATTAAAGGAGTAAACGAAGGTTATGTAAAAGAATTAGAAATTCAAGGAGTTGGTTTTAAAGCCCAGGTAAAAGATAATCTCTTAAATTTACAATTAGGATTTTCTCATCCGGTAAATTATCTGATTCCGGAAGGGATAAAAATAGAAACTCCCAAGCAAACCCAGATTGTGATAAGGGGAATTGATAAGGAAAAAGTAGGAGAAGTAGCGGCGGAAATTCGCGCCATATATCCACCTGAGCCTTATAAAGGTAAAGGTATCCGCTATTTAGGTGAATTTGTAAAAAGAAAAATTGGTAAAGCTCAAGCTACTACTACCAAATAATCACGATGAAGATATCAAAAGAGGAATTAAAATTAAAAAGACACCGGAGAATTCGTTTAAAAATTTTTGGCACTAAAGAAAGACCCCGTTTAGTCATCCGGCGTAGTCTTAAGCATCTACATGCAACTTTAGTAGACGATATAGAGCGTAAGATTCTTTTTTCTTTCTCTACATTGGATAAGGCAGTAAGAGAAAAATTTATGCATGCAGGTAATATTAAGGCAGCAGAATTTTTTGGTGAGGTATTTGGTCAGCAGCTAAAGGAGAAAGGGATTAACCGGATTGTCTTTGATCGGGCAGGTTATCTTTATCACGGCAGAATTAAGGCTTTTGCCGAAAGTCTAAGAAAGCAAGGAGTAGAGTTTTAAAATGCCAGAAATTAACCTTGAACCCCAAGCCGAATTTGTCGAAAAGATTATTACGATTAATCGGGTAGCGAAAGTTACAAAGGGCGGGAAGAAACTTTCTTTTACTGCTTTAGTAGTAGTGGGAGATACAAAAGGTAAAGTAGGTTTTGCCTTAGGTAAGGCAAATGAAGTAGCAGATGCAATTAGAAAGGGATTAGCCCGTGCAAAAAAAGAAATCTTTACTGTGCCTTTAGAAGGCACCACTATTCCGCATGAAATTATTGGTAAATTTGGCGCCGCGCGGGTACTTTTAAAACCTGCCTCAGAAGGTACAGGAGTAATTGCGGCAGGTCCGGTAAGAGCAATTTGTGAAGCCGCGGGCATAAAAGATATTCTTACCAAGTCCCTTAAATCAAATAATCCAATTAATGTAATTAAAGCCACAGTCAATGGTTTGAAGAATTTAAAGGTTGGAGAAAATGAAAGAAAAGAAAATATTACTTAAGAAAGAAGAAATAATCGGTCTACATAACTTAAAAGCGCCTAAAGGCGCACATAAAAGAAAAAAATTATTAGGCAGGGGTCCAAGTTCTGGTCACGGTAAGACTTCTACGCGGGGAAGTAAAGGTCAGACTTCTCGCGCAGGCAGGGATTTTTATGTGGGTTTTGAGGGAGGTCAGATGCCACTTATCCGCAAGATTCCTAAACGGGGATTTCGCAGTAAATTTAAAAAGGAATACCAGATTATAAATTTAGATGATTTAAATAGAATAAATCAGAGCCTGATCACTTTAGATTTATTAGAAAAAGAAGGACTGATTAAAGATAAAGAAAAGCCCGTAAAGATATTAGGTGAGGGTCAAATAAAGAATTCCTTAACTGTTTCTGCGCATGCCTTCTCAAAGAAAGCAGAAGAAAAAATTAAGGCTGCGGGAGGCAAAATAGAAATTATCCATGTTTAGTGCTTTAGTTAATACATTTAAGATTCCGGATTTAAAAAGACGCTTATTAATTACTGGGGGGTTACTGGCAATTTATCGGATTGGTTGTTATGTGCCTACTCCTGGTATAGATGGTCAGGCCTTAGCTGAGTTTTTTAATCGTATTGCGCGGACACAGGGAGGGACGCTTTTTGGGATAATTAATATGTTCTCCGGCGGAGCAATGGAGCGCTTGACTATCTTTGCTTTGGGGATTATGCCTTATATCTCTGCTTCAATTATCCTACAACTTTTAACCGCAGTAATTCCTGCCTTAGAAAGATTATCTAAAGAAGGAAGAGCAGGTTATGAGAAGATTAATCAATACACCCGCTACATGACCGTTATACTTTCTATAATTCAATCATTCTTTATTGCTCTTTGGCTGGAGAATCCTGCCCGTTTTGAAGGTTTAAAAATAGTTATGCATCCGGGCTGGCCATTTAGATTACTTACGGTACTTACACTTACTACCGGTACTATTTTTATTATGTGGTTGGGTGAACAAATTCAAGAGCGCGGGATTGGTAATGGTATATCATTGGTAATTACCGCAGGAATTATCTCGCGTATCCCGGCAGCAATTCATCAATTATATGTTTTGATTTCGCCTTTTTCTCCTGCGCATCGACAGATTCAACCTTTTACTTTATTAGTGATGGCCTTTTTTCTGGTAGTAGTAGTGGCAGGAGTTATTTGGGTAACCCAGGCCCAACGCAAGATTCCGGTCCAATATGCCCGGCGGGTAGTGGGAAGAAAGATTTTTGGCGGTCAGAGTACTTATATTCCTTTAAAGGTAGATACCGCAGGAGTAATCGCAATTATCTTTGCCCAATCGCTTCTTTTATTTCCTGCAACTTTAGCTTCTTTTATTCCTAATCCTGCATTACAAAATTGGGCGCAAAATTTAATGCGGGGGCATTTTTGGTATACGGTAATCTATGCAGGTTTAATTATCTTTTTCTGTTATTTTTATACTGCCATTGTTTTTAATCCTATAGAATTATCCGAGAATATGAAAAAGTATAGTGGTTTTATTCCGGGAATCCGTCCTGGGCTACCCACCGCCGAATTTTTAGATTATACCATGACGCGGATTACTTTGTTTGGCGCACTTTTTATTGCGGTGATTGCAATTCTCCCTGATTTTGTGATGGCAGCTTTAAAGGTTCCGTATTTGGTGGCCTCTTTTTTTGGGGGTACCGGTATTTTGATTACGGTGGGAGTAATGCTGGATACGATTAAACAGATTGAATCGCATCTTTTGATGCACCATTATGAGGGATTTATTAAATTTGGTAAAATTAAAGGAAGAAGATAACCATAAGATATTTAAAATAAAGTTTAAATTCCAAATTCTAAGCAATAAATTCTAAACAATACAATTTTATTCATTTAATATATGAATTTATTTGGAATTTGTGATTTTGAATTTTAAAGGGTTATTTATGAGAATTATACTTTTAGGACCACCCGGTGCAGGTAAAGGAACCCAAGCAAAGGCATTAGCCAAAAGATTAAACTTGGCACATATCTCAACGGGTGACCTTTTAAGACAGGAGGTAGCCCAAAATACTCCTTTAGGTAAAGAAGCAGTTATTTATATGCAAAAAGGAGAACTTGTTCCGGATGATTTAATCATTCAGATGCTTGAAAAAAGAATAGTTCAATTAGATGCACAAGCAGGTTTTATTTTAGATGGTTATCCGCGGAATTTAGCTCAGGCTAAGAAGTTAGACCAGATACTGAATAATATGAATAAGTCCATAGATTTAGTATTTTATTTGGATACAACTGAAAAGGTAATTATCCAGCGCCTTTCTGGCCGTTTAGTCTGTAAAAATTGCGGGGCGAATTTTCATCTTACGAATATGCCGCCTAAAAAGGATAGAATTTGTGATTTCTGTGGCGGACAACTTTATCAACGCGAAGATGATAAGGAACAGACAATTAAAAAACGTCTTTTAGTTTATTATCAAGAGACTGCTTCTTTAATCGATTATTATCAGCAACAAAAAAAATTGGTCCACCTTTCAGCGGATGAAGAGGCAGAGTTGGTTTTAGAAAAGATCATTCAAAAAATAGAAACATACCATGATTCCCTTAAAATCTGAAGAAGACCTAAAAATGATGCGTATTGCGGGTAAGATTTTAGCGCGGATTATGCAAAGAATCCAAGAATATATTCAGATTGGTATCACAACGCAAGAAATAGACAATTTTGCCGAAGAACTTATTAAAAAAGAAAATGTAATCCCCGCATTTAAAGGTTATCGGCAATTTCCTGCTTGTATCTGCACCTCGATAAATGAAGAGGTAGTCCATGGAATACCTTCAGAGAGGAGATTAAAGGAAGGAGATATTTTAAGTTTAGATTTAGGGATAAATTATCAAGGATATTTTTCCGATTGTGCGATTACTATAGGAATAGGAAAAATTTCTTCTTCGGCAAAGAAATTGATTGCGGTTACACAAAAGGCTTTGTCAGAAGGGATTAAACAGGCAAAAGTGGATAATCAATTAGGGGATATATCCTTTGCAATTCAAAATTATGTAGAAAGCCATGGTTTTTCGGTAGTAAGAGAATTTGTCGGTCATGGGATTGGTCGTAGTCTTCATGAAGAACCTCAGATACCGAATTTTGGCCGGCCCCATCAAGGGATACGCTTAAAAAGTGGGATGGTTTTTGCGCTTGAACCAATGGTAAATATGGGAAGTTGGCAGACACGGATTACTGATAACGGCTGGACGGCAGTTACTAAAGATGGTCTACCTTCTGCCCATTTTGAGCATACTATCGCGATTACCCAAAACGGCCCACAGATTCTCACGTGCTAATATGGCAAAGGAAGAATTAATTGAAACCGAAGGTGTAGTAACTGAGGCATTGCCCAATGCGATGTTTCGCGTACAATTGGATAATGGACATATAGTTTTAGCCCATGTCTCAGGAAAACTAAGGATGAATTTTATCCGGATTTTGCCGGGGGATAAGGTAAAACTAGAACTTTCTCCTTATGATTTAAGTAGAGGAAGAATTACTTTTAGAATCGGATGAAAGTAAGAGCCGCAGTACGAAAAATTTGTGATCGTTGCAAGATAATTAAAAGAAAGGGGATTGTGCGGGTAATCTGTTCTAATCCCAAACATAAACAAAGACAAGGTTAAAAAGGAAGGTTTTTATGCCACGTATATTAGGAGTAGATATTCCTAAAGAAAAACGCATAGAAATTGCGCTTACTTATTTATACGGTATTGGTCGCAGTCTTTCTAACCAGATTCTTAAAAAAGCAGGGGTAAATCCTGATAAACGGGCGAAGGATTTAACGGACGCTGAAGTATCACAAATTACCAATATTATTCAGAAAGACGGCTATAAAGTTGAGGGAGATTTGCGGCGAGAAATTTCCCAGAATATAAAAAGATTAATTGATATCGGCTCCTGGCGAGGCTTAAGACATAAAAAGGGACTTCCAGTAAGGGGCCAACGTACGCGTACTAATGCCCGTACCCGTAAGGGTCCGCGCAAAGGAGGGATGGCGATTATTAAGAAAACCGGTGAAGAAAAGAAATCTGCCCCTTCTGCAACTAAAGGAGGTAAGTCTTAATGGCGGTCAAAGATAAGGCAAAGAAGAAAAAGTTAGCTAAAGGCATAACTTCTGGAATTGCTCATATTCAAGCCAGTTTTAATAATACAATTATTACGATTACCGATAAAGAAGGTAATACCTTAGTTTGGTCTAGCCCAGGAGTGGTAGGATATAGTGGTTCTAAAAAATCTACCCCTTTTGCGGCCCAAGTGGCAGCTACAGATGCAGCACGTAAAGCCAAAGAGATTGGAATTAAGGAAGTGGATGTATATGTAAAAGGTCCGGGTTTTGGCCGTGAGTCGGCAATTCGGGCCTTACAGGCAGCAGGTTTAAATATCACTTCCATAAAGGACGTAACTCCGATTCCGCATAACGGTTGTCGGCCAAAGAAGAAGAGGAGAGTTTAACATTACATATTTGGAATATACACGTTACGTTTACCGTTAACCGTTTACCGTTAACCGTTTACCGTGGAAGATTTATGAGAAGCGAAATTATTTATACCAAAGGAGTAAATTAATGGCACGTTATATAAAAGCAGTCTGTCGTATATGCCGTCGGGAAGGAGAAAAATTATTTTTGAAAGGAACAAAATGTACTTCCCCAAAATGTCCTTTAGTAAAAAGAAATTATGCACCGGGTCAGCATGGACAAAATAAACCCAAACTTTCTAATTATGGCTTACAGTTAAGAGAGAAACAAAAAGTAAAGAGGACTTATGGGATTTTAGAACGTCAGTTCCGCAGATATTTTTATCTTGCTTCCCGCTCTAAAGGCGTAACTGGAAGGGTATTGTTGCAGCTATTAGAAAGGCGTTTGGATAATGTCGTCTTTCGGTTAGGTTGGGCAGTTTCACGTGCTTTGGCCCGGCAACTCGTAAGACATAATTTCATTTTGGTAAATTCTAAACGGGTCAATATCCCTTCTTATTTAGTAAAAAAAGATGATCTGATTACGGTGGTTGCCAAAGAAAAAGCAAGCAAAAAAATTCAGGAGAATTTAGAATTAACTAAAGAGAGAACCTTGCCTTCCTGGCTTGAGTTTAAACCCCCTCAATTACAGGCAAAGGTCTTAAGGTTACCGGAAAAGGAAGATATTCCGGCAGTAATCAAGGAACAATTAATTGTAGAGTTGTATTCTAAATAATTATCTTAAAGAATTTTAAGATTTTGAATTTAGAATAGATCAATATCAGGAGGATATAAATATGGGCATAAAATGGAGAGATTTTCAATTACCAAAGCGACTGGAATGCGATGAATCCACTTATACCAATACTTATGGTAAATTTTCGGCTGCTCCTTTTGAACGGGGATACGGCATAACCTTAGGGAATTCCTTAAGGCGGGTTTTGCTTTCTTCTATAGAAGGCAGTGCGGTTACTTCAGTTAAATTTCTTAATGTGGCGCATGAATTTTCTACAATTCCGGGAGTCCTTGAGGATGTACCTCAGATAATTTTGAATATAAAAAATCTGGTTTTAAAATCGCATTCCCTCATCCCTAAAACTATATATATTAAAAAGAATGAAAAAGGCCAGGTGAAAGCCGCGGATATCGAGGTAGATGAAACCATAGAAATTATTAATCCTGATTTACATATTGCTACTTTAACCAAGGATACAAAATTTTATGTAGAGATGGAGGTAGGCCGTGGTCGAGGTTATGTGCCAGCAGAGTTAAATAAAAAAGAGGATATGCCTATTGGTGTCATCCCAATCGATTCTATATTTACTCCGGTAAAAAGAGTAAATTATTATGTAGAAAATACCCGCGTCGGACAAAGAACCGATTATGATAAGCTCATTTTAGAGATCTGGACCAATGGCGCAATTACCCCTAAGGATGCCTTACTTTATGCTTCAAATATTTTACAAAGACATTTAGATATCTTTGTAAGTTTTGGCCAACTTCCGGAAGAGATAGGAGAGGAAGAAGTGGAAATGAGTAAGGAAGAAATCGCCCTTTATGAAAAATTAAAGCTGCCTATTTCCGAACTTGAACTTTCGGTAAGAAGCTCTAACTGTTTAAGGGAAGCAAATATTAAGACGATTGCTGATTTAGTGAAGAAGACCGAAGAAGAGATGCTCAGTTTTAAAAATTTTGGTAAGAAATCTTTAAATGAGATTAAGGAGTTACTTGCGGGAATGGGATTAACTTTAGGCATGCAGGTTGACCCTAAAAAACTTAAGAAAGTATAATGCGACATCAAAAAGAAAAATTTAAATTAAATCGTTTCAGCAGTTGGCGTCTGGCCACCTTAAGGAGTTTGGCGCGCAACTTAATTATTCATCAGCGGATTATTACTACTTATACTAAAGCCTGCGCGGTTAAGCCGCTAATAGAAAAACTTATCTCCTTAGGCAAAGAGAATTCTTTAAGCGCAAGAAGGCAGGCTTATAAGATTTTAGGTAGTCATCAGTTAGTAAGTTTACTTTTTAATGAGCGGGCAAAGAACTTTAATCAGCGAATAGGCGGATATACCCGCATTTTAAAATTAGACCATCGACGGGGAGATAATGCTTTAAAGGTAATATTAGAATTAAGTGAAATTACTAAAGAAGAGATTAAGAAACCCAAAAAGATAAAAGAAAAAGAGGAGCTTAAACCAAAGGAAGGAATCAGACCTTTAGAAAAATCTGTAGAAGAAAAGAAGATTACTCCTAAGGTCTTGGAGAAACCAACCATAGAAAAGAAGCCAGAAAGGAAATTCTTAAAG
>Ga0123519_10009852_pt1 | contig 14323 bp, 10 predicted proteins | sample YelNatPaOPRAMG02_FD_87396 | JGI IMG/M metagenome (GOLD analysis project Ga0123519, IMG submission 87396) | Hot spring microbial communities from Yellowstone National Park - Yellowstone National Park OP-RAMG-02 (version 2) | ecosystem: Environmental > Aquatic > Thermal springs > Hot (42-90C) ...
AAAGACCACGAAGAAGTTGCATCGAGATTCGTTAGATTCTTTCACTCGCGGTTTAGATATTCCTTGCACAGTAGGCATGATGAAAATGACCCGCTCGCTGATTTCTTACTTAGAAATAGGGAAGGGCATTGTGAATACTTTGCGTCAGGGATGGTGGTCATGCTAAGGGCGCTTGGTATTCCAGCGAGGCTTGTAACTGGGTTCTATGGTGGCGATCGAAACGAATACGGAGGCTATGTGGCTCTTAGGAAATCGGACGCACATTCGTGGGTAGAGGTCTTTGTGGAAGGCAAGGGTTTTGTAACCTTTGACCCGACACCGCCCAGCTTCATTCAAGCGCGCCTTGGACGAGGGCTGTTTGCGGGGCTCTCGAAGGCTATTGATGCTATTAGGCTTTTCTGGTATCGGTGGGTGGTGGAATACAGTCTGGACAAGCAGATGGACTTTTTGCTTGGGCTTGCAATGCCATCCAGAAAAAAAGGGGGATTCGATGAACCGAGGATAACTATAGGTGAGATTAGACAGGTATTGAAGAAGGCGAAAGACCTGCCATGGGTTCAGGGCTTTGCTCTATTGCTAGCGACGCTATTGGTGCTCTGGGCCGCAATGAAGGTGTTTCGAGGGGGGAAGTGGACTATCCGTTTACGGAACTTGAGTGCTTTGCCCGAGGTCGCCACATATCGTTCTGCACTGAAGGTGGTTGCAAAAAGGACTGGGCTAAGAAGGGCTCGACACGAAACGCAAGTAGAGTTTGCAAAAAGGGTGGCAAGCTTCTATCCCAAAGCGGAGCAACCTTTGCTTGCACTTACCTGGCTGTATTTGGCTTCCGTTTTTGGCAGGGATTCCAAGAAAGTAGAATCAGAAGATTTGAAAAAGATATTGGATGAGATAAAGGAAGCATTTAGAAGCGTTTAGTCCTGCTATTCGTCGTCAGTGTAAGATGGACAGGGCGTAAGCGTTTGTGTTGCCTGCGTCATGTGCTGGTTCGTTCATTACCTGCTTCATGGAGGAACGGGTGGACGGGCAAAAGGCTCGCTTCTAGGCACGGGAAGATTGGCGAGCCAGAAACACCGAAAATTTCTATGCACAACTACGGGCGAAGCTAAACTAGTTCTGTCCTGAATATATATCCATCCTCGCGAGGTCTTCTTGAGCCTCGAACCCAGACGCTGGTTCCTCCGTAAGGACCTTTATATCAACCTTGCGGGCAAGTCCTGGATAGCCAGTTCCAGCAGGTATAAGCCTTCCCATGATGACATTCTCTTTCAGACCTTTGAGATAATCCTTCTTTCCAGCAATCGCAGCCTCTGTCAAGACCCTTGTAGTTTCCTGGAACGATGCAGCGGATACGAACGATTCCACATTCAAAGCAGCCTTTGTAATCCCCAAAAGGATAGGTTCACCAGTGGCAGGTTGTCCACCTCGCTTCAAGACCTCGTCGTTTTCAGCCTCGAATGTCCATTTGTCCACATGCTCGTCAGCGAAGAACCTTGTGTCTCCAGGGTCTGTTATCTTTATCCACCTGAGCATCTGCCTCACTATGATCTCGATGTGTTTGTCGTGAATACGCACGCCTTGCAGACGATAAACATCCTGAATTTCGTCCACCAGGAATCTTCCAAGTGCTTGTATGGAAAGGACTCGCAGGATGTCATGAGGATTCGGCGCTCCATCCATGAGGGGGTCTCCTGCCTTGACTTCGTCGCCCTCTCGCAAACTTACATACTTGCCTTTAGGGATGAGGTACTCTTTACTGTGTCCTACCTCGGGTATAACGATGATCTTCCTCTTTTGCTTCGCCCCTTGCCCGAACGACACACGACCGTCTATCTCGGAGATGATGGCGTGCTCTTTAGGTTTCCTTGCCTCGAACAACTCCACGACCCTTGGCAAACCACCTGTAATATCCTTCATCTTCGCGGTTTCTTTGGGCACCTTTGCCAGGACCTCGCCTTCGCTGACCATGTCGCCTTCAGCGACCAAGATGTGGGCGCCAACTGGCAATAGATACACTGCCTCATAGTTCGTGCCTGGGATGATTTTAACTTTACCCTTTTCATCCAGGATGGAGACCCTTGGTCTAGCATCCTTTTTCTTGCTTTCAATGATTACCCGCCTGGAAAGACCTGTGACTTCATCAGTCAGTTCCTTGTAACTCTCGTTTTCTATCATGTCTTCGAGGTGCACCTTTCCGCTTGCCTCTGTAAGTATGGGGTTTGCCCACGGGTCCCACTTTGCTAAAGTCTGTCCAGCCGCCACGCTAGCGCCTTCAACGACAAACAGCGTTGCACCGTAAGGGACTGGGTATTTTTCACGCTCCCTGCCTTGTTCGTCGCATATCGCTATCTCGCCATTCCTGTTTTTCACGATCACAGAGCCATCCGCATGTGTTATGGTCTTGAGGTTCAAGAACTTCACTGTGCCCGCCCTTCTGGCTTCAACCGAGTTTTGCTCTGCAACCCTTGCTGTTCCTCCTATGTGGAATGTTCGCATGGTGAGCTGAGTCCCTGGTTCGCCGATGGATTGCGCGGCGATGACGCCTACCGCTTCGCCGATGTTCACCATCTTGCCTCGTGCAAGGTCGAGTCCATAGCAAAGCACGCAGACCCCATGCCTTGACCTGCAGTTCAAAACCGAACGCACCTTGACCTTTTCGATACCTGCCTCCACAATCTCTTTAGCCTTTTCGATGTCAATAAGTTCGTTTGCCTTCACGATGACCCTGTCGGGCTTATACGGGTCAACTATGTCTTCTAGGGCAACCCTTCCATAGATACGATCAATCAAAGGCTCTCTGATCTCACCCCCGTGAACCAGGGCGGACACCTCCAGTCCATCCAGTGTTCCGCAATCGTATTCGGTCACTACGACATCCTGAGCCACATCTACAAGTCGCCTTGTAAGGTAACCTGCGTTTGCTGTCTTGAGGGCTGTATCCGCCAAGCCTTTCCTCGCTCCGTGTGTAGAAATGAAGTACTCCAACACGCTCAGACCTTCCTTGAAGTTCGAGATGATCGGGGTTTCGATGATCTCGCCTGAAGGCTTAGCCATAAGTCCTCGCATCCCAGCGATCTGCCTCATCTGCATCGCGCTTCCCCTTGCGCCTGAATCAGCCATTATGAAGATCGAGTTCATCGAGGGTCCTTCACGCACCTCGTTTTCGTTTCTATAAATCTGCTTGGAAAGCCCATCCATCATGAGCTTTGCAACCTTGTCCGATGCAGATGACCATGCGTCAATGACCTTGTTATATCTTTCGCCCTGAGTTATCGAACCATCTTGATATTGCATCTCGATCTCTGCCACCTTCTTCTTCGCTTCTTCCAGTATCTTCTGCTTTTCAGGAGGCACGACCATGTCGTCAATCGAGATGGAGATACCTGCCTTGGTCGCAAAGGTGAAGCCCCATGTCCTTATTGTGTCTGCCATCAGAACAGTCTTTTTGGAACCGCACAAGCGATAAACCTCGTCGAACAGTGCGGAAAGCGCCTTCTTATCCATGACCTTATTGAAGAAGGTAAAAGGTATCTCCTTCGGGATGATTTCACGCAAAAGCGCCCTTCCCACAGTTGTATCGTATATCTTTCCGTCAACTCTGCACTTGATACGAGCCTGCAAATCCACCTCGCCAGCATCGTATGCAACCCGCACCTCCTCGGGACCGTAGAACCTCTTGCCTTCCCCTTTCGCAAATGGTCTTTCTTTCGTGATGTAATAGATGCCAAGGACTATGTCCTGTGTGGGGGTGATTATTGCCCTGCCGTCCGCTGGCTTCAGGATGTTGTTGGTTGACATGATCAACACACGGGCTTCCATCTGGGACTCGAGCGACAAGGGCAGGTGAACAGCCATTTGGTCGCCATCGAAGTCAGCATTGTAGCCTTGACATACTAGAGGATGGATCTGGATCGCCTTTCCTTCGATAAGGACGGGTTCGAAAGCCTGGATGCCAAGACGATGCAAAGTTGGCGCTCGATTCAAGAACACAGGATGTTCCTTCGTGACCTCTGCCAGAATATCCCACACGACAGGGTCTTCGTCCTCGACCATCTTCTTCGCAGTCTTCAGCGTCTGTGCATAGCCCTTTGCCTCGAGCTTGTGATAGATGAAGGGCTTGTATAGTTCCAAAGCCATCTTCTTTGGGAGTCCGCACTGGTGGAGCCTGAGTTCTGGCCCGACTACGATGACTGTCCTTCCAGAAAAGTCAACTCGCTTTCCAAGCAGGTTTTGACGAAAACGCCCCTGCTTTCCTCTTAGCATTTCCGACAAGGATTTTAGAGGTCTTCTGTTTGCGCCTGTAATCGCCTTTCCGCGCCTCCCATTGTCGAACAGGGCATCCACTGCCTCCTGCAACATGCGCTTTTCGTTCCTGATGATGATTTGTGGTGCGTTCAGGTCCACGAGTTTCTTCAGACGGTTGTTTCGGTTTATCACACGCCTATATAGGTCGTTCAGGTCGCTTGTCGCAAATCTACCCCCATCCAGAGGCACCAAAGGACGCAGGTCAGGTGGCAGGACAGGGAGATACTTTAGAATCATCCATTCAGGTTTGTTTTCCGAGTGACGAAGAGCCTCGAGAACCTTGTATCTTTTGGCAAGCCTCTTCCTTTTAGAGTCAGAGGTCGTGGTCTTTAGTTCGTTTTTCACATTGGTTGCCTCCGCCTCTATGTCAACCATTTCGAGGAGTTTCCTTATGGCTTCTGCCCCCATTCCTGCCTCAAAAGCCCCTTCGCCGTATTTCTGGACAAGTTCTTCATATCGTTCTTCTGATAGGACTTCGCCTTTCTTGATCTCATCCGATGCCTTGCCTGGGTCAATCACGATGTACGCCACGCAGTAGAGCACCTGTTCGAGGTCTTTTAGCACTGCGTCTAGCACTGCCCCGATCCTGCTAGGGATGCTTCGAAGAAACCAGATATGAGCCACAGGGGCAGCCAGCACAATGTGACCCATCCTTTCCCGCCTCACCTTGGATGAAATGACTTCAACGCCGCATTTCTCGCAAGTGATACCACGATGCTTCATCCTTTTGTAGCGTCCGCAGTTGCACTCGTAGTCTTTCACTGGTCCAAATATCTTCGCACAGAAAAGACCATCCCTCTCTGGTTTGAAAGTGCGGTAGTTTATGGTCTCTGGCTTCTTGACCTCGCCATGCGACCACTCAAGGATTTGTTTGGGGCTAGCAATAGAGACCCCAATGGCAGAGATAGACGATGGGTCTCGTGGGGTTTCAAAGCTTGAATACTGCTCTTGCATGGCATCCCTCCTTCGGGTGACTAGTTCAAGCCACCTCGTCTTTTGCTTCTATGAGGTCAACATTCACTGCCAAAGCCTTCAGTTCTTTTACAAGAACATTGAAGGACTCGGGTAATCCAGGTCTTGCCTTACAATCCCCCTTCACTATGGAATCGTAGGTCGCGGTGCGCCCTAAAACATCATCGGACTTTACTGTCAAAAACTCTTGCAAGGCGTGGGCTGCACCATAAGCCTCCATTGCCCAAACCTCCATTTCACCCAACCTCTGACCACCGAACTGAGCCTTTCCACCAAGTGGTTGTTGGGTTACCAAGGAGTATGGTCCTGTTGCACGGGCATGGATCTTCTCGTCCACTAGATGATGTAGTTTCATCATGTACATCACGCCGACCGTCACTTCTGAATCAAATGGTTCGCCAGTCCTTCCATCGAAGAGGATCGTCTTTCCTGATTCTGGCAAGCCAGCAGCCCTGAGCCATTCTTTTATCTCTTCCTCGTTTGCTCCATCGAACACTGGCGACGCCACGAGCAAGCCCTTTTTGAGAGGTTTCAGGACCTCTTTGATCTCATCGTCGTCCATTTCATCCAATATTTGTTGGGTTTCGGGGTTCTTGAAAAGTCGCTTCAAGGTCTCGCGGGCTTCCGAGACTGATTTGTGAACCATCTCATCAATCTGCTTTCCGAGGTGATACGCAGCCCAACCGAGGTGCGTCTCGAGTATCTGACCGACATTCATCCTGCTTGGGACTCCAAGTGGGTTCAAGACGATGTCAACAGGCGTCCCATCCTCTAGATAAGGCATATCCTCTATGGGCAATATCCTCGAAACGACACCTTTATTACCATGCCTTCCAGCCATCTTGTCGCCGACCTGTATCTTCCTTTTTATTGCCACATAAACCTTCACGGTCTTCAAGACGCCTGGCGGCAGGTCATCGCCCCTTCTAAGTTTCTCTAGTCTCGACTTGTACAAAACTTTCACAGCCTCGATCTGCTCGTTCATGCGGTCAACGATGTCTTGAACTCGCGACTCGACCTCCTCACCGTCCACCACGCGGATTCGGGATAGGGTTTCGATGTCCATCTTTTGCAAAACCTTCTCTGTAAGTGTCGCATTCTTTCTGACAAGACATGCCCCGTTCTCGCCCACTACACTCGCAGCCGCCTTTTTCCCAGCAAGCAGTTTTATCAGTTTCTCTTTGGTCACATCCTTTGTCAGGCTTATCTCTTCGTCACGCTCAGCCTGCAGTCTGTAACTCTCTGTTTCGAGCATGTCTTTGGTTCTATCATCCTTCTCGACACCCCTTCTGGCAAAGACCTTTGCACCTATCACTATACCCGTGATACCTGGAGGAACCCTCAGTGACGAATCCTTCACATCCGCAGCCTTTTCGCCGAATATAGCCCTCAAAAGTCTTTCCTCGGGTGACAACTGTGTCTCACCCTTTGGCGTTATCTTTCCGACCAATATGTCGCCTGGTCGCACTTCTGCGCCGATCCTGACAATGCCGTCTGCGTCGAGATCCTTCAAAGACTCTTCGTTGACATTAGGAATATCTCTTGTGATCTCCTCCTTGCCAAGTTTGGTGTCCCTTGCTACGCACTCGAACTCCTCGATATGTATTGATGTAAATCTGTCATCCTGAACAAGCCTCTCAGAAAGCAGTATCGAGTCTTCGAAGTTGTATCCCCCCCACGGCGTGAACGCCACGATCACATTCTGACCCAATGCGAGTTCTCCCATAGCAGTAGATGAGCCATCAGCGATAATCTGACCCGCCTTCACCCTGTCGCCTCGTCTAACGAGCGGTCTTTGCGAAAGACATGTATTTTGGTTCGATCGCCTATATTTGACGAGCTGATAAATGTCGGGCTTTACAGCCTCGGGGTCGTTTTGGTCGCCATCTGGTCGAATCACAATCCTGTCCGCTGTCGCGCTTTCGACTATTCCGCTTCGTCTTGCTATGACAAGCGAGCCAGAGTCTCGTCCCGCTACCCACTCGAGTCCTGTCCCCACCAATGGAGGTTCAGGCTTCAAAAGCGGGACAGCCTGCCTCATCATGTTCGAACCCATCAAAGCCCTGTTGGCGTCGTCATGTTCCAGGAATGGAATCAGCGCTGCTGCCACACTCACGATCTGGGATGGAGAGACATCTATCAGCGTTACCTCTTCGGGGCGCACCATTATGTAGTCCTCATTTCGTCTTGCCTGAACAAGGTCGCCAACCAAATAGCCGTTCTCGTCAATCTGTGCTGTCGCCTGAGCGATCGTCTGATTCTCTTCCTCCATAGCGGTCAGATAGACGATTTCGTCGAGCATCACCTTGCGGTCTTTGACCCTTCTATACGGGGTTTCTATGAAACCAAACTCGTTCACACGAGCATGAGTTGCAAGCGACGAAATGAGCCCGATGTTTGGACCTTCTGGTGTCTCGATAGGGCATATACGCCCGTAGTGGGTCGCATGGACATCTCGAACCTCGAACCCCGCACGGTCTCGTGTCAAGCCACCAGGACCGAGGGCAGATAGCCTCCTCTTGTTCGTAATCTCGGACAGCGGGTTTGTCTGGTCCATGAACTGGGATAACTGCCCACTCCCAAAATACTCACGCACAACCGCAGAAACTGGCTTGGCGTTGATGAAATCGTGGGGCATGAGTGTCGCCATGTCCTGCTGTAGGGTCATCTTCTCTCTCACTGCCCTCTGCATCTTCACCATGCCTTCCCTGTACCGATTCTCCATCAGTTCGCCCACCGCACGCACCCTGCGGTTTGAGAGCTGGTCAATGTCGTCCACACGAGTGTGTGGCTTGCCCATCTTCAGGTCTAGAAGATATTTCACGATAGCGATGAAGTCTTCGGGCAGGAGGGTTGTCTGCTCGAGCCGAACATTTTGCCCGAGTTTGAAGTTCATCTTCATCCTTCCAACTGGCGAAAGGTCGTAACGAGCAGAAGCAAAAAAGAGGCTATTGAAATAAGCCATTGCCTGTTCTGGGCTGGCAGGGTCGCCCGGTCTTTGCTTCCTGTAAACCTCGACTGCTGCCTCTTCCTGCGATTCCGTCTTGTCCAGAAGAAGGGTATTGCGCAGATACGGACCTGCGTTTATGTTGTCTATAAGAAGAACCTTGACTTTTATCGGTGCCATGTCAACGAGGCTTTGCAAGGTCTTGTCGTCAATCTCTTTGTTGCATTCGATAAGAACCTCTCCAGTGTTCTCGTCCACGATGTCATCCGCTAGCACCCTGCCTTTTATATCTTCCCATTTCAACTCTATCTCTGTTATTCCCGCAGACTGCAGTCTTTTCAGACGATAGGCACTCAACTTGTCGCCCTTCTTTACCAAAACTTCCCCAGTTGTTGGGTTCTTGATATCAACAGGGGATCGTTGTCCTTCGAAAATCTTTATATTGAGAGGTTCGAAGAACTTCCCGTCTTTTGTAATCAGAATCTCCGAGATAGGGTAGAAGAGCTCCAGAAGTTCTTGCGTGTCGTAACCCAAAGCCTTCAGGAAGGTTGTGGCAAGCATCTTCCTACGCTTATCAATCCTGACCCACAGGATGTCCTTGTGGTCGAACTCAAAGTCAACCCACGAACCCCTGTTTGGGATGATACGAGCAAAGTAAAGGAGTTTGCCCGTGGAGTGTGTCCGCCCTTTGTCGCTTTCGAAAAATACGCCAGGGGAGCGATGGAGCTGGCTTACCACCACCCTTTCTGCGCCATTGATCACGAAAGTCCCGTTTTCGGTCATAAGGGGAATGTCACCAAAATACACCTCCTGTTCCTTCACATCCCTCACAGTTCGCTCGCCTGTGTCTGGGTCTATGTCCCATGTGACCAACTGCACGGTAATCTTCATGGGGGCTGCATAAGTGATCCCCCTCTCCCTGCATTCTTCCACCTCGTATTTTGGCGCATCCAGCCAATATCTCTTGTAACGAAGTTCCGCAGTCTTGGCAAAGTTTGGAATCGGGAATATGCTTCTGAACACTGCTTCTATGCCGACTTCTTCCCGCTTCTCGGGGGGCACATCCTTTTGCAAAAAACGTTCGTACGATTCCTTCTGAACTCGGATCAGGTCAGGGATATCGAGCGCTTCAGAAACAACTCCGAAACGGTATCTCAGGGGAAGCCCTAAAGGTTTGTTCAGGGTTGCCATATACACTTTACCTCCTGTTGGCATAAGAAGGCGGACACTTGCCCCACCAAAGTGTTGACAGGGCGCCTATGGTTATTCACACAAGTCTTGCAGATCCTTGTGTCCTCGCGCGACCACAAACATGCACCACCGGGTGCACCAAAAGTTTGATGCGGATTGCCTATTTTATCTCGACAACCGCACCAGCCGCTTCCAGCTTCTCTTTGATCTTCTGGGCTTCTTCCTTCGAGACAGCCTCTCTGATGGTCTTTGGCGCACTCTCGACGAGCTCCTTAGCCTCTTTCAGCCCGAGCCCAGAGACGACCGTCCTTATCTCTTTTATTACAGCAACCCTCTTGTCTGCGGGCACTTCTTTTAGCACCACATCAAACTCGGTCTTCTCTTCGGCTGGTTGTGCCTCTGCCGCAGGCGCTGGTCCAGCCGCAACCGCCGCAACTGCTACGGGGGCTGCTGCCGTCACTCCCCATTTTGCCTCGAGCTCCTTTGTCAGAGCATTGAGCTCGACTACTGTAAGCCCGCTCAAATACTCGATTACCTGTTCTTTTGTAATGGTTGTTTCCGCCATCTTTCACTCCTTTCCTGAAGAGAGACAAAACATGGTCTATCCCTTGTTCTCTAAACTATTCTTTCTAGCCACCAGCACACCAAGGAACTGCCTTGCTGGCGTCTGCAAAAGCCCCAAAAACTTTTGAGGAACTGCAAGTAGAATCCCCAAAAACATCCCCTTGACCTGCTCGATAGGGGGCAGTTTGGCAAGGGTCTGAACATCTTCAGGGGAAATCGTTGACTTGCCCATTGCGCCAGCCACAACCGCTATCTTCGGAGTCGCCTTTGCAAAACCAAGCAATGTCTTTGCCATGGCAGATGGGTCCTTTTCAGTCCAGACAACTCCCAAAGGACCTTTTAGTTGCGTGGCAAGCCCTTCCAGTGGGGTTCCGCTTATTGCCCGCCCGAAAAGGGTATTCTTGATCACCTTGAGCCTCGAGTCTTGCTCTTTAAGGTCCCTCCTGAGCTTTGTCATCTCTTCGACGGTCAGCCCAGCGTGCGAGATCAACACGAATGCCTTGGCAGTCTGGACGATCTCTTTGAGTTCGGATGTAAGCGCTTCCTTTTCCTGCAGGTTCATATTTCGCCTCCCAAGACGCTCATTAACGCCTTTGCAAAGACTCTATCTCGCTCAAATCAACTTTCACCCCTGGTCCCATGGTCGTTGAAACCGCTACACCCTTGATATACTGACCTTTAACGGTCGCTGGGCGAAGTTTGAGCAATGTCTCGATGACAGCGGTGAAGTTTTCTTTAAGGTCTTCGACAGAGAAGGACTTCCGTCCAATGGTCGTGTGAATGATCCCTGCCTTCTCGACCTTGAATTCAACCTTGCCTGACTTTGCCTCTTTTACTGCTTTTGCAACATCCATGGTTACAGTCCCGCTTTTAGGGTTTGGCATAAGCCCACGGGGACCAAGCAGTTTACCGATCTTTCCAACCAGCCCCATCATGTCAGGGGATGCAATCGCATAATCGAAGCCGAACCATCCCTGCTGTATTTTTTCAACGAGGTCTTCTGCACCGACAAAATCTGCGCCAGCCGCCTTAGCCTCCTTTTCCTTGTCGCCTTTGGCGAATACCAATACCTTCATCTCTTTGCCAGAACCTTTTGGCAGGACGCAGGCACCCCGCACCATCTGGTCTGAATACTTGGGGTTCACATTTAGACGCACCGCCAGATCAACCGATTCATCGAACTTTGCATATCCTGTTTCTTTCACTTTTTGTAGCGCTTCTTCGATAGAATAACGACGAGTCCTATCAACAAGTGCTCTTGCTGCAAGATATTTCTTTCCGTGCTTAGGCATCTTTAGCCTCCGAAACAAGACCCCAACAATCTAACCTTCTACAATCTCTATGCCCATACTTCGAGCAGTGCCTTCAATGGATCTAACTGCCGACTCGAGGGAGTTCACGAACATGTCCTGCATTTTGGTCTTTGCGATCTCGACAACCTGTGATTTTGTCACGCGTCCCACCTTTGTCCTGTTGGGCGCCCCAGAACCCTTCTCGACACCCGCTGCCTTCTTCAGAAGCTCGGAAGCAGGAGGGCTTTTCGTGATGAATGTGAATGTCCTATCCGAATAGATCGTAATGACAACTGGGACAGTAAAATCGCCAAGGGACGCAGTCCTTGCGTTGAACTGCTTGCAAAACTCCATGATGTTTACACCCGCCTGTCCAAGTGCTGGACCAACAGGCGGCTGTGGGGTCGCCTTCCCAGCAGGGATATGAAGTCTTAGCTGACCAACTACCTTCTTAGCCATCTTGAACCTCGCCTACACACGCTCGACCTGTCCAAAATCAACCTCGACAGGAGTTCCACGCCCGAAGATGGTTACCACCACCCTGAGCTTCTTCTTGTCGTTTCTAACCTCTTCGATAACGCCCGAAAAGTTCAAAAACGGACCGTCCTTTATGCGCACCGTCATGCCTTCTTCGAACTGCACCTCCTGTTCCTTTTTCACAGCCCCTTGTTCCATCTGCTGCATGATCTGCGCAACCTCCGATTCCGCAAGGGGTCTTGGCTTCCCTGCGGCGCCAACAAAACCCGTTACATACTGGCGGTGCCTGATGAAGTTTTGCGTCTTCTCGTTTAGTTCCATGTGCACCAGGATATAGCCTGGGAAAAACTTCTTTCTGCCTTTGGGCACGCCACCCACCTCGACAGGTTCGGTTGGGACGACCACCTGGTCAATGTATTCGTTAAGTTTCAGCTGTTTGGCTTCATCCTCGTGCTCCAGTGCGGCAAGTATGTCCGCCCTGACCTTTTCTTCGTATCCTGAATAGGTTCTAACTATGAACCACTGCTTAGCCATCTGCCCTCAGCCCTCTGTGTCAGATCCGATAGATATTCTTGAGCAATGCGCCCCAGATTGCATCGAACAAACCCAAAATGGCGGACACGACGATAGTCATTGCGATGACCACAATCGTGGAAAGCCTGGTTTCTGGCCATGTTGGCCATGTAACATTTCTAAGTTCGTTTCCGACCTCCATGCCGAATGTCACGACACGCTCGTTTCTCCACAGTGCGATTATGGTTGCAATCCCGCAGAGGATCCCCAGCACATCACTAACGGTAAACTTTGCGCCCAGAAGCGCTTTGTCCCACAAGGGGTTTATCATATGAAACCCCCAGTTGAAGAAACGAGCCATCAGCGCCCATGCGAGGATGCCACATACAACGATTGCGATCCTGACAAACTTCTCCATGCGCCAGCCTCAAAAAACACAAGCAAAAGCAGCAGGGCAGGAGGGATTCGAACCCCCAACCCGCGGTTTTGGAGACCGCTGCTCTACCATTCGAGCTACTGCCCTGGAACGCCTGCACTTCGTCACTTTGCCTCCTTGTGCAGTGTGTGCTTGCGTTCGAACTTGCAGTACTTCATAAGTTCAAGCCTGCCAGTTGTTGTCTTCTTGTTCTTGGTCGTTGTATAGCGGGATACCCCTGGCATGTTGTTCTTCAGACACGATTGACATTCGAGATGGATTATGACCCTGTTGTCCTTCTTAGCCATGACGACTTAGCCTATTCAATGATCTTCGCAACGACTCCGTGTCCGACCGTCTTTCCACCTTCACGGATAGCAAAACGCAAGCCCTCTTCGAGGGCAACCGCAGAGATGAGCTCCACGGTAAGCTCTATCCTGTCGCCAGGTAGAACCATTTCTGCATTTGGAGGAAGCTGAACCACTCCAGTGACATCGGTCGTCCTGATGTAGAACTGTGGACGATAACCTGTCCTGAACGCTGTGTGCCTTCCACCTTCTTCCTTTGTAAGGACATAGACGCTCGCGGTGAACTTCTTGTGAGGCGTGATGGAGCCAGGTTTCGCTAGAACCATACCACGATAGATCTCATCTCTTTTGATGCCGCGCAAAAGGCAACCGATGTTATCGCCAGCGATGCCCTCGTCCAGAGTCTTTCTGAACATCTCGACGCCAGTCACAACAGTCTTCTTTGTCGGCTCGAAACCGACGATTTCAACCTCCTCGCCAACCCTTACCTTGCCACGCTCGACCCTACCTGTGGCAACTGTGCCTCGACCAGAGATCGAGAACACATCCTCTATGGGCATAAGGAAAGGCTTGTCAACATCGCGCACAGGCAGTGGGATATAGTTATCAACTGCCTCGATCAGTTTCAAAATGCATTCAGCCTCGGGTCCGTTAGGGTCACCTTCCAACGCCTTCAGGGCGCTTCCCCTAATGATTGGAGCATTTGCCCCATCATATTCGTACTTGTTAAGGACTTCACGCACCTCTTCTTCTGTGATCTGAAGAAGTTCTTCGTCAGGTTGCTTGTCCACCTTGTTCAAGAATACGACAATCGCAGGGACACCAACCTGCCTTGCCAGAAGCACATGTTCCCTTGTTTGTGGCATGACGCCATCGTCCGCCCCGACTACCAGAATCGCGCCATCCATCTGTGCAGCACCAGTGATCATGTTCTTGATGTAGTCTGCGTGCCCAGGGCAGTCCACATGGGCATAATGCCTCTTTTCGCTTTCGTATTCCACATGTGCGGTAGCAATCGTGATACCTCTGGCTTTTTCCTCGGGTGCCTTATCAATCTGGTCGAAGGGCACGAACTTTGCCAGTTTTCTAGCCTCGAGCACCTTTGTTATTGCCGCGGTAAGAGTTGTCTTACCATGGTCAATGTGTCCGATTGTTCCGACATTTACATGCGGCTTAGTTCTTAGAAACTTTTCACGCGCCATTTGGAACCTCCTCCTGTCAAAGAAAGTTCGTACAAAACCCAAAGCCCGCGCTGACCGCGTCCCTGAGTCTTCCAGAGCCTTCGACCGGGATTGAACCGGTGACCCCCTCCTTACCAAGGAGGTGCTCTACCCCTGAGCTA
>Ga0123519_10009853_pt1 | contig 14322 bp, 11 predicted proteins | sample YelNatPaOPRAMG02_FD_87396 | JGI IMG/M metagenome (GOLD analysis project Ga0123519, IMG submission 87396) | Hot spring microbial communities from Yellowstone National Park - Yellowstone National Park OP-RAMG-02 (version 2) | ecosystem: Environmental > Aquatic > Thermal springs > Hot (42-90C) ...
GGAATGGAAGTAATGGAACTAGCGGTAGCCCAGGGTGCGAATACGGTTGTTACTCTTCATGCGTGTGTCTGGGCATATGTGGCTCTTGCTCGAGGCCACTAGGTGGTGCTGGGGGCGCAAGTCCCTGCGGATGCAACGGAGGCGCAGGTGGAAATGGCGGCGATTCGAGGGGTTCAGGGCAAGCTGGTCAAAAAGGACAATGTGCGGGAGGAGGCAACGGAGGTGCTGGTGGTGCAGCAGAGTCGAATGGATTACCTGGTAGTATAGGGCTGGACGGGGCAAGAGGTGAAAATGGCTCTGGCGGAGGACAAATCGGCACAGCATCCGACCAAGGCTATATCCCCGCTGACGGTGCGCCAGGGCAGAACGGAACCCACGGCGGTGGCGGAGGAGGCGGAGGTGGCGGAGGTGGTGACTACCCCGACTGTATTCCTCCGCAACTGGGCGGTAGCGGCGGTTGCGCCACATATGGCTCGTCCGGCGGAGGAGGCGGAGGGGGCGGTTGTGGAGGTATTGGAGGTGGCGGTGGCAAAGGAGGCGGTGGTTCATTTGGCATCTTCATTTACGGTGCAGGCATCACAGTTCAAAAGACGATCATAAGAACAGGTTCTGGTGGCTCTGGTGGCTCTGGTGGCGCTGGTGGTCAGGGTGGTAGCGGAGGTTCTGGAGGGGCTGGGGGTCCACACGGAGACAATGACACTCAGGGCGATGGCGCTGAGGGTGGAAGAGGCGGAAGAGGGGGAGACGGAGGACATGGTGGTGGCGGAGGTGGCGGCCCTTCCATCGGGATATTCTGCGCACCTAATGGCCTCTTAGTAAATATTTCTGGCACAAGTTATCAAACTGGGCAAGGAGGCGCTGGTGGCCTTTCGCAAGGCAACCCGGGCGCTGTTGGACTAAGGGCTGATACTTACGGCTGTTCCTTCCCATAATCTTTTGGACTGCGCACGCTTGCTTGTGCTTCGTTGCCGCGGCGTATCAGTCGCTTCTACCTGAGGGGGTTCAGACAATCCGCACCCGCATCGCGACTGCGCGAGCGCCTATTTTTGTCCCGCTTATACCTTTGTCTGGATTTAAATAATGAGGGAAATGACTTCCCTCAATGTTCTTTTGATCCTGCTGGAGGTGGACAAGAAAGCGCCTCTGGACGATAATAAAGAGCCATTTCCTCCTATGGCCATGTGTTCCACAGGGGGATGTGGGCATAGGTCGTGGCTCTTTGCTGGGTTCAGAGGTGATGGATAAGGATTCTAAGGTTGAACTTAGTCCAGTCGAAATAAGGGCGGCTGTCACCGCTGTCCTTCGGTCGTTGCGACAAAGATTTCCCGAGGCTCAAGAAGATATTATCGAGGATGTGACCTGCGAGGCATTCAGGCAGGTTGTGGAGCGGTGTGGGGGTTCACTTAAGGCTCCTAGTCTAAAAGCCTTGCTGGAGCAGCAGGCTGTATGGAACCTACAACATATCTGGCGCGAAGAGAAAAAACTCGCAAGGGATGTTGATTCAGATGCCCTTCCCTCCCCTTCCAACCATGAAGAAGCCTACATGGCAAGAAGGGTCATAAGCGTCATCAGCAAGAGCAATACACTGACAAGAAGGACAAAGGCGATCCTGAAACTATATGGGCTCGGATACAAGTTGAAGGAGATTGCAATGAAGATGCACCTGAAAATAGAGACCATCAGAAAGAAAAGACAGCGAGGGGTCAAGAAACTAAGAGAAGAGATGATGTCCAAAGAAGAAGAGGTTTCTGAGTGACCAGTAAATGTAAAGTAAACTTGCATTTACACAGGCTAAAGCCTTTGCGCGCTAGAGCAACCAGGAAAAGGCTTGTTTCTGTGATGAGGGAACCAGAACCCGTGAAAGCCCTTTGGATTTCAGGTTTTGTCAGGTTTCAGGGGACAGTTTTCTCGGATTGGCTATGACATTCAGGTTCAGGGCAAAAAGATTCTTCCGAAAGGCTTTGTGGTCAACTTTGTATGCCCTATACTGGCTTTTTAGCAGGCTTTCGCTATTTCTGATTCTCCTTTTCTTGCTACAATATTTCTTGCTGAACGCAAGTTTCTATCCGTCATTCTTATCCAGCATCCTGCGCTCCGTTCTTCCTGGCACCCTCACATTCGAAACCATCCAAATAAGTCCTGTCCCGTGGCATGTGGATGTTTTGGGTCTTAGTATCAAGACCCCAGAGGACAAAGAGGTTATATCTGCTTCTCAGGTCAGGGTGAGCATAAATACCATAAAGCTCTTGTCTCATCTCCTAAAGAAGTCTGACGAGCCATTGCCAGTAATATTCGAATCAATCAGGCTCAAGAATTTCTCTGTGCGCCTCGTATTCGAGAAGGACAAAGGGCTTGAGTTTCTTCGAGCATTCGTGCGTCCAAAAGAGGGTAAACCACAGGAAAAGAAAAAGAAAGGCACAGGCGTCAGGATGCCTTTCAAGCACATAATCGCTGAAAATGGTGCGCTATTCTTGTCCTTCCCCGAATGGGACATGAAACTTACAGGGATTGATGCAGAGACCAGTATGTTGATCTCGGATGAGCCAAAAGTATTCATCCAGACATCCTACGCCTCGTTCTCAAAAGGGCTTGCAAGGATACATGCAGCACCTCAAGTAAAGCAGATTCCAAGAGAAATCGAGATTATCGAGGGCAGGGCTAAGGGCTTCGATTTCAAGCACGATAGATTCACGATAGAAAGGGCGGAAATAAAGGCAAAAGGGGCTACACTCAGCGCAAGTGGCGCATTCGCTTTTGGGGAGCAGGCAAACCTGTCTTACGAGGGCATCGTTCACTTAGACATAGAACCTGACAGCCCCTTACTGGAAGTTGCAACATCTGGGCTTCTGAAAGGAGACCTGCACATAGAGGTGAGCGGGAAAGGGGATGCCTCCAACCCAATGTTTCTACTTGCGCTTCAGTCAAGCAAATCGAAGATATGGAATTTTTCCCTTGAAGACCTAAATCTCAGTATTCGTGGGCACAAAGACGATGAAAATCCATACTGTTTCGATGGATTGAACGCTACTTTTCGCCTTGCTGGTGGCTCGGTAAAGATTGCCCATGGAGGGATATATCCTTTTGGTCGGGGTCCAGACGATGCGAGCATCTCTGGTGCAATCAAGATACACATCGAAAAACTTGGGGTTGGCTCGCTTTTGCAATCTTTTTCCCAAGGTCCTTCAAAGTTCGCTCCCAATACGCTGGACGCCGACTTTGACCTGGAAGCCTCGTCTCTTGGCAAAGACAGACGAGTTCTTCTTTCAGGGGATTTCGGGGCAAGTTACGGACTAAAAAAGTTATTCAGCTCGCAAGATGTAACTTTGCGAGCAACAGTCGCTCTTGAAGAAAGCGACAACAAGAAGAGCCTCGATATACAGAAGCTTCATCTGTCGTCTGGCAGTGATTCCCTGGTAGCAAAGGGCAAGATCGGTCTCGACAAACTAGAGCTGAATCTCTCGATCGATTTGGACAAGGACCTGGGGGCTGTGTTTTCGTTTTTTGGCTACAAGGGCGCTGGGCTCTTGAGCCTTAGCGATGCGCATGTTCGCGGAACCATTTTAGAACCAAAGGTTGCTGGCAGATTATTGCTCAAAGGCTTCGATTTTAAGAATGTGCATGTGGACCAAGCAGAAGGCGAGGTTATTATAACCAAAAGTAGCGGGGTCTTTCATAACCTCAAGGTCAGCACCGAGTTTGCCCAGATCGAGGCAAAAGATGTTAGGGTGGACAGGTTCTTGTCTGAAAATCCTGCAATAACCGTATCTGGCTTGACTGCGACCAAAATAAATCTTGAAGCCCTTCAGGGCATCTCAATACCTTTCAAAGGGGTCTTTGCACTCGAAATGCCGTCCCTGTCGTTCGAGACTCGGAACTGGTTCAAGACCATGCGTGGCAAAGGAAAACTTACCGCCCCTTTCTTTCAGTTTGCCAGGAAAGGGTTTAGAAATCTTTCCTCGTCGTTCAGCATGGACAGGGGCATAGTTGAAATCCGTGGCCTCGATTGCGCGCTTCAGACTGGTGGTGCGATAAAGGCACATGGTCGCATCTCGCCTTTTGAAAGGGAAACTGATTTGACCGCCGAGGTAACAGGGTTATCGCTTGGGTCTTTCCTGGGCATGAGTGACCTCGGTGGCGTGCTCGACCTACGCATAAAGGCTTCTGGCAATATCCGTGACCCTGAACTTTTTGCGTCCGCCTCACTTACTGGCGCAAAGTTTGCTGGGATTGCGCTTGGCGACATCGAGGTTCAGGCAACAAGAAAGGAAAGTTCGAGCATAAAGTTTTCATCGCCAAAGTTTCTGAAGAAGATGGCACTAGGCGATGGTTCGATGCTTCGCTACGAAAACGGGAAGTTCGACCGCCTTTTCATCCTCGTTGACATCATGGACCTTACCCCGCAAGACTTTTTCCCAAAGATTAGACACAGAGACTTTTCTGGAGCCCTCTTTGGTCGCCTAGAAGTTGACATGCCCCTTGATGGAAAGCCTCAAGTCCTGCTTTCATCCCCTCCAGGCGGTGTTGTTCTTAGTTTGCTTGGTGGGGAGATCCGTTACACAAATAGGGCAAATCTTGAACTTCGTTTGAATCAAAATGGTGAAGTAACCATGTCAGGTCTTGCCCTTGATGATGGCTCTTCTACATTGAGGATGTGTGGCATTGTGTTCGGGCAGGGTGGACGACTGGACCTTGTCATTTCCGGGGGAACTTCTTTAGCCCCACTCAGGTTTCTTCGTTCCATCGTTTCAGAAGTGCACGGTTATATCGAATTTTCAGGAGATATTGAAGAGCCCAGTTTGCCAGCTGGTTGCGCTTCTCTTCCCCACAAGAAGGGGCTAGTTATCAAAGGAGAGATCCTGCGTCCAAGACCCCAAGGAACGATCACATTCAAAGATGTTTCCTTCAGATTTCGGGGCTTTGGCGATGAGGTTTCAATAGCCTCGCCCTCTTCCATTTTGGTCGGAACAATGGATAACGGAGGTATAAGGTTCGCAGTGCCAGACAATATGCAGATGCGAGGGACTATTGGTGAAGGACACTTCGTCATGAGCGGCGAGTTTATTTTGAAGGACCTCGTTCCAGATTCAATGGCTTTGAACTTTTCTGGTTCACAACTAAAGTTCACCTCTGCTGGTTCATTCTTCGTGCTCCTAAGACCAAATCTAAAGATAACCGTGCCTTCCTTTGTGAACCTAGACGACGAGCGTCCTACCATAACAGGGGAAGTCGAGGTGACAGAAGGGGCATTTCACGAAAACTTCGATATCCTTGGCAAGGCGTTTCGTGGGGCTGTGCAACAAAGAGCAGTCAGCAAAGGCGGGCTTAGCCTTCAAAGTTTGCCAGCGTGGCTTAAAGAAGCTGAACTTTCAATCGCCTTGTCTTCGAAGAACTTCGCATGGAACTCCAAACTCCCCTTTGGAAATGTCGAACTAACTTTGGGGCTGGATTTGGCACTAAAAGGGACGATGAATAACCTTCAGGTTTGGAATCGCGCAGAGATTGCGAAGGGAGGGAAGATCGTTTATTCTCTGGTGCGCAGGGAGTTCGATATCTTGAGGGGCACAATAGATTTTGTAGGGGACCCGAAGACACCGTCGCTCGATGTGATTGCAAGAACTACCCTGAGCCTCGAGGGTGCTCAAGTTACCCCCACCGAATCTTCCCGCTTTTCTGTTGATACTCTGTCAGAGAGCGAGGGGGTGCTTGTAACCCTCGCAATATCAGGGCGCTACCCAAACCTGAATGTCTCGCTTACCTCTAACGCCTCGAACCTGGATGCTACCGATTTGCAGCTTCTGCTATTGACAGGAATGTCCAAAGGACAAGCGACGGGGACAAGGTCTTCTCCCCTCGACATGGGACTTATAACAGAGGACATGACCAGCCTTGTGGCGAATGCACTTCTTTCGCCCTTTGTTGATGCTATCCGCTTTGGTGTCAGCCCATCGGGGGGTGTGAGTGCCGAGGTTCAAGCGCATATGGGATCAAAGGTGCGTTTCCAGACGCAGGTGCTTCAAAATCAGGGCGCATCCACATACAAGGCATCGTTCAATGTGAAACTTACAAGCAGGTTCTTTTTGGAAGGCAGGGTCAGGGCTTATACCGAGCAGTTGAGCGGGTCTTTCACAGGGCGACAGCAAGAGGCAAAGATCAAATACAGGATTCCACTGGACTAGGGCGTGAGGTATCTCGTTTTCTGTTCGCTATTGTGTTTGTTTCATGGGCAGGTAGTCGCAAAGGTCCTGTGCAATGGCACTGTCTGGAAGGTGCAGGTCGAAGGATGTTCTATGCCCCAGTGCGCATCGAAAGACTTCAGGCAAGGACTAGTTTCAACCTTAGGCATCAAACCACACAGCGAATGCACCGAAGCACTGGTGGAATCATCAAGGGCAAGGCTAATCCAACTCGGGTTTTTCCGCAATGTGGAAATCGTTTGCGAAGAACAGGAAGAAAAAGGGCTTCTTGTGCAAGTGATCCTGACCCCGATAAGGGTTCTAAAGCGCATAAGGATAGAAGGAAACAAGTTTTTCTATGATTCTGACATCAAAGACGCACTTCCTGTGGTGCTTGGCGATCCCCTTGACCCAGATTCGTCCCAAATAGACCAGCAAGTCGAGGCGATCAAAGATGCAGTCACATCGCTTTATGAAAAGGAGGGGTTCAGGGACACAAAAGTCACGATTGTCGTTGACATATTGGACGAGCTATCCACAGAGCTCAAAGTGCTGATCGTAGAAGGGAAAAGGCTAAGGGTTCGAAATATCGAGGTCAAACTTGAGGCTGAAGGGGGGCAAAGGCTGGAAGAAGGAAAATGGACGCTTTCCTGTCCCAAGGTCAGTGCAAGCGATTTGAGACGCTTTACCGAAGTTGACATCGGAGCCGCTTTTACCTCAGATGTGGAACAAAATGCAAAGAAGGCTTTGACGACAAAGTTACGGCGCATAGGTTTTGAAGGGGTCAGGATAGAGTCAAAGAGCGATTACGAGGATGGACTTATGTCCTTTGTGGTTCGTTACAGGGCGTGCAATCTTATCCATTTTTTCATCAGGGACAAGGAGGCTTTAGGTCGTGAGGGTTTTCGCTCATATCTGGACGATGCTTTGCTAAATGCGCTTCCATTCGGGGATTCGGGTGTGTTTGATTTTGGCGAGGCAAGGCTGGCAAGGGACATGGTTCGGGAATATTTCCAGTCGAAGGGCTTCCTTTTTGTGGATGTCGTGCTCGAATACAGGGCAAAAGAGACCTTCGGGACAGATGTAAGCCCCCTTGTTTCTTCGATAATCTCGTTCTACATAACATTGAACGGACGAAAGCAGATCAGGGGCATCCATGTGCTCGGCAAGACAAGCATTCCAGCGAAAGACATTCTAGGGGCGATGACGACAAAGCCCTATGATTTCTTTGGCGACCCAGGCATAGTCATGATAGATCGCATTTTTTCCGATCTGGAAAAGATAAAGGAACTTTATGGGCGCAAAGGGTTCAAAGAGGTCAACTTCTTGTGGGCAAACAAGAAAAAGGAGCGGACGCTGGAAGTATCGAAGGATGGAAAGGACACTTTATACACATGGTCAGAGGGAGATCTGGCATTTAGAATCAGGGTTCTGCCAAACACAGAGGCAGTTTATGTAGAGATTGGCATCATCGAAGGAAGACGGACAATGCTTGGCGATGTTTATGTTGAGGGCATGAGGTTTTTTGACAAGAAGGCAGTTGTGAAGGAGTTTGGTTTTTTATCAGGCTTGCCGTTTTCGCTAGACGCAATAGAGGAGGCGGCAGGTGAAATCAAAGCCAGATACCAGAGCGAGGGCTTTTTCAAGGCACGGGTCGAACTGCGTTGCAAGGGGCACAATAGCAGTGGGGAATGGGCAGGGTGTAAGGAAGTTCAGATCGAAGACAAGATAATAGACCTTCTTGTTTCGGTGCATGAAGGGGACAGGGCGAGGATCGGAGGTGTTTTTGTGCAAGGTCTATCGAAGACTCGTGAATATGTTGTTCTGAGGGAGTTGCCGAAGCTGGGCGAGCCATTCAGCATGAACAAAATCGCATCCGGGATCAGGCAACTGAAGAACACTGGCATATTCGAGTGGGTCAGACTAAAGACAGTCGTTGACACAAAAGAAGCAAAGGAAGTCACGCTCATCCTCCAGTGCAGGGAGGCACGAACAAGGTTCGTCGAGTTTTCGGTGGGTGTGGAAAGCCTCAACAGGACTGGCGAGTTTCCAAAGGTGATCGCATCCTCTTTGAGCCACGAGATTTCGGCAAATGACAGTGTAACGCACGGCTTCGGCAGGACTGTCTATCTAAACATCCCTGACATGCTGATAACAGGCGAGGTGCGCTATTCGGATACGAACTTTATGGGATATGGGAAGCAGTTCTACCTTCCTTTGAAATATGGGTTTTCTGGAACTGCATGGGATAGGTATGCCTCTTTCACGCCGACCTATGTTGACCCACGCTTTCTAACAAGGATGCTGTCTTTAAGGATAACACCATTTATTACCTTCGACAGAGCAACAAGAAAGATTGACCTTTTCGAGACAGGTGTCGAGACAGAGCTATCGAAACAGATAGTATCCCATCTTTTCGCTTCTTTGTCTTCCGAGGTTGCAGAGGTGACCACAAGAGACCCAGAAACCGAGGCAACATATTCCAGATTCAACCTCCAGACAAAGGTCGTCCCATCGATTGTTTACGATAGGCTCGACTATCCCTTGAACCCAAAGAAAGGCGGGCTTATCCAGACCGCCTTGTCATACATAAACACCTATGGTGGGGCTGAAGTCAGCAACTACTTAAAACTGGAGGTGGTTGGTAAGGCGTTCTACACGCTCAAAAACTTTTTCACTTTTGGTTATGTCGTCCGATTTGGCATGAGCGAGCCTTTGGGTGGCGCAAACACATTGCCAAAGAACGAGCGATTCACCCTTGGCGGCAATAGGGGGGTGCGCGGGTTTGCAAACGACGCAATAAGCCAGTACAACAGCGATGGCTCTTTGAGGCTAGATAAAAACCCTGACGGGACCTTTGTGAAAAGATATGGTGGAGACCTGGTCATTGCCTCTTCCGTGGAGTTGCGCTTTCCAATTGTGCGCCGTCTGCACCTTTATGGAGCAGCATTCTATGACATGGGCGGGCTTGCGGACAAGTTCTCTGAGTTTTCGTGGAAGTCCTTCAGGCATTCAGCAGGCGTCGGAGTGCGATTCATTCTTGGTGACAGCATCCCGATCAGGCTCGATTATGGAGTGATCCTTGATAGGCGCTGTAGCGAGATAGACCCGAAAACAGGGCAGTGCACTGCCAAAGAGGAGATAGGCAATATTCATTTCGGCTTTCTTTACACCTTTTAGGCAGCGCTTTGGACAAGATCTTGCGATACGAGACATCCTTACTCTTTTGCATCGCTTGCCTTGTCTATCTTCCATCATTGAGAAGCGATTTCCTGTTCGATGATGTGCATCTAGTTCTTCAAAACCCTATGGTTTGCCAGGGTGACATAGACACCTATAAAATTTTTCAGTCGGATTACTGGGCAGAGGTAAAGGAAGACAAGAGTGCTTATCGCCCTTTGACAATCCTCTTACATGCAACGATATGTCATCTTGCTGGCACAAACCCCTTCACGCACCACCTTGTCAATGTGGTTCTTCACGCAACCTGCACTTTGCTTGTTTTGTTTTTTCTACGGCGATTGTTCGCAAACAGGACTCAGCCATTTTTAGGCGCCTTACTGTTCGCAATCCATCCCACATATTCCGAGGCAGTAATAATGGTGTCGAACCGCTCTGAAATAGTCCAGACTTGCGCTTGCCTTGTGGTCTTGATGTTAGCAGAGCGCTTTGTTTTCAGCCCACACCACCCTTCCCGAATATATAGCCTTGCTAAACATGCTCTTATTGTTTTAGGCTTGATGGTCGTTCAGGCGATTGGCGTCTTCTCTAAAGAGAACGCTTCGGTTACACCCATCCTTGTTGCTTCGTTCCTGATAGTCAAACTAACGCAGGGAAAAATGACCAGTCTCCATAGAGTTCGGGCAATACTTGCTGTTGCATTTGTGGCGATTGTCGTTCTTTTTTACATCTTTATTCGTCTTGAAGTGCTGGGAAATTTGGTTCGCGTGCAGGCCTTTTCTTTCCTTGACAATCCCCTCGCAAGTCAAGAAATGTGCGTGCGCCTGTGTTCTGCGGTCTCGGTGCTGGGCAGATATATTTTGATGTTCTTCCTGCCCTTAGGTATCTCTGGCGATTATTCGTTCGCACAAATAATCCCCACTGATTCTTTTTTGGACCCGGGTTTTCTTATAGGTTCTCTTCTTTTGCTCGTTCTTGCAGGTATAGGAACTTTGTGCCTGAAGAAGCGCCCACTAACATCATTCGGCATTGTCTGGTTTTTTGTCTCAATCTTTCCAGTGTCCAACATCCCATTTCCAATCGGAACCGTGATGGCGCTAAGACTTTGTTATCTACCATACATAGGTCTCATAATCGCTACTTGTGAAGGCGTGATGGCGGTGTGGCCCAGAATGACACCGATGTTGAAACTTTTGAGCAAAGGTATTTTTGTCGGCTTTGTTGTCTTTTTTGCGACGACTGCTTTCGACTATGCATCGGTTTTACGAACAAACTGTGATTTCTTCAGGGAGACTGCAAGACGCTCGCCTCACAGTGCAAAGGCGCTCTATGGTTTCGGGGTATGCGCACTCCAAGAAGACGATCTGGGACGAGCCATCGTGGCTTTCGACCAAGCACTGCGTATATATCCAGACTACACGGATGCGGTAATCCAGCTCGCACAAGCCCTAGAAGCGGCTGGAAGATTGGAAGATGCGGTTGGACATCTGAACAACTTCATAGCCCGCCATCCAGATGATATAAAATCAAGACTTGCGCTAGGAAAGTTGTTTGCAAGAAACAAGAGGTTTTCCGAGGCAAGGACCGTGTTCCAAGAAATCTTGAAAGCGCATCCTGAACATCCAGATGCCAGGGAATACTTGCAGCGTCTCGACGGGATGTAAGTCTTTGATTGCATTGGCTTGCCATGCTTTTTAGGGAAGACCGAACAAAGCGAGGCAAGATTGTAAATTTTGAAACATCGTTAACAACAGGCGACATTTTGCCTGAGCGGTGTTTTGTTCTTGGTGACTGGAAATCTAAAAAGTTGCATTTGACTTGAAACACGCATGGGGGTTAACATAAAGATAGCGTTAGCAGGAGGTTACACATGTACATAAAGAAAGACCCCGAAAAAAGCGGGGAGGCAAAGGCAAAAAAGACCGCACAGCCAGAGCTCGAAAAGCCAAAGAAGCGTGCGGTAGATGCAAGGCTTGTGGCCTCAAGCACCAAGGGCATGGCTAAAGCAGAAACCGCACAGGAACAAAAAAGGGCTCAGCCAGAAGGACCAGGGCAGGAAGACCCAGTGGCAGCGCTTCGTGCCTTGTTCGCACAGATGGATTTGCCCCAAAAACTGGTTCCAAGCAATGTGCAAAGTTACAACTACAACCCTGCTACTGGAAGCCTGGTAATACAGTTGAAGTCCCCTTTTTCCAAGCAGTTCGACGCAGAAAACACAGTGACATTCGAAAAAGAGATAAGCGGAGTCCTGCGCAAAGGAAGCCTTACTGGCATCACAGGGATAAAGCGAGGCTCTGCTTCGATCATCTCTATTTCTCGTTCGAGACCTGGGGTCTTCGCTATAACTGGGAAACTTGGACCATTCTCGAAAACTGTGGAGTTCAAGGACGAATCCGTTCCTGACATGCCCTAGTTTTGTGCTTCTTCAGCCGCCTTTGCGAGTGCCCGAACAACCATCCTTGCGGACTGTGGTCTTTTTGTAGGCTCTAGTTCCAGACACTTCCTTAGCACTTCCTTCACACCTTCTGGGATCACAGCCTTCTCGAGGGCTTTTAGCCTTTTTTCCCTTGCAGCCACCGCACCCCTTGCACTTGGTAGCCCACCCAGTATCGCCTCCAACAGAGTAAGCCCAAGTGAGTAGATGTCACTGGACGGGGCTAGGTCCTCGCCTGCCTCCTGTTCTGGCGACATATAGTCAGGCGTTCCACATATATAGAGGGACTTATCTGTATGGATGTCCAGCGCCTTTGCCATCCCGAAATCCATAAGTTTGACCAGTCCATCCTTCATTACCATCACATTGCCAGGCTTTATATCTCGGTGGATGATGTTCTTTTCGTGCGCATAGGCAAGTGCCTCTCCAAGTTGCAACGCCATATTGACCACCTCCTTCAGTGGCAATGCCTTCCTTTCTTCGATAATGGCGTCGAGAGGCTTGCCATCCAGATACTCCATGACCATGTAAAGCCTGCCCCCTGCCTGCCCAGCATCGAAAACGGTCAGGATATTTGGGTGAACAAGAGAAGCGACAATCTGAGCCTCTCGTATGAAATATTCCTGTGCCACATGCGTAGGTAAAGTAGGATTGGACAGGATCTTCAAGACCACATTCCTTTTCAGAAGTTTGTCGTTTACCAGATACACGATGGAGGTTCCACCTTCCCCAAGCTTCCGAACGATGTCGTACCTCTTCAAGAGCCGAGGAGGCACGACCAATTCCTCTGGTGAGATCGCAGGCATCTCTGAACTTGTGAACAACTGTTCCATCTTGGCTTGCAGTCGCGACAAGGCGGTCTTCCCCTGAGCATCCAGAAGCCCATGCAAGTCCATCTTTCTGAGTGCCTTCAAAGCCAGATCATAGACCTTTTCCTTTTCAAACATGCTTGCGAAAAAGGCGAACACATTCTTATTCCTTTCTGTAGGTTCAGCCTTTTCAACAAACAGCCCATAGTATTTCAGCGCTTCATCCTTCCTTCCTGTCTCTTCGAGGATGCGCCCTAGCAAAAGGCAGCACCTCGCATAACCCCTGTCCGCAGGGGTCGCAAGTTTCAGTATCTCTTCAGCCTCGTCCTTGCGCCCCAGTTTGTATGCTAGATGCCCAGCGGTCAGGAAATCTCCCATGCCGACCAAAGCCTTGATTTCGCCACTTGGGTCTTTGATGAGCTGGTATATCTTTGCAGCCCTGGCATGTTCCCCAGCCTCTTCGAACATGGCTGCTGCCTCGCTGTAATACTGAGCCTTTTCGAAACACACTGCCGCAAGTTCTGGGCGGTGCGCCTTCTGGAACGCTCTGGCAGCCTCGACAAAGCGGTTTGCACTTTGATAGCATTCACCTGCAAGCATATGCTCCCCAGCATTCGAGAATGACTGAGCAGCCAGTATCATGTCGCCTTGAGACTTGTAATATTGACCCATGAGCTTCTCTGCCATCAGGTCGTTGCCGAGTTGCCTGTGGATTAAAGCCGCTTCCTTCAACTGTCCCATAGCCACCATTTCGTCTGCTGCAGCCCATAAATCTCCAATCTGGACAAAGAGTTTGGCCGCTTTATCGTGGTCTTTCGCACGAGAGAACATGACCGCAGCGCGCCTAAAGTCTGGGATGCGCAGTAGTGCATTCCCTGCGCCCTCAAAGTCTTCCCCCCGCTCGAACAGCTCGGCTGCGAGTTTGTAATCGTGTGTCCTCAAAGCGATCCTCGCTGCACCCCTGAAATCTCCATGTTTTTTGAGTATCTCCATAGCCTCTTTCAAGCGCCCGAGGTTGACCAGTGCTAGTGCCGCCTGCTGAAACTGCCCTTTATCAAGCAAGGTTCTTACTTTTCCTTGGACCTCCACCTCTTTTCTCTTCTGCGCCCGTAGTGTGGCATAGCGAACAAAGAAAATTGCACCTACAACAGCGACAACTACGCTACCAATGACGATTACAAGTGTTGCGCCCATATCCTTACGGGCAACCCGCCCTTAAGATTATGTCTCGAAAGCGCACTAAATACAAACAAAACATTTGCTCCCAAGCGAATTCTCTACCTGATGTGCCATAGATGTCGAACAATCGCAAGAAAAACGCTGGGGTCAAAGTCGTTGGCTGTTATGGACGCTGGTCACAGTCTGCCAGCGACAAAAGCTGGTTTTACAAAGACTCTCGCCCGTTTTCCATGATGCGGTCGTAAAGGAACTTTGGCACAAAACAGGTGTTGTGCACCTCTTCGCAGTAGTACCGTGTGGGGGTAACAGGCCTGCGCACAGGGACACGGCAGTTCTTCCCTTTCGTTCCAACAGCAAAACACCACCAGTATCCGGGGTATGTCGCTATTGGGGCAGTATAAAGGTCAACCACAGGAAATACGCTTTTGAGCATGTTTTGAACCTGACGAACAAGTGGAAGGTGAAAGTGGATTGACTCTGAAAGTGTCACGAACACCCCGTGGTCTTCAAGAACTCTTCGGGCGTCAGAAAAGAACTCTGGTGTGAA
>Ga0123519_10009862_pt1 | contig 14313 bp, 6 predicted proteins | sample YelNatPaOPRAMG02_FD_87396 | JGI IMG/M metagenome (GOLD analysis project Ga0123519, IMG submission 87396) | Hot spring microbial communities from Yellowstone National Park - Yellowstone National Park OP-RAMG-02 (version 2) | ecosystem: Environmental > Aquatic > Thermal springs > Hot (42-90C) ...
CCTCAATACAGATGCTCTGGGTTGAACGAAGATTTAAATTATGATAGAAAAATATAATGATCGAAAAAATATTTTTTATTCGAATAATTGAAAGCTAAATATCGTGGGACTAAAGCTGATTATAAGCCCAAAAATTGATAAAAAGGCATGAAGGGGAAAATATGTCCTATTCATAATTTGCTTTATATAAAATTAGATAAATTAAGAAAACTTTTTGTTATCGATCAAATGGAGGAGCTTAATGACAGCTCAAGAAAGATTCCAGACATTATTACGTGATCTATTTGAATTCGATTGTGCAGATTTAGATTTTGGTATTTACAGGATTATGAATTACAAGCGTGATGTCATTGAAAATTTCATATCAAATGATCTGCCTAATATCATAAAAAAAGAACTTGAACAGGGAGCCCTGGCTGAAATCGCCAGAGCGAAAGAAGCATTAGAAAATGCAAAGAAAAAGGTGTTGGAAACACTTGGCGAAGAAGCTTTGGATGAAGAAGGAAACCTGGCGGAAAATTTCCATTCTACGACCATAGGCAAAGAGTATCTTGAAGCCCAAAAAAAAGCCACTGGTTTTCTGAACATTGAAGCTTTAGAAACCAATATCTATAACCATCTTTATACCTTCTTTAGCCGCTACTGGCAGGACGGTGATTTTATATCAAAACGCCGTTATTCAAAGAAAGAACGTTATGCCATCCCCTACAACGGCGAGGAAGTTTATCTTTACTGGGCCAACCACGATCAGTACTACATCAAGACCGGCGAGTATTTCACTGATTACACCTACAAAGCCCCCAACGGCGTGATTGTGCACTTTAAACTTCGACAGGCTGATGTGGAGCATAACAACGTCAAGGGCGAAAAGCGCTTTTTCCTGCCGCGCCTGGATGAGATCGACTGGGACGAAGCGGCGCGTCAGGTCGTTATCCCCTTCGAATACCGCCCGCTGACCGCGCAGGAGACCATCACCTACGGCCAGAAAAACCAGCAGGAAGCCATCATCGCCAAGGCTGTAACTGAGATTCCCAAACGCCTAAAGGCAGCCGATGCCCTGGTCGCGCTCACCGCCGAACGGCGCACGACCGACAAAGGCGAAACCGTCACCTACCTGGAATATCATTTGCGCCAGTACACCCGCCGCAATACCAGCGACTTTTTCATCCACAAAGACCTGAAGGGCTTTCTCTCACGCGAACTGGACTTTTACCTGAAGAACGAAGTGCTCAACCTGGAAGAACTGGAAGCCGCTGGCGAGGGCCTGAGTGAGGGTTGGTTCCAACTGTTGCGACTTATCAAGGGCATTGGCCTGCGCATCATCGAGTTTCTGGCGCAGATCGAGGACTTCCAGAAGATGCTCTGGGAGAAGAAAAAGTTTGTCACCGAGACTTTTTACCTCGTCACGGTTGGCAATGTCCCGGAAGTCTTTTATCTGGAAATCGCCGCCAATGATGCGCAGTGGAACGAGTGGGAAATACTCTTTCACATCAATGAAGAGAAGACCAATCTGTTCACGACCGGAAAAAACAAAAAGGATTGTCGTGTTACCTTCCTTAAAGAGCATCCCACCCTGGTGCTGGACACGCGCCACTTTCCGCCGGACTTCACCGACCGCCTGCTGGCTTCATTTGAGGAACTAGATGAAAAAATCGATGGTCTATTAGTGCACAGCGAAAACTGGCAGGCGCTGAATGTGTTGCAGGAGAAGTACCGCGAGCGGGTGAAGTGTATCTACATTGACCCACCGTATAACACGGGGAATGATGAGTTTATCTATAAAGATAACTACCAACATTCATCTTGGTTGGCAATGATGAATGACCGTGTTGCACTGATGAAGAAATTTTTGAAGATTGACGGAACATTATTTTCAAGCATCGATTACAACGAAATTGCCGCCTTAAAGAATTTGCTGGACATGGTTTTTCAGGATGGGTTTGAGGGGTTGATAACTTGGCGCCGCCGCCATAATCAGCCAAATGATCGAACAAAAATGATTGGGCTTGTGGCTGATTACATCCTAACTTGTGCTAAAGATAGCCGTGCATTAAAGACAAGTGGTGTTGGAAAACTAGACTTAACAGGCAACTTTTCTAATCCAGATAACGATCCTCGTGGCCCTTGGGCTTCAAAGCCTTGGAAAGTTGGGGCAGGACAGAGCGGTACACGCTATATAATTGTTTCTCCTACGGGGAGAAAATTCGAAGAAGAGTGGATGGGAGATGAAGAAACGTATAGATCGCTTTTGGCTGACAATCGCATCATATTCCCGCGGGAGGGCGATGGGCTACCGAGAAAAAAGTACTTCCGCCATGAGAGAGAGGAAGAGGGCCAATGTGCTACTAATTGGTGGGAACATTCCTATTTCGGCCATAATGCCGGCGCCAATGCAACTATGACAGCTTTATTCGGAGAAAAGAATCTAATTAACAATCCTAAACCAGTTGAGTTGATAAGAGGCGTCATTCAAGTAGCTGGACGCATTGTGGATATGGTGGCCGACTTCTTCGCCGGCTCTGGCACCACCGGTCATGCCGTCATCACTCTCAATCGCGAAGACGGCGGCAGGCGCAAATTCATCCTGGTAGAGATGGCCGACTACTTTGATACCGTGCTCGTGCCGCGCATCAAAAAGGTCACCTTCACGCCGGAGTGGAAGGACGGCAAGCCGAAGCGCATGGCCACGCAAGAAGAAGCCGAGCGCTCCCCGCGCATCGTCAAGGTCATCCGCCTGGAATCCTACGAAGACGCACTCAACAACCTGACCTTTGATGAGCAAAGCAGCCAGAAGGCGCTGGACCTCTTCCCCGATGACTACCTGCTCTCCTACATGTTCAAGTGGGAAACGCGCCAAAGCGAAACCCTGGTCAATGTGGAGAAATTACAATCACCATTCTCCTACAAACTGCATATTCACCATGACGGCGAGAGTCGCGAGCGCACTGTGGACCTACCAGAAACCTTCAACTATCTCTTGGGCCTGGACGTGCAAACGCGGTGCGTTTATGACGATGGAGGACGACGTTATCTGGTCTATCGCGGCGCACTGCACAACGGCCGCACTGTTGTTATTCTCTGGCGCGATATCACAGGCTGGAAGATAGAGGATTATGAACGCGAGGCGGCCTTCGTTGCGGAGAAAAAATTGACCGCAGGCGCGGACGAAATCTACGTCAACGGCGACTCGCGCATCCCCGGCGCTCGCTCGCTGGACCCGCTCTTCAAAGAGCGCATGTTTGCAAATGCGGAGGCATGATATGGCGGAGGTTATATTCAAGAAGGTTGATTACACGCTGAAAAAGCTCATCGAAGATGTTCACATGGGCGACATCGGCTTGCCCGACATCCAGCGTCCTTTTGTCTGGCCGCGCAGCAAAGTACGAGACCTTTTTGACTCCATGTATCGCGGCTTCCCCATCGGCTATCTGCTCCTTTGGGAGAACGGCTGTTCTGGTGAACACCGTACCATCGGCGCAAATGGAAAACAAAAAGCGCCGCGATTGCTGATCGTGGATGGACAGCAGCGGTTGACCTCTCTCTATGCGGTTACCAAAGCAATACCAATCATCAACCGAGATTTTCGGCCGGAATTGATCCGCATTGCCTTCCATCCGTTAGAAGAAAAATTCGAAGTGACCAATTCTGCTATTGAAAAAGACTCGGGATGGATCGCCGATATAAGCGTATTGTGGAAGCCAGAGACCAATACGTTTACGTTCATCCAGGATTTCCTGAACCGATTAAGAGAGCGCCGTGCTATCTCTCCTGATGAAGAAAACAAAATCCCCACTGCTATTGATCGTCTGGTTAAACTACAGGATTACCCGATTACGGCATTAGAAATATCCTATTCAGTAGATGAAGACCGTGTAGCAGAGATCTTTGTGCGTATCAACAGCAAAGGCACACCGCTTAATCAGGCTGACTTTATCCTAACATTGATGTCTGTTTTTTGGGATGAGGGACGAAAACAACTGGAGGACTTTTGTCGTCAGGCCAAGACGCCGCCCACCCCCAAAAAGCCTTCGCCTTACAACCACTATTTGCTTCCCAGTCCTGACCAGTTGCTACGGGTCAGTATAGCGCTTGGCTTTAGACGTGCACGTTTGGAGTACGTGTACTCTCTCTTGCGGGGCAAGGATTTGCAAACAAAGCAATTCTCAGATGAGCAACGTGAAAAGCAATTTGCTATCCTCAGAGAAACTCAATCCTATGTCCAGGATCTTCAGAACTGGCACGAATTTTTTAAGGTCTTAAGGCGCGCGGGATACCTCAGCTCTCAGTTCATTTCTTCCGAGATGGCGGTGCTATACACCTATGCTTTGTGGCTCATTGGCAAGCGAGATTTTAAGGTCGACTCTTATCGTCTGCGAGAGGTAATCGCCCGCTGGTTTTTCATGGCGGCGCTTACCGGCCGTTACACCGGCTCTCCTGAAAGTCGCATGGAACAAGATCTTGCGCTTTTGCGGGAAGCATATTCCGCAGATGACTTTTTGCGAATTCTGAATCAGCAAATTGAGGCGGTTCTTACACGAGACTATTGGGAAGTCACATTACCCAACGAATTGGAGACGGCGGCAGCCAGAAATACCGGGCAATTTGCTTACTATGCGGCACTTTGTCTTTTGGAAGTCCCCGTTCTCTATTCCAAAATGAAGGTGCCTGTTCTGCTGGATCCCTCGACAAGGGCAAAAAAGTCTGCTTTAGAGCGTCACCACCTCTTTCCCCGCCGATATCTTCAACGGATCAAAATCGGCGATAAGCGTCTTATCAATCAGGCGGCGAATTATGCCTTGGTGGAATGGAGTGATAATATTGATATTTCTGATCGTTCTCCTCGCGAATATGTGCCGGAATTAGAAGCAAGATTCACGTGCGAGGAGATTCAGAACATGTATCGCTGGCACGCGCTGCCGGAGCGATGGTATGAAATGCAATATTCGTTATTTCTCCAGGAACGAAGGAGGAGAATGGCAGATGTCATAAGGCAAGGTTTCGGAAAAATCAAGGGAGATTGAACATGCCGAACGGCATCCAGCAATACGTCAAACTCGAAAGCCGCCTCATCCTGCTGGCATGGCTGAACAGTCTTCTGGGCTATGAGAGCAACCGGGATTTGCTAAAAGATACTAAAGATATCTCTGAAGGATTCGGTCCTGACGGGCGCAGTTATCTTTACTACCACTTCATTTCTCGAGGAAGTCGGCTAAAGATTCCCGCGGATGACCTGGCTCGCTACGATGAAAACATACGTCTGCATCTGGAGAAAATCAACCGAAGTCGCACCGAACGGATCACGCTGCGTTACTTTCAGTACCTCGCTGTGCTTTACACGGAAATTCTTCTCGATAGGTTATTCAATCACAAAGACCAACTAATCGCCGAGTTAAACAATTTTGTCCACCAACGAAACGCCAACCGTTTAATTGATGAACCACAGGATGAACCATTTACCGAAGCAGACCTTACCAAACTAGCCTACTGGATGGCAACGGGTAGTGGCAAGACGATTATTTTACATCTCAATTACCACCAATTTCAACATTATAACAAAGAACCGTTGGACAACATCTTGCTCATCACACCCAATGAAGAACTGAGCGAACAGCATCTGGAAGAGCTCGCTGCTTCTGGCATACCGGCAAAGCGCTTCGACTTGAATTCCAGCGGGCTGTGGCCCAGTGGCAAGGAAGTTATACAGATTATTGAAATAACTAAATTAGTAAAAGAAAAGCGTGGAGGCGGAGAAAGTGTACCTGTGGAAGCTTTTGAAGGCCATAATCTCATCTTTGTGGATGAAGGACATAAAGGCTCCGGCGGCGAGGCCTGGAGATGCTATCGCGAGGCTTTGAGCGCAACTGGATTTACCTTTGAGTATTCAGCTACATTCGGGCAAGCACTTTCAGCAGCGCGAAATGACCCTCTCACTGCCGAGTATGGGAAAGCCATCATTTTTGACTATTCATACCGTTATTTTTATGGCGATGGCTTCGGCAAGGATTTTCATATCCTAAACCTCCGCGATGAAACGGACCAGCAAAAGACAGACCTGCTTCTGCTTGGTAATCTGCTATCTTTCTATGAGCAATTGCGTCTATTTGATGAACAAGGCGATTCCTTTCGTCCATATAACCTGGAAAAGCCACTATGGGTGTTTGTCGGTAGCACAGTAAATGCCGTCTATACAGAGAATAAACAACCCCGCAGCGATGTTCTGACGGTTGTGCGTTTTATGCATCGTTTTCTTAAGGATCGCAGATGGGCAGTTAAAGCCATTCAAGACGTGCTGAACGGCGAGACAGGCTTGACTATGCCAGATGGACGGGATTTGTTTGCTGGACGGTTCAACCTTCTTCGTGAGGCTGGGATTGCAGATGACAAGTCCGCACTTTATGACGATATTTTAAAGCGCGTCTTCCATGCCGAATCTTGTGCTGGCTTGCATCTTTGCGAAATCAAAAATAGCCAGGGCGAATTAGGCTTGAAAGCTGCAGTTGGAGAACACTACTTCGGCCTAATTTACATTGGTGATACTAACGCATTTAAACAATTGGTCGAAAACGACACACCTGATATCGTATTGGAACAGGATGTTATCAGTGGATCACTCTTTAACCAAATAAATTGTCCTAATTCCATGCTTCATGTATTGATAGGGGCAAAAAAATTTATGGAAGGTTGGAACTCATGGCGGGTGGCAAGCATGGGGCTTCTGAACATAGGTCGGCAGGAAGGCTCACAGATTATACAACTGTTCGGGCGGGGTGTGCGGCTGAAGGGCAAAGATCTGAGTCTTAAGCGCAGTTCAGCTCTTCCTGGGGATCATCCTAGATACCTTTCCCTGTTAGAAACGTTAAACATCTTTGCCATTCGGGCCAATTACATGGCACAATTCCGAGATTACCTCGAACGTGAGGGTGTTGAAGTTGAAGAACCCATGCAGTTGACAATTCCAATTCGGATGAATGAAGAATTCCTTAATAAAGGTTTAGTCATTCCAAGACCCGTTAAGGATAGAAGCTTTGAAAGCGAGCAGGTATTAATTCTGGATGTTGACAGGAGGATAAAGGTATTTGTTGACATGTCGCTGCACCTGCAGGTCATTCAAAGTCGCCCATTAGAGCATCAAATAGACGAGGTTCAAAGTGGCACTCCACAGACAATATCTGATGAATACCTTGATTTGATTGATTGGGAGAAGGTTTATTTTGATTTGCTTGATTTTAAGAAGAGAAAAGCCCTTAATAATCTGATTATATATTTAAATGTGTTAAGAAAAATAATTGAAAACATAGATTATACACTCATAGCCGATGAACCTATTGTAAAGCCAAGATCATTTAGAGAAAAAATTCTCCTTCAAGAAGCAGTGACAAATATCCTTAGAAAATATGTTGCTTCTTTTTATGCAGCAAGAAGGGAGAAATGGGAAGAAAAAGTAGCTCTAACCTATTATAATGTTGATAGGACTGATCCGAATTTAGCTTTTAATAAAGTGAAAGAGGAATGCGATGGGGCATATAAAATTGAAGTAAGCAGATCAAACAGAGAACTAATTGAATCTATTCAGAACTTAATCAACAATGTTGATCAGTTATATCATAATGAGGGGGATGAACTTGCTCGAATTTATTTTGACCGTCATCTTTATCTACCAATTATCATTGAAAAGTCAGAAGAAATAAAGTCGATTCCTCCTGCGTTAAAAGAAAGTGAAGCAAAGTTTATTATTGATTTAAAAAATTATTGGGAGGCAGAAAAACAGGCAAGATTAAAAGGAAAAGAAATATTTTTATTACGCAATTTGAGTCGGGGCAGGGGTATTGGCTTTTTTGAAGAGAGGGGATTCTATCCAGATTTTATTTTGTGGATAATTGATAAAGAAAAAAATCAGCAAAGAATAGTTTTTGTTGAACCTCATGGAATGATCTATGCAAAACCATATGAGCATGATGATAAAGCAAGACTTCACGAAAGGCTTCCTGAGCTTGCCAAAGAGATTGGAAATAGAACTGGCCGAAATGACATCAGCCTTGATTCATTTATTGTTTCTGTTACGCCTTATGAGGTTTTAAAAAAGAGATATGATAATGGAAAGTGGGATAGAAATAAATTTTCAGAAAAACATATCTTATTTCAAGACGAAGGGTGTGATTATCTTGCTAAGATATTGGATGTAAAATAAATCGATGAGAAGGTGTTACAAAACGATGATTAGATATGCTGATAATTATTTTTACTGATATATATTTTGGATGCCAATGAATTCTTGTCATGCTAAATACAGAAGGTAAAAAATGGAATTAATAAGCAACGAAAAATTAGTTCAAGAAATCATCACAAGACCTACGCCATTATCTGATGAACAAAAGAAAGCTGTATTATCAGAAAATAAATATTTGAGAATAGTTGCAGGGGCTGGTACTGGAAAAACAGAAACGATGACGCGAAGAATAGCATATCTTCTGCTTTGTAAAGGTGTGGCGCCGGATTCCATAGTGGCGTTTACCTTCACCGAAAAAGCAGCACAAAGCCTTAGATCTAGAATTTATGAAAGAGTAAAAGAACTTGGTGGTCAAGAACGATGCTGGTACCTGGGTAATATGTTTATAGGGACTATCCACAGCTTTTGTTTTCATCTTTTGGCAGATAAGTTTGATTACGGCGATTACAGCCCTTTAGATGAAAATAAAGAAATGGCTTTCTTAATGCGTGAGGGATGGAATTTAGGACTAGGTAATAGCGGTAACTATGGGGAAAATTGCGAAAGATTTTTGAGGTCTGTTAACGTGGTTTATAACGAGTTAATAGATAGAGATGAGCTTAAATCAAAAGCAAATGAATTCGCCGAAAAACTCGAAAAGTATGAAGAAATATTAAAACAACATAGATTAATTGATTTTGGCCAGATGATAAGTATGGCGGTAGATAGAATACAACGAGATCCTAAAAATGTAGGTTACATAAATTACCTTATAGTGGATGAGTATCAAGATATAAATAGAGCTCAAGATAAATTAATTAAATTAATAGGAAAACATGCTAGTGTGTTCATAGTAGGTGATCCAAGACAGTGCATTTATCAATGGCGTGGCTCTGATGAAAGATGTTTTGAGGAATTTTTACAAACTTACAAAGAATGCGACCAAGTAACAATAAAAGAAAATTGGAGAAGTGTGCCTGAAATTGTGAAAGTGGCTAATTATTTCGCCGAAAGCTTTGGAAATGCAAGGTATGAACCCTTGCAGCCAATGCGTAAAGAGAATGGTTTGGCTGTGATAATAAATGCTAAAACGCCAGATTCGGAAGCGAACTGGGTTATTAGCCAAATAAAAAAATTAATTAAAAATAATAAAGATCTCAGATATAAGGATTTTGCAATATTATTAAGGAGCGTCAAAACATCAGGTAGGCCATTTATAGAAAAATGCAAAGAGGAAGAAATACCTTTTATAGTTGCGGGAAAAATTGGCTTATTCCAAAGAGATGAAGCCCAGGCTGTCGGTAAATTATTTGCATGGTTGGATAAAGAAGGATTTTGGATTAGAGACTTCTATCAGAATGATAAAATAAAAGGTGATGATCTTTTTAAAAGCGCATTAGAAAGTTGGAGAAAAGCTGTAGATAATACAGTGATTACTGCGAATATAGATATTGAATTTCAGAAGTGGAAAGAATGTGTTTTAAATAATGAATACAGTAATTTTACTTACATGTATCATGATTTGCTGATCAGACTTGGTGTATTGAATCTGCACCCGGAAAATAAGCTTGATGCGGCCATTTTGGCTAACCTTGGAAGATTTAATACTATCTTGACCGACTATGAGACCTCAGTAAGATTAGGTGGGAAACATATTGATTGGCCAACGACCATAAAAGGTTTATGCTGGTTTATGAATTCATATGCTATTGGCGCTTATGAAGAAAATTATGAAGAAGACCTAAGAGGCATCGATGCTGTGCAGATAATGACTGTTCATCAAGCGAAGGGATTAGAATGGCCCGTTGTATTTATTCCGTGCTTAACAGAGAAGCGATTCCCCAGCAGTAATACAGGAAAACGACAAGAATGGTATTTACCAAGAGAAGCTGGTTTATTCCAGGCTGATAGATATGAAGGTGACATAGAGGACGAAAAGAGACTTTTTTATGTGGCTATAACCAGAGCTAGGGATTTATTATGCCTGAGTTATTTTAAGAAAATTCAAAAAACAAGCAGGAGCGAACAACGCCCATCAGCATTTTTAAATGAGGTTTCAAAAATTAATTATTCGATAATTGATGATGATAGAGATATTAAAAGCATAAAAATTTGCGCAAAAGACAAAGAAGAAGAGCTCCAAACTTTTTCGGCCACAGAATTGATTTATTATAGAAGGTGTCCCTTCAGGTATAGACTTAGCAAGCTATGGAACTTTCAACCGGGTCTTGATGTGGCAATCGGATTTGGAAGAAGCCTCCATTTTTGTCTGCAAAATATAAGCCATTTAGTAAAGGATAATATTGAGCCGGAGAAAGCAGTAGATATGATTATTGATAGATATTTCTATTTACCATATGCGACTAAAACGGTATTTGAGTCAATGAAAAATAAAGCAAGACAAATATTAAGAGATTTTGTTAAAGAAAACATCAATGAACTAATTAGGGTTGAACAAGTAGAAACAACAGTTGAATTCCCTTTTGATAAAATTATCATATCAGGGAAAATTGACGCCATCATAAAGAAACATGGACCAGAGGAGCGGATTGAAATTAGGGATTATAAGACTTCAGATAAAGTTGATAGTTTTGATGACACAACTTTGCAACTTCAGATTTATGCTCTGGGATTAAGCAGCATTGGCAAAAAGGTATCTGAAGCATCCGTTGCTTATCTTGATAATGAAGAGAAAAATGACCAAAAAATTAAAACGGTCCCTGTTGACGAATCAAGTCTAAAAAATGCTGAATATGCGATTAAAAATTGTTTAGAAGATATAAAAAAATCTATCTATCAAGGGAAAATTGGAAATCAATGTAATTTATGTGATTATAAAAAAATATGTTTTTATATCAATTCAAAAAGATAAAATTATAATTAGGGCCATGTCAAGTTTTGTTCGCAGTCTGGCCATCGTAAGTAAAAACCTCCTTTCTTATGGTTGATGTCTATAAAAGGAGAGTTTACGATGGCTCATCCTTCTAGATGAAATCGCGAACATTTTTATACACTAGCCGAGATAAATATATTATATCTAATAAATTATTTAATCGCATCTTATTCGATAATAAAATCGCGAATTATAAATTATTTATTCTTATGTGGAACATGTCGGCAATTGGGAATTCTACAAAGTGAATCTAATAAAGATGATATAGAAGACGATGTTGTCTGATTTTTTATAAATGAAACCATTTCTCCATACTTCTCTCCCTGAGATCTTTTTATTTGCTTACCTTTTTCTTCTTCAAGTAAGAAACCGAAATCAATTGCAGCCTGTAGAAATTTTTCAGGAGATTCAGCTGCCTTTTCTTTTTTGCCTCTCAAGACACCTCTTCTATCTAATGAATGCCTGCGCGCCTGTCCATCTGGATGAATAAATTTTCTAAAAAGAATCATAAGTTGCCTTGCGGAAGGGCACAGTCCATCGGTCTTAATTTGCTCACCTGTTTGCTTCCTAATGAAATCTATAAATTCATCATATTCATCGATAAATTGATTATTAAACGTCGCTGACTGAAAATGTTCGCAGTCACCGAATTTGGCATTTTTAAGAAAATCATTAGAATTACTCTTAAATATGGTTGCTCTTATTATGGCTCCTTCAAATCTAGCATTTTGTAAATTACAATTATCAAATATAGTATTAGTAAGATCTGCTGCCCTAAATGAAACATTGCGGAGATCTTCTTGCCTAAATGTTAACCCTTGTAGATTAGTTCCTTCAAGTGAAATTAGGCCTTCTTTAATTGCTTTATAGCCTTCGCCAGATTTCAATAATATCTGGATAATGTTTCTAACCCCATCAGAAGTAAATTTTTCTTGACAAGGCAAGGCTGCAAGCTCATTTATTTTTGCTTGCAATCCGCTTAACAATACAGAGAGCGCTATTGAATCTGGTGGCAATGGTTTTTGAGAAAGTAAATGGGCGAAAGCAGTAGTATTTTTAAAAAAATCCTTGACAAGCCTTTCGCCAACTAAATAATCTGAAATCAGTTCATGCGTTAATTCTATCTTGCCAGAAGATTCATTCTTCTTAAAGAATGGAGCCATTAACAAGCTGGATATAAGGTTGTGCTTTTCATTTTCATTAATTTTTCTATCAACTAAACATATTGAAAGTTCAGCCAGGTCTTTAAGGTCTTTTAAATAGATACCTCTGGTTTTAAAGTTCTCAATTGCTATTTCTTCTAGCCACTCTCTATAGGCAGTTGGCGGAAAGATATCTTTATTTATCATGTCCTTCTCATATTCTCTTTCTATCGTCAAGTTAATTAAATATTCTTCAGTTAGCGCGGGAGTCGAAGAAAAGCTTATTATATTGTCTTTAAATAAATCGGTTAATAAATCAGCATAAAATGGGGTAGATGATAATTTATTAAGAATTGGGCTCGAATAAATTATTTTTAAATATTTTTGTACAGTAGATGTATCCTTATCTTCCTTTTTAGGAAACCTGTTTTCAAGTTTAATCCAAGCATGAGCCCTTTTTTCGTTTCCTTCCCAACGTTTTAAACTATATATTTCAATATGATCGGTATAATCGTTTATAAAATCTTTTAAATCATCACATGTTTCAAATAAAGAATCTCTCATAGAAATAATAATCGCAGGCTTTGAGTAAGGAGATGTAATCCTATCCTCTAAGTATTCTATGAAATTAGAGTCTTTGGAAATAACCTCATCAAGGCCGTCAAGCATCAATATTCCTAGCCTATTATCAATTAGCCAATTGAAATACTCTCTTCTAAGATTTGCTGAGAATTCAGTTCTTATAAAGGCGTCTATGAGTCCCTTTACATTAGGCCCAGCAGCTTCTTTTAAATGACTTGATAAAAGAGGAAGAGGCCTGGGGAAAAGCGCAGTCCGTTTTTTCGATTGTTGAAACTGATCATATATTTTCGAAAAAAGAGATTCAAAACAGAACGATTTTCCTTGGCCAGCAGGAGCTATGATGAACCAGATAAAAGGCTTATCATCATCAAGTGAGCTTTCTAGTTCTCGCATCATATCAGATACCAAATCTATGCCACTGAAATCTGGTGCAGAGTCTTTTATGTAAGGTTGATGCACCCGTCTTTTTTCATGGTTCTTAGCAGATTCACTCAATGCTTTTATAGCTGAAGCTGTGCCTTCGGCAACCTCCCAGCTAAATGGAGTATCAAAAAACTGAACTGGCAGCTGGATCCTCACCTTACATTCGTTATATGCTTTAGATCTAAATTCTTGTGTCAGTCCTTCCGCAGTATCTACAAGAAGTCTTAATTTGGCACCTGGGTGTTTTTTAATAGCCCCTCTGAATCTACTTAGATATTCTTCTTCTAATGAGATAATGTTTTTGTCCTTCCTAAGATCGGATGTCAGTAGCCACACGCACACTTCATCTATTTCATCTCCATATAATCTATTCTCTGCGACGAGGAATGTTTGGTCTTTTAGAGTAATTTGGAATCCTTGAGATTCGTAAAAACCCCTTACCATCTCTAATAGAGACATGTTTCCTCCTCAGGTAGATAAATAAAAAATTATTTTTATATTATTAAAATAATTTGAAGATATTTGTCAATATTTATTTAGATGTCTGTTCCGTAAAAATCAAAGGCCATGTCAAGTTTTGTTCGCGATTTAGCCATCGTAATATCTCCATTTTCAGGCCTTAGTTAACTCCTTGAATCAGGGCCTCACTCCACACAGGCCTCAGCTTCTCAGCAGGCTTGATGTAAGCATACTCATTGGCCCAGTCCTCCGTGTACTCCATGAGATACGCGGTAATAAGCCTGAGATACGGACTTACAGATAGAAACATTCCAACCACTCTGATCCTCGGCTTTATCTCTTGTTTTGCCTTTTCCAGAATATTCGTGGAGGAGATAGGGCGCTTGTCTATTTAGGAAGAGCAAGTAAAACAGATGTTTACGTAGATAAAAGGAAATGAATTTTCAAGCGTTAAAAAATGGAAATATAGAAGGTGTCTCTATTTTTTACCCCATTTTTTACCTATTTTTTTGCCATTCTTTCTCTTTTTCTTGAACCTTTTTCCGTTGCTAATCGTACCTAATAAAGGTAAGATTTAGCTAAGCAAAACCAGATAATTAACGAGATAA
>Ga0123519_10009867_pt1 | contig 14310 bp, 9 predicted proteins | sample YelNatPaOPRAMG02_FD_87396 | JGI IMG/M metagenome (GOLD analysis project Ga0123519, IMG submission 87396) | Hot spring microbial communities from Yellowstone National Park - Yellowstone National Park OP-RAMG-02 (version 2) | ecosystem: Environmental > Aquatic > Thermal springs > Hot (42-90C) ...
AAATCTGAATGAATTAACGGTAAACGGAAGAGATGAAATAACATTTATGTTTTCGGCAAATAAAAATATTCCTATGCAAGAACTATCCAAAATAGCATCGGGGGGTGAAATTTCAAGACTAATGTTAAGCCTTAAATACATTATTTCTTTAAATACATCTTTACCTACTTTGATTCTTGACGAAATTGATACAGGAGTATCAGGTGAGATTGCAGGAAAAATGGCTAATATAATGGTAAAAATGGCAGAAAAAATGCAGGTAATAAATATAACTCATTTGCCTCAGATAGCATCGAAAGGCAAAAATCATTACAAAGTATATAAAACAGAAGATGAAAAATCGACCATTACAAATATAAAACTCCTTAAGGAAGAAGAAAGAGTAATGGAAATAGCAAAAATGTTAAGTGGCGAACAGTTAAGTGACGCTGCTATTATGAATGCAAAAGCACTTCTTTCGAACTGAATATTTCAAAAAATTCAAAGAAAAATATTTTAAACAATCTATAAATATAATTGTTTTATTAACTAAAATTAATGAATATGGCTTATAATTTACTCAAAGGAAAGAAAGGAATTATTTTTGGAGCATTAAATGAAATGTCGATAGCTTGGAAAGTTGCTGAAAAAGCACATGAAGAAGGAGCTATATTTACCCTTACCAACACTCCGGTTGCATTGAGGCTTGGAAATTTAAATGAACTTGCCAAAAAAACTAATTCGGTTATTATACCTGCTGATGCAACAAATATAAAAGACATTGAAAATGTTGTAAAAAAATCAATGGAAGTATTGGGAGGAAATATTGATTTTGTATTGCATTCGATAGGTATGTCGCCAAATGTACGCAAAGGTATTCCCTATGACCATACCAATTACGATAATTTTTTAAAAACACTTGATATTTCAGCTTTATCATTTCATAAAATTCTTCAGGTATGTCATGAACTTGATGCTATAAATGAATGGGGTTCGGTGGTAGCATTATCATATGTTGCAGCTCAGCGTACCCTATTCAGATATAATGACATGGCCGATGCAAAAGCCTTACTTGAATCGATAGCACGTAGCTTTGGATATACATACGGAGTAGAAAAAAAAGTAAGAATTAATACTGTTTCACAGTCGCCAACCTATACAACAGCAGGAAGTGGAGTTGCAGGCATTGATTCATTAATTGATTTTACCGAACGTATGTCTCCTCTTGGAAATGCAAGTGCTGAAGAATGCGCAAATTATATAATTACTCTGTTTAGTGATTTGACAAAAAAAGTTACTATGCAAAATCTATATCACGATGGCGGATTCTCGAGCATGGGTATGAGCGAAAAAGCTATGCAACAATATGATAAAAGTTTTAATGAACAAAAATAATTCTTAAAGGGCTGAATTAATTTTCAGCCTTTTTTATTTTAATCCTATTAATTGATTTTTATTAATTTTACCTTTTAATTTCAGTGAAACCATAATTCTGTTTTATTTATCAAATCAAATATTTGTACTTTATAATACTTTTGTTTTTTTTGATAAACCCGGTTTTAAAAAATTAAAATTAAGAATTAAAAATTTATTAAAATCAATTTTAATGAATATAGTAAAATCAGTAATAATAACTGTTTTAGTCTTTATAAATTTTAATACCATATCACAGACAGTTACAGGCGAACCTGCCGGTATACCACGTTTACCCCAAATATATAATACCGAACCATGGGAAGACCCTTTAATTTGCGGTATTAACCGTGACCCTTCAAGATCTGTATATTATTCCTATGCATCAATAAACGATGTACTTATAGGCAACAGAAATAAAGCCCGTATGTTAATGCTTAACGGAAAATGGGCATTTAAACTTTCTATTAATCCCTCAACTGCCCCTACTGACTTTTATATAAAAAAAGTAACAGGCTGGGATTCAATCGAAGTTCCATCAAATTGGGAATTAAAAGGATACGATAAGCCTATTTATAAAAGTGCCGTATATCCTTTCCGACCAGTTAATCCTCCATATGTGCCTTACGATTATAATCCTGTAGGTTCATATCAAAGAACTTTCATTATTCCGAAGGAATGGAAAAACATGAACATTACCTTGCATTTCGGAGGAGTTAGTTCGGCTTACAAAGTATGGCTTAACGGAAAATTTTTAGGATATGCTGAAGACAGTTATTTACCTTCAGAATTCAACATTACGGCCTATATAATTGATGGTGAAAATCTTTTATCGGTGCAGGTTATAAGATGGAGCGACGGAAGTTACCTGGAAGATCAGGATCACTGGCGATTGAGTGGAATTCAACGCGATGTAATGCTGCTTGCAGAACCAAAATTGCGTATTGCCGACATCCACTATCAGGCTAAACTAGATAAGCAATACCGTAATGCAACCCTTAGTATCAGACCTCGACTCGACAATCTTACCGGTGATACTATAAAAGACTATTATGTAAAAGTTTATCTTTTTGATAAACAAAATCGGCAGGTATTATCCAGTCCATTAGTAAAAACAGCCGAATCAATTATAAATGAAAAATATCCCCGCCTTGATAACGTCAAATTCGGTATTTTTGAGACAATTATTGAAAATCCGGAAAAATGGAGCGATGAAACTCCGAATTTATATACACTTGTTGTTTCTATTGAAGATAATAAGGGACAATTACTCGAGGCTAAAAGCTGTAAAGTAGGTTTCAGAAGTATAGAGTTTTCAAAAACCGACAGCAAACTGCTTATAAATGGCAAAGTAACCTATATATACGGAATAAACCGCCATGATCACGATCCCGTGAAAGGGAAAGCACTTAGCCGCGAAGATATTTTGAAAGATTTAAAAACAATAAAACAATTTAATTTTAACTGCATTCGTACAGCGCATTATCCTAACGACCCATATCTATATGAATTATGTGACGAATTTGGAATTTTTGTTATTGATGAAGCAAATCTCGAAACTCACGGGCTTGGCGGCAAGTTAAGTAATGACCCTATGTGGACTCATGCTTTCATGGAACGTTCAATCAGAATGGTATTACGCGATAAAAATCATCCTTCGGTTATTATTTGGAGCTTAGGCAATGAATCAGGCAGAGGACCTAACCATGCAGCTATGGCCGAATGGATTCACGACTTTGATATTACACGTCCGGTACATTACGAACCGGCACAGGGAAATCACCGTGTCGAAGGATATATCGATCCTTCTCATCCCGATTATCCTAAAGACCATTCCCATCGCATACAAGTACCCGTCGATCAATATTATGTCGATATAGTAAGCCGATTTTATCCTGGTATTTTTACTCCAAAATTACTTGTCGACCAGCCCGGCGATCATCGCCCTATCCTTTTTGTTGAATATGCTCACTCTATGGGTAATTCGACCGGTAATATGAAAGAATTCTGGGATTTATTTCGTTCAATGCCCAGAATTATTGGAGGTTGTATTTGGGATTTTAAAGACCAGGGATTGTTAAAAACCGATTCATTAGGAAATAAATTTTTTGCCTATGGAGGAGATTTTGGTGAAAAAATGCATGATGGCAATTTCTGTATTAATGGTATAGTTGCCTCTGATGGCAGACCAAAAGCTGCTATTTATGAATGCAAAAGAATTTTTCAACCTGTTGAATGCACTCTGATTGATGCTGAAAAAGGCTTGATTAAAATACATAACAGACATTCACACAAATCTTTATCTGAATATAATATTAATTTTATTATTAAAGAAGACGGCAAACAAATTATTAACAAGGTTCTAAAACCAATTGACCTCGCACCAGATAAAGATACAATCATTAATGTAACAGCTTTTTATCCTAAATTTAAAAACAACTGTGAATATCATGCCGAAATGCATTTTACCTTATCTTCAGATCAACCTTGGGCTCATAAAGGTTTTGAAATTGCTTCGAATCAATTTACACTTACTGGAATTAAAAAGATAACTGGCAAAACAAAAAATTTTCCAAAAGTTAAATTTATTCAAAGTGATAATTACTATGAAATTCTCGGTAAAAATTTTTCAATAAAATTTGACCGTTCCAATGGATATTTATCATCATATATAATTGAAGGAAAAGAAATCATAATGATGCCGTTAATTCCTGATTTTACAAGACCCTTAACTGATAATGATTTACGAGGTTGGAAACCTCATATAAAAATGAAAGAATGGTACAATGCCACGCCAAAATTAATATCAACCGAATGTAAAAATGAGACAGACAAAGTATTAATTAATTCATATTATGAATTAATTGAAGGTAAAGCTTTATTAAAATTAAATTATGTAATATTTGGAAATGGAATAATTAAAGTTGATTTTACTCTGTTGCCTCAGGAAACTTTACCAAATATTCCGAAAGTCGGTATGCAATGCGGTATTCCTAAAACTTATTCAAATATTATATGGTTTGGAAAAGGTTTACTCGAAAACTATATCGACCGCTGCTATGGTTTCGATGCCGGAATATATTCACTGCCAATAAACCATTTTATTGAACCTTATGTAAAACCTCAGGAAAATGCGAACCGTACTGATGTGCGCTGGATGTTTTTATCAGATAATAAAAATGAAGGAATACTTATAGTTGCTGATAGTCTTTTAAGTATGAGTGCATGGCCTTATACCGAAGAAAATATAATTAAGGCAAAACATACAAATGAATTAATTTACAGTAATTATATAACATTAAATATTGATTTAATTCAAATGGGAGTTGGTGGTAATGATTCGTGGAGTGATGTTGCTCAGCCTTTAACCCAATATCAGATACCTTCAAAGTTTTATAATTATTCATTTTACTTGTTGCCAAACAAATTAAATCAAGAAAAAATTAACCAAAAAGTTAAAGAAATTAAAGGCATTGAATAAATAAATTATCGACGAAAAAATGATAATTTTAATTTAATTAAAACAAAAATAATAACTAACTTTTTTTGCAACCGAATCGGTAATAATTTTATTGTCAACTAGTTCAACAATACTATTTATTTTTCCCTTTATCTTTTTATATGCTATAATTGCCTGTGCTTCATAGTTTCCAATATAAGGATGGTTTTTAAGTTCATGATAACCAGCTTCATTTATATTTATTTTCTTTATCTGCGAAGTATCAGCGGTTATATTGTCTTTTATTTTTTCAAATGTTTCGGGCTTTATTCCATATACTTCCTTTAACTGAAATATTGAATAAAACCCACCCAATTTTTTTCTGAACTTAATAATACGACTTGCCAGAACAGGTCCAATACCTTTCAATTCAACTAATTTGGTCGAATCAGCAGAATTAATTTCAATCAAATATTGTTTATCAATCTTATTTTTTGGTTTAATTTGCTCATCGTCAGGAATATAAAGATGTGTAGAAATTATATTATAAATACTATCATTAATGCCATATATTTTTTTTAAATCACTTATTTTATAAAATTTTCCACCTTTTGCAATATATTTATTTATTGTTTTTATTTGTTTTTTACTTAAACCAAGTGTTTTCCAGTCGGAAGTAGTCGCTGTATTAGGATTTATAATAAAATCATGAGGAATATCATTATAACTGTAAGAAATAACTGGCTTATTAATATTACTGAAAAAATGTGTTTCAAGTTTAGCTATCGTATCATTTGAAAAAAAGGATTTTGAAAAAGAATTATTATTATTAAACAATTCAAATACATTTACAAATTTTAATAATATAATTAAGAATATAAGAATTACAAGAATAATAATACCACGTTTTTCTTTATTTGAAAAAGTAAACAGATTGTTAAAAAAATTTTTTAAGTGCATATTATCAATAACTATCAAAACCAAAAGCTTTAATCATTTTATTGAAAATCAAATTATTCTGATATATACCTTGAAAAAGTTCGGCATTAGGGCCATAGGCAAATACTGGTACCCACATTGGTGTATGATGGGTTGAATTAAAAACTATATCATACTCATTATTATCAACATCGCCGCCGATAAGACTTACTCCGCCCGATTCATGGTCGCCAGTAACAATAATAAGTGTTTCCGAATTATTTTTTGTAAAGTTTAAAGCTTTTTTAATAGCATTATTAAAATCGATAAGTTCGGCAATTAAATATCCTTTATTATTTTGATGATTTGCCCAGTCAATTTGAGAGCCTTCGACCATCAGGAAAAATCCATTTTTGTTTTTACTAAGCACGTTAATAGCTATTTCCGTAGCTTTTGATAATAAATCGCCTCTGCCTTCATTAGCAGGAGGATTTGCTATCGGGCTTGTAAATATTGCTAATGGAGCACTTTTAAAGTTTTCGGCATCATCAATATTAAATAAAACATTATAATTCCTTTTTTTCAGGCTATCAATCAAGTTCATGCTATCAGAGCGGTTATTAAAATAATCGCTTCCTCCTCCGATAAAAACATCAATATTACTATGTATAAGGTCAATAGCAATAGCTTCATGATTATTACGGTCGTTGATATGAGCATAAAAAGCTGCAGGGGTTGCATGTGTAATCGGACAAGTTACTACCAAGCCGGTTGATAATCCCTTCGATTCGGCAATTTCAAGTATTGTAGTTAACCTGTTATTGTTTTCATCGACACTTAAATAAGAATTTTTAGTTTTATGGCCGGTTGCAATTGCTGTAGCACTTGCTCCACTATCGGTTATCAGACTATCAGATGATGAAGTAATCTGAATACCAATATTTTTAAAATTTTGAATAGCAATATCCTGTTTTGTAATATAATAAGCGATATTCCAATGTACATAACCTGTGCCGTCACCAATAAACAATATTATATTTTTTGCACATTTATCAGAATTATGTAATTCTTTACTAGCTTTTGTCTGAACTAATTCACAACTACCTAATAAAGTGCACAGAACAATTAAGATTAAAAATATTTTATTCATAAATATAACTTTTGAATTATTAAATATAGCAGCAGAAAGATAAAACACATATAATAAATTTTTATTTTTATTTAAATTACTTTTTATTCTCAAATATTTTGAATTTAAAAAGCTTTGTTTTTTGCAAAAAATAAGATATTGAAACCAAAATGACACCGAGTGCATATTTCACACTTCTTCTAAAATTAATTGATGAAGCCTCGTCGAAATATTTTGTCGGACAAGTGATTTCGGCTATTTCAAAACCCGCATAAAATATTTGCGCAACCATTTGATTATCAAACACAAAATCGTCAGAATTATTATTATAATTAATTTTTTGTAGAACTTCTCTCGAAAATGCACGATACCCTGTATGGTATTCAGATAATTTCTGATTTATCAGAATATTTTGAAAAAATGTTAAAAATCGGTTTGCAATATATTTAATTAATGGCATACCACCCTTTAAAGCTCCCTTTCCTAATATTCGTGAACCAAACACTACAGGATAAACACCATTTGCTATTAAAAAACACATAGAATGTATTAGTTTAGGTGTATACTGATAATCGGGATGAAGCATAACAACAATATCTGAATTTAGTTCAAGTGCCTTATTGTAGCATGTTTTCTGATTGCCACCATATCCTTTATTGTTGTCGTGAATAATTATATGCTTTATACCTATTCTTTTTGCAACTTCAACGGTATTATCCTTACTGTTATCATCAACAAGTATAACATTATCAACTATATCAAAAGGTATTTCATTATAAGTTTTTTCAATTGTTTTTTCTGCATTATATGCCGGTAATACAACTGTTATAATTTTTCCATTTATCATAATCAATAAAATTCTTTAGTTAATCTGATTCTCCTTTTTCTTTACAAAAAATACATATCCATATTTTTTATAAATAAGTTTTAAGTCGTTATATTTTTCAAAAATACTATAATCTTTTTTATCACGCATAAAGAAGTAAGCATCTTTGTCAACTTTATTTGATAATAGCCATTTCGAATCGTATTTAAAATCGTCGGGCAATAGCCCTGAATAAAAATAGTGTGCATAGCTTTTCATTCCTATCGGATTTACATAACAGTCTTTATCTTTTATTGATAACAAAAATTCAATTAAAGCATTTTGAGAATGCAATTCGACTCTTGGAACAATTAAAATTATTGAAGAAATAATAAAAACAGCAACAGAAACAGCTAAAATTGCAAAAGATGTTAATACTTTTTGTTTATATGAATAAATTATAAAAATTATAAAACCCGAAAAAACTAAGCCTGAAAATAATATTAAAATTTTTGGCCAAGATACATCAGCATTTATTAGGGCTTTTGTAAATTCATCGATTGAAAATTTTGATAAAATATACTGTTTTATATTTTCGAAAAAAGCAAGTAAAAATAACAAAGAACAATAAATAAATCCGATACTGAAAATAATCCACATTTGCCATTTGTTGTTAAATTTCTTATTTTCAATAGCTTCGTTTATGGTTAATGCTCCTAAAAATGTAATCGGAAAATAACACATCGACGAATAGTGCACAATTTTGGTTTTAACGATTGTAAACAATATTAAAACTATCCAGAAAACAATTAGCATCCATTGTTTGAAAATATTCTGGTTACTTGTATTATTTAATTCGAATCTGAATTTTGATAAGGCAAAAACCGATGCAGGAAATACACCAAAAAACAATATTACAGGATGATATAATAAAAATCCGCCGTGTCCGGCATCTTTTGTAGTAAAAAGTCGTATCTGATAAAAAATAAAATCTTCGATAATTTTAAAATTGCCTGAAATAATTTGCAATATGAACCAAAATCCACCGGTAATAGTTAAAATTACAGCAAATATCAAAATATGATTTAATGAAAGTTTGTATTTGAATTTATTTAAAGCTATAAAAGCAATAACAGTAAGGCCTGTTATCAATAGTCCAACCGGACCTTTTGTGAGCATAGAAAGACCAATAAAAAAAGCTGAAAGAGCTGAATTTTTGATTTTATTGTTTTCGGTATTAAAATATCTGAAAATATAATATATCCCAAGAAAAATAAATAAATTGAACCAAGGATCAATTATTCCAGATTTGAAATATAAAAAAGGCAAAACAGATAACATATAAGACAAAACCCATATAAATCCGAAACGATATGAATACAATTTTGATCCTATACTAAATAAAATAAGCAAGGTAAATATTGAACAGATAGCATTAGGAAATCGCGAAGCAAATTCGTTAATACCAAATATTTTCATCGATAATACCTGTAACCAGATGAATAAGGGTGGTTTTTCCCAAAAAGGTTTAAATCCGATTTTAACATTTAAGTAATCGCCCGAAACAATCATTTCTCTTGCCGATTCGGCAAAATTTATTTCGTCCCAGTCGAAAAGGTGAACTTTACCATTAAACGGAATAAACAATAAAACTGAAAAGGCTATTATAATTATCTGATAATAAATTTTTTTCATTCTTATATTTTGTTTATTAATTGAACATCAAAATCGCAATATAAATCAATTTAATTTTTTCATGTATGCCACATGATATATATAAAAAAGAATTACTATGAAATATTAAAAAATTATTTTCTAAAATCATAAGGATATTCAATATCTTCTAAAAATAAACCTTTAGCCGGGACCGATCTGCTAATTTCGGAACGTTTTTTTGTTTCAATAATTCTTATAAAATCTTCAATTGATATTTTGCCAAATCCAATTTTTAATAAAGTTCCAACAATAGCACGAACCATATCACGTAAAAATCGGTTTGCCCTGATAGTAAAAATTAGATAATCATCCTTTTTTGACCATTCAGCATTGAAAATTGTACAAAGAGTTGTTTTATTGTTTGAATGAAGTTTACTAAAACTGGCAAAATCGTCATACTTTAATAAATATTTACACGCATCATTCATTTTATCAATATCGATATTGCCGTATAAAAAGTATGAAAAATCATGATTAAAAGGATTTTTTGACTGAGTAATATAATAACGGTAAGTTCTTGAAATGGCATCATAACGCGCATGGTTGTGAGGTTTTACAAGATAAATTTTATGAACAACAATATCGTAAGGCAAAAGGCAATTGAGTCTATAAATCAAATCATAATTTTTTTCAAGTCCATCTTTACATGAGTCAAAATGTGCAATGAAATTACGGGCATGAACACCTGTGTCAGTACGGCCTGCGCCAATAGTTTCTATATTTTCGGAAAGTAAGGTTGATAATACTTCTTCAATTTTTTGCTGAATAGTGATTGCATTGGTTTGTTTTTGCCAACCGTGATAATTGTTGCCATTGTATGATAATTCGATGAAATATCGGTTTTTTGCCATAACACTTTACTTATCGGTTGTCAAACCAACTATCACGTTTTATCCATTTAAGGTCCTGAAGCATTGATTCGTTAGCCTGAATAGTAAAAGTATAACTTTTCATATAACCAAAAGGAACCCATGAAAAACTTGCATGCCAGCAGTGTAAATCTCTGAAAATACTAACTTCAGTATAAGTAAGTTGTTTTTTATCAAAATCATACCCCGAACGCATTGTGATTTTCCATTTAGGAGTAAGATTAATATTGCCGTTAAACGAAAATGTCTGTGTAATAACAGGTTCAAGAAGCATTTTGCTATAAATAAGATTATAATCAAAGCTTATTTGCCATGGCACTGAAAAATCGACATAATTAGAATAACGTTCTCCGAAAATATCATAAGCAATGCGTTCATTTTCTTCTTTTTTTGCTTCGGCTTGTTTCGAACTAAAAGATGTACTAACTGATATACTTGCTCTGGTAAATCTTACGATTTTATCTGATGTTTGCCATACAAAATGATTGTAATCAATTCTTTTACCAGTCGAATCCAGTGAATATATACTTGCAGTTGACGTAAACCTGATATCAATCTTGTCTTTGAACAAACGGTTACTGGTACTAATATTAATATCCGACCATTTTGGAGTATTTTCGCCTTCAGCAAAAGGATTATAGGAAATTCCCATATTAAGATTATCAATTATTTTTATTTTTTTTGTCTGTACTGAAGTATCATTGCTTACCAGATATTTCATTTCAACATTATTTCGCAAGCTGAAATTTAATATACCTGATTGCTTACGAGTAGTAGGTGTACCATAAATTCCTGTTTCAAACTGGCTATAATATTTATCAATAGGATTTAACAATGAATCGGTTTGTTGCACATAATAATTTGGATAAAAAGGAATTTTTGATAAATCGGGGACATACGAAAAACTGATACTAGGGTCAATTACATGCCTTATAGCCTGAATTTTCATTCCTTTCTTAAACTGATACATTCCATATAAAGTTGGATTAGCCGACAATGAAACAGAAGGAGCAAAACTATGTGCATAATACAAGCCTTTTACCTTCGAATCTTTGTATTCTTTTCGCAGGTAATTGCCATTTTCATCATAAACATTAACCCAGTGTTTTACGGTCTTCTCGGTATAAATACGTCCTGAATATGAAATCTGTGGGGCAATATTAAAAAATTTCAATGCTTTAAAATTCACTCTTACAGGAATATCATGTTTGAAACCAAATTGATTTTCGGTAAACTGAAATTTTCTGAAAAGTAAGGTATCCTTTGACTTCAATTTGTTTTCAAGTAATGCACTATAACTTAATTCAATTTTTTCGTACCATTTCATTTTACCGGTACGAAATTTTTTCTGAAAAGGATAGTATCGACCCGAATTAAATGAAAGAGAAGGTGCGGTGAAATTTATATCCTTAGTTAAAATATTCTGGCTATGTGAAATATTAGCACTGAAGTTATATTGTTTGTTAGGCCATCTTTTACTAAAAGCAATATTTGATGATTGGATGTTATTTAAATGGGCACTTGGTGTTTTTATATTCATTTTGCTATACGAACTTGTGCTTATATTTACATTAGAAGAAAATGTTCTGTAAGGATTGGCTTTAGCATCCTGACTATGACGCCATTGTAATGAAAAATCATTTTGATGGTAGTAGTTTTGAGGAAGATCAATATCACCCTGTGCATTTGAATATAGACTAAACGAAAATCCACCATTAAAGCGGTAACGTTTGCGATAGTTAATTTCATGATGTGTACCCCATGTCCCTTTTGTAAAAAAATCGCCGGTTATTTTATAATCAATATAATCATTAAAAGCAAAATAATATCCAAAATTTTGAAGATAAAAACCACGTCTTTCCTCTTCACCATAATTTGGCATTATTAATCCCGAAGTATGTCCTTTTCGGTTAGGGAAAAAACCAAATGGTAATAAAGGAAAATAAATTGGTACATCTTCAATCACTAGATAGGCAGGTCCCGATACAATTTTATCATTAGGAATTGCTTTTGCTTCGGTTAAAGCAATATAAAAATGAGGATGAGGTGCATTACATGTTGTATATTTTCCTTTGGCAAGATGTATTTCAGTATTTGCCTGTCTTTTGGTTGTTTCGGCATGTAAATATCCGTTTTGTTGATTTGTCATGACATTTTTTATAATGCCCTTTTTAGTTTTAAAATTATATTTCATTTCTTCAGCATTGTAAGTATCACTACCTTCAACAAAAACAGGTTTATTTTTTAACTGTCCGCTGCTATCAGGCAAACCCTTGGCATAAATAGTTTCATCATCCATATTAATTTCAATATATTCGGCCGTTAAATCCATCTTTCCGTACTTAATTTTTGCTTCTCCATAAAGATAAATATGCTTATTATCGAGAGAATAAAGTATTGAATCTTTAGCCTGATAGTCAATTGGCGCGTCAAGCACTGCATTATCGGTTGAATCAGTTTGTGTACTGTCAATAGCAATTTTTTGGCTATCGGCAATAAAACTTGTGTCAATTAATAAACTGTCAGAAATTTTGCTATATACTCCACTAGCATTATAAATATTAATAATTAGCGCAACCAAAAGAAATATTATATATATGTTATATCTTTTTATCAATTTAAGTTTATTTTTGTTAAAATTTTGAAGTTTCAAAGCTATAAAAAATAAAGTGTTTATTAAAATGAAGTTGATATTTATGTTATGATCAGTTTAATATTTAAAAATCAGCATATTATATATAAAAATTCAAATATAAATAATACATCAAAAAAATTTTTCTTAATAAATTTTACTAAACGATTGTTATTAATATTTATTATTTTATGTTTTTGCAATATTACAGAAGCATTGAAGCACAATTTTTCAAATAAATTAAAAACAGTTGTAATTGATCCCGGTCATGGAGGTAAAGATTACGGAGCTATTGGAAAAACAGGACGTGAAAAGGATATAGTACTATCTATTTCCTTAAAACTTGGAAGTTATATTGAAAAAGAATATCCTGATGTAAAAGTCATTTATACAAGAAAAACAGATGTATTTGTACCTTTAATTGAAAGGGCAGAAATAGCAAATAAAAACAATGCTGATTTGTTTATTTCTGTTCATGTTAATGCTAATCCAAGCTCGGTACCATATGGTGTTGAAACTTATGCAATGGGGTTGCACAAATCAAAAGAAAATCTTGAAGTTGCTAAACTCGAAAATGCATCAATTTTTTATGAAGAAGATTATAATAAAACCTATGATGGATTTGATCCAAATTCAGCCGAATCATATATAATTTTCACTTTACTGCAGAATGCTTTTCTTGAGCAAAGTATAAACTTTGCAAGCTATATTCAGTCTGAATTTAAAGAAAAAGCAAAAAGATATGACCGTGGTGTTAAGCAAGCCGGCTTTTTAGTATTATGGAAAACTTCTATGCCAAGCATCTTAGTTGAGACAGGCTTTATAAGTAATCCGAAAGAAGAAAAATTTCTTGTTTCAGAAGAAGGACAGGAGCAATTAGCCTTTTCAATTTTCAACGGTTTTAAGGCATATAAAAGCTGGTTCGATAATCATAACTATGTTGCTGATAATGATTTTATTCCTTCTAAAGTCGACACTCCAAAATCAGATACTGTATATTATAAAGTTCAGATTTCATCATCAAAAAAACCTTTGCCTACAACCGATAAATTTTTTAAAGGACGCAATGATATCGAAATGTTTGAATATGATGGAATTTATCGTTATACCGTCGGAACTGTAACTTCATTTGATGAAATAGTCGCTATCAAAACCAAAATCATTAAAGACTTTCCCGATGCTTTTATTATTGCTGTTAAAAATGGTAAAATTGTACCTCTAAAAGAAGTTATCAACCAGGAAATAAAAAAATAATGATAAATTGAAATGTTTTTATTAATTTTCGGTTTCTTATTTTAAATAATATGTTTATTCAACATTTAATTTAATAAAGTAATTTAATAAAAATTATCTAATAACATAAGTTACTTAATAATAATAATTTATATGTAAATAAAACTAATTTTAAAA
>Ga0123519_10009870_pt1 | contig 14309 bp, 8 predicted proteins | sample YelNatPaOPRAMG02_FD_87396 | JGI IMG/M metagenome (GOLD analysis project Ga0123519, IMG submission 87396) | Hot spring microbial communities from Yellowstone National Park - Yellowstone National Park OP-RAMG-02 (version 2) | ecosystem: Environmental > Aquatic > Thermal springs > Hot (42-90C) ...
ATATCAGCCATGACAAAACTGCGGTGCCCGGAAAGCTCAACCACTCCCACCACCGGATGCAGTGTCGTAAACGGGTAATCAGCAATTTTAGGATGCGCCTGTGAGACTGCAGCAATCAGCGAAGATTTGCCCGCATTCGGAAGCCCGACCAGTCCGACATCAGCCATGACTTTTAGCTCAAGCACTGCCGTGAACGAAACGCCGGGTCTGCCTGGTTCGCAGTAACGGGGAGCCTGATGGGTAGGGGTTGCAAAGTGCTGGTTCCCTCTGCCGCCTCTGCCGCCGCGCGCAACGACAACCGGTTCGTCCGGTATCGTAATTTCTGCTACCTGCTGGCCGGTGTCTGCATTGGTGATGATGGTCCCGCAGGGAACCCGAACAATGAGGTCACTTCCTTTTTTGCCTGAACAGTTGCTGCCTCTGCCATGCTGACCACGTCCGGCAACCAGTTGCGGCGTGTACCGAAAACTCACCAGGGTATCCATGCCGCGGTCGCCCACGAAAATAACGTCGCCGCCATCGCCGCCATCGCCGCCATCAGGCCCGCCTTTAGGCTCGTATTTTTCTCGGCGAAACGAGACACAGCCCCTACCGCCACTGCCAGCCTTGATATAAACTTTTGCAGTATCAACAAAAAGCATGGAGAAAGCCTCCCACTGGTTTTTCGGGCAGTGGATTTATTATAGAGACAGCACGGCACGAAAGTCAAACTCGACCGTGCTGGAGGCAGAGTACAGCAGGGGGAGCGCAACGGCACCGCGGTAACCACTACCAGCCCTCGGTCTTGCCACCGCCCGGGGTTTAAGGCTGCGGGATAGTTACCTTGATATGCAAGTCTCTGAGCTGGCGCTGGTCAACCGTGGAAGGTGCTCCTGACATCAGACATGCTGCTTTCTGGGTTTTAGGGAATGCAATGACATCCCGGATTGAATCGCACCCGGTCATGAGCATCACGAGCCGGTCAAGACCTAAAGCAAGACCGGCATGCGGTGGTGCACCGAATTTCAAGGCGTCAAGCAGAAACCCGAACTTCTGCACGGCTTCTTCCTGACTAATCCCCAGCAGGGAGAACATTCGTGACTGCACGTCAGGACGATGGATACGGATGCTCCCGCCGCCAACTTCGCTGCCATTCATTACCAGATCATACGCACGGGCACGGGCTTTGCCCGGGTCATGTTCAAGGAGCGCCAGATCCTGTTCAAGCGGAGCGGTGAAGGGATGGTGCATTGCAACCCAGCGTTGTTCTTCTTGGTCATATTCAAGCAGGGGGAATTTGTTAATCCACACAAATGCATAGGGTCGGGACGGCTGGAGTTGGAGCTTTTTGATCAGGTGCAGTCGTACGTTGCCGATCGCGGTGCACGCAGTTGTAAATGACGGGTCACCGACCAGCAGCAGCAGGTCGCCCGGCTGAGCACCCATGATGGTTGCAATCTCCTGTTTTTCTGTATCGCTTAAAAACTTTGCAACCGGCGACTGCCAACCATCCTGATGAACTTTAATCCACACCAACCCTCCAGCGCCATAGGTTTTTGCAATCTCGACAAGCTCGTCAAGCTCTTTACGGGAAAAGTCAGCGCCTTTCACAAGCAAGCCCTTGATAACCCCGCCTTTTGCAATTGCCTGCGCAAACACCTGAAAACCTGACCCGTGCAGGGCAGTCGTGACGTCGCACAGCTCAAGCCCATAACGGATGTCCGGCTTGTCAACGCCAAACCTATCCATGGCTTCCTGATACGAAAGCCGGGGAAACGGCACCGGCAGGTCTTGCGCAAGAATTTCTTTGAACAACCGCTGCATCAGGCGCTCAATTATTGCATAGATGTCTTCTTCATCAACAAAGGACAGCTCAAGGTCAACCTGGGTGAACTCTGGCTGCCGGTCAGCACGGAGGTCTTCATCGCGAAAACATTTAACAATCTGAAAATACCGGTCAAATCCTGCAACCATGAGAATCTGTTTGAAGAGCTGGGGCGACTGGGGCAGCGCATAAAACTTTCCCGGCTCAATACGGCTGGGCACCAGATAGTCACGGGCTCCCTCAGGTGTGCTCTTGGTGAGCATAGGTGTTTCAAACTCAATAAACTTATGCTCAGTGAGAAACTGTCTGATGATCTGATACATCCGGTGCCGGGTAATCAAAATCTGCTGCATGCAGGGACGCCGAAGATCAAGAAAACGGTACCTAAGCCGCAATGCTTCGGTTGCCTCCGTGCGGTCTGAAATTTCAAACGGCGGTGTCTGTGCCTCATTTAAAATCCGCAAATCATCAGCAAGAATCTCAATCTCGCCGGTAGGAAGTGCAGGATTCACCGTACCCTCAGGACGGGCGGCAACACGTCCGACAACGGCGATAACATATTCGCTGCGCAGACCATGCGCCTTCTCATGCACCGGTTTGTTGAGGTCAGGATTAAAAGCTATCTGCAGGATGCCGGTGCGATCACGCAGATCAACAAAAATAAGACCGCCATGGTCGCGTCGGCTCTGTACCCATCCCATAACCGTGACCCGTGCGCCGATATCATGGGCACGAACTTCGCCGCAGTAGTGGGTTCGCTTCAGGTTTTCAAAAGAATCTGCCATAGGTTCTCCTTGCATGCTGTTTCTGCGTGCAGCTGAGGAAATGCTGCGTTATCGTCTGTCACCCTGTCGGTGTGTCGGTAAATCCAAAGTCAGGGTCAAGGAGCTGCACGCGCACCGTGTCGCCGGGCGCAACATCCGTGCCGGTATCCGGGACAATCATCAAGCCGTTCGCGCGTGCCATAGACGTGAGTATGCCGGAGCCTTGTTCACCGGTTGTGGTTGCATAGTACACACCGTTTTCCTCACTGACCACGCAGCGCACAAAAAACATTCTGCCCTGCCGTGCAGCGATCCGGTTGCGGGAACGTGCGGTGATGGTACGGCGGTACAACTTTGTGCAGCCGCACATCTTGCGCAGCGCGGGTCTGACAAACTGCTCAAACGACACCATCGCAGATACCGGATTGCCCGGCAGCCCGAACACCGGCACCGTACCGATCGTGCCAAAGGCAAGTGGTTGCCCGGGCCGCATGGCTACCTTCCAGAATTTCATCGCAAGCCCAAGCTCCTGCAGCACCGGCTTGACAAAATCATAGTCACCCACGGAGACACCGCCTGAGGTCAGAATCAGGTCTGCGTGCAGTGCTTCGCTGAGGCGCTCTTTGAGCGATGCGTGCGTGTCGCGCGCAATGTTCAGTACCAGCGGCAGGCTCCCACTGTCAGCAACAAGTGCCGCAAGCGAATAGCTGTTGCTGGTCACAATTTTCCCCGGTACAAGGTCCTGGTCAATATCAACCAGCTCATCACCGGTTGAAACAATTGCAACGCGGGGACGCTGATACACTGAGACGATTGCACGTTTAATTGAAGCAAGGGTCCCGATATGTCCGGGACGCACGGTCGTGCCACGGGGGAACAAGAGCTCACCTGCTCTGATGTCTTCACCAGAATGCCTGATGTTTGCTCCCTGAAACGGCGCTTTCAGAATGCTGACCATCCCCTCGTGCGCAACCGTGTCCTCCTGCATGACTACAGTATCCGCGCCCTCGGGCAGTACCGCGCCGGTCATAATGCGCACCGCCGTGCCTGGAGGGAGCGGTGCTGGGGGCAAAGCCCCTGCAGGAAGATCATACGCTACGGGCAGGGTTAGCGGTTGGTCAGGCGTGGCAGAGCTGATGTCAGCATGCCGCACCGCGTAGCCATCCATTGCTGAATTGTCAAACGGCGGCACGTGAAAGGGCGCCCGGATATCTTCAGCAAGAACACGGTTGAGCGCCTCAGTGATCACGACGCGCTCTGCTCCGAGCGGCTGCACCTGTGCCAGTATGGTTGCGAGCGCCTCAGAAACGGAAATCACGACAGTACCCTGTTACAAGGCTCGTTTGGCAAGCCCCTTCTTTTCTTTAACAAAGAGTTTTTCCCAGTAAATGACGACTGGGCAGGCGATGAAGATCGAGGAATAGGTACCTGCGATAATACCGACCAGCATGGTGAACGCAAAATCATGGATAACGCCGCCGCCAAACAGAAAAAGCGCCAGTGTTGCCATGAGCACGGTCGTTACGGTGAGAATAGTGCGGCTCAAGGTCTGATTGATGCTGATATTGATGACGTTGCGCAAAGGCTTTTTGGTCATTTTGGGCATGTTTTCCCTGATCCGGTCACAGACGATAATCGTATCATTGACCGAATAACCAACGATCGTGAGCAGAGCAGCGACAACCGGCAGGTCAATGGGGGTGTTGGTCAGCGACAGGGCTCCCAAGGTTATCAGCACGTCGTGCACCAAGCCACAGATCGCCCCAAGCCCAAACCGCAGCTCAAACCGATACCAGATATAGATGAGCATACCCACGCAGGACAGCGCTACCGCGAGCAGAGCTTTTTCACGAAGGTCTTTGCCGACCTTGGGGCCAACCGCTTCGGTGCGCCTGATGTCAAAACTGTCTTTGCCAAAGGTAGCAGCAAAATGTTCACGAAACCGATCAGAAAACTGTTCAAGGTCTTCAATCGCAGCCTCAATGTTTATGAGATATTCATAGTCGTTTTCACTACCAAAGTTCTGAACCAACCCGGCTTCGATGCCCATCTCCTTGACGGCTTTGCGGACATCGCTGATTGCAACCTGGCGATTGAACTTGACCTGAAACAAGGTGCCGCCCTTGAAATCAATGCCGTAGCGCGGACCTCCTTTGAGCACCAGAGAGACGATACTGACAAGGATCAGCACGCCAGAGAAAATAAGCGCAGAGCGCGTCCGGTCAATAAAATTGATATTGATTGTGGGGCGTATCAATTCCACAGAACACTTCCTTTCTTTTTTATATGCTCAACGTTTTGATGCGGCGCTTTATGACAAAGTAATCAAAAATCAAGCGGGTAACGGCAACCGCGGTAAATATATTGGCAAGAAGACCGATCGTGAGGGTGATGGCAAAGCCCTTGACTGGACCGGTGCCAAACTGCATGAGAAACAACGCGGCGATAATGGTTGTCAGGTTGGAATCAAGGATTGTGAGAAAGGCTCGTGAATAGCCGGTGTCAATACTTGCCTTGACGGTTTTTCCCAAGCGCATCTCCTCACGGATACGCTCGTAGATGAGCACGTTGGCATCCACTGCCATACCAATGGTGAGTGCAATACCGGCAAGGCCCGGCACCGTAAGTGTTGCGCCAAAACCTGCCAGTGCCGCGAGCAGCAACACGATATTGAGCAGCATCGCAAGATTGGCGACAATACCGGACAGCCGGTAGTAGATGATCATGAACAGGACAACGGCAATGCTGCCGATAATCATTGCCCTGATGCCCTGACGGATTGAATCCTGTCCGAGTGAAGGGCCGACCGTGCGCTTTTCAAGAATTTTCACCGGTGCCGGCAGCGACCCTGCGCGCAGCACAATGGCAAGGTCACGTGCCTCTTCCATGGTGAAGCGACCGGTGATCTGGGCATGTCCCCCTGATATTTTGTCCTGAATCACAGGCGCGGAATAGACGTTGTTGTCAAGAATGATGGCGAGCCGTTTTTTGATGTTTTTCTCGGTTATGCGTTCAAAAATCTTTGCCCCCCGTGCATCAAACTCAAGTGCGACATAGGGCTCGTTGAACCGGTTATCAATCTGCACCTGAGCCTTGACCAGCCGGTCGCCGGTCAGCAGGGTGCGTTTCTTCAAAAGATAGGGTACCCGTTTTACCTCACCGGTTTTTGGGTTGACGTCGCGCTGGTAGAGGATTTCTGAATCCGCGGGCATCGAACCCTTGAGTGCTTCATCAACACTGACCTCGTCATTGACGAGTTTAAACTCCAGGAGTGCTGTTTTGCCGATCAGCTCAATGGCGCGCTTGGGGTCTTTGATGCCGGGCAACTGAATGGCAATCTGGTCTTCGCCCTGAATTTGGATTGACGGCTCTGCAACGCCAAACTGATCAACGCGGTTGCGGATGGTTTCAAGCGCCTGTTCGGTTGCTGCTTTTTTAATCTGCCGTGCTTCAAGATCGTCAATGGCAAGGGTAAAGGTAACGGTCTCACCTGCCTGCTCGATTTTTTCATGTTTGAGCGCTGGGAAGTTCTGTTCAAGGAGCTGCTTAACCCTGTCTTTTGTTTCAGGATCAACAAGAGCGACTTCCAGAGCAGTTCGCGAAATCCGCTTGATGTGATCAAAGGGGATTTTGTTGTTGTACAGCAGGTCCTCGATGTCTGCACCATTGCGCTCCAAGGTGTTTTCAAGGGCTTTTTCCGTATCAACTTCAAGGATAAGGTGCATGCCGCCCTGCAGGTCAAGACCCAGTGATATTTTGTCAGACGGCAGGTATTTTTCCCACCACGCCGGTACCTGGATGAACGTGGGCAAAAGATAGACGAGCGCAACGCCGATGATGATTACATACACAAGCGCACGCCATTTGAGACTCTGTGCCATGCAATGCTCCTTGATTTCTCCTTGGGTTTCTCATCAGAGGTTTTGGCAGCAGTTTCGCTGAACCCAGCAATCCCGCTGCGGGAAACCTTGATTCTGACGTTAGGGGCAATTTCAAGAGTAATGATGTTGTCGGTCATGCCGGTGACTTTGCCGTGAATGCCGCCGGTGGTGACGACCATGTCGTCTTTTTTGAGATCTGAGAGAAACTGCTGATGCTGTTTTGCCTTTTTTTGCTGCGGTCGGATCAGCAGAAAATAGAAAATCACAAACATGATAACCAGCGGGAACAGCGCAGTCAGTCCGCTGCCCGCACCTGCCTCTCCGCCCTGGCCGGGTGCCATGGCAAAAGCAATATCTGAGAATAGCACGCTCACCGAATCGCTCCTTTCATAAAAATAAGGCAGTACCTTACCATACCTGATAAAAAAATAAACAATTTTTTTAGGCCATGCTATATTCAGGGAAACCACAAAGGTACGTTCCGGAGTCACGGGAGTGAAAACCCAAACCAGAATCACCCTGCTCCTCACCGGGGTAGCACTGCTGTTTATCAGCGGTTTTATTCTGCTTAGAAGCCATGAACAGAGCCGCGAGGAGCTCATCGTCAAGAGCACTATTTATGAAAAAAATACGCTCTTTGACCGGGTCCTGCGGCTTGAAAGCGCCTCACTGGAACTGTTTGCCTATGACTTCAGCAGCCGCGATGACATCCTGGGCATTGCAGGTTCGCCCTCAGAAAATCCTGCCAGCACCCTGCTTGAGCGTTCCCTGCCAAGCTTCAATGTTTCTGCGGTGTGGCTCTATGATGCGTCGCTGCGCCTCATCTACAGCGCAAACCCGCTGGGTATCACCGGGGTCGAGCAACTGGTGCGCCACGGCAGCATCATGCGCGAGCTGTTTTCGCGGAGCTTTTTTACCCATTTTTTTATGGACACCCCAGCAGGGCTTGTGGAGTTCAGAAGCGCGCCGCTGCAACCTTCAGAGGACACCCTGCGCACGACGCCTGCCCGGGGATATCTGTTTGCCGCCCGACTCTGGTCGCCTGCCTATCTTCGCGATCTTGAGGTCGTAACCGAGTGCTCACTTTCTGTTGACCCCCTCAGTGAGCAGGACACCCTTGAGAGCAGCAGCTATGATCCCCGCACCGGCACGGTGCAGTTTTCGCGCGTTGTCTATGGGTGGGATAAAAAACCGCTTCGCCAGATCAAGGTTCGGAGCCAGATCTTGCTTGCCCGGGAAATGAAGCAGGCGGCGCAGCGCCAGCTCGTGCTGAGTGTTTTGTTTGCTGCTGCCATTATTGCGCTGTTGTCCGGACTGCTGATTGTCTGGGTCAATGTGCCGCTGAGGCGCATTTCTGCAAGTCTGAGCGCTGAAGACCCTGCGTTCCTGAAAAACCTACCCCGAGCATCCAGTGAATTTGGCAATCTGGCACAGCTCATCCTTCGGTTTTTCCGCCAGCGCGATGAGCTGCGGCAGGAGATCCTTGAGCGCAGCCGCGCACAGCATGCACTCGCCGTTGCGCTTGAGGAATCGCGGCGCAGCGAAGCTGAAACCGCAGCACTGCTCGCAGCGGCTCGGGCAGTACTTGAGCACCATGATTTTGCTGATGCTGCGCAGTCTATCCTTGCGCTTGCGATGCAGCTCAGCGGTGCGCGTGCGGGCTTTGTTGCCGAACGAGACCCGCAGGAGCAGGTGCTGCACCTTTTGGCAAGCTCGTTGCCCGGTGCTGCTGAAAAACCCCGAACCATGCCCGTGCAGGGAATCTATGCTGAGGCATGCGCCAGTGGCAAACCATGTTTTCGCAACACGCCGTTTAACGCATTGCCCCTGCACCATGCACTGGTTGAAAACATCATCTGTGTGCCGTTGTTGCTCCAGCATACGGTGAGTGCACTCCTCGTGCTTGCCAACAAGCCCGGAGGCTTTTCTGAAAGCGATGGTAAAATGGCAACTGCATTTAGCGAGCTTGCAGCGGTCGCACTGCTCAACAGCAAAACCCGCTCCCAGCTTGAAGCCAGTGAGGAGCGTTTCCGGTCAGTGGTGGCGACCGCAGGTGATGCCATTATTACGGTGACCAGTGATGACCGCATCATGTTCTGGAATCAGGGCGCTGAGCGCATGTTTGGGTACGCTGCAGCCGAGGTCATCAATCAGCCAGCTACCATGCTGCTGCCGGAGCGTCTGCGCGACCAGTATGAACGTCAGGCTCGCAGCGACCAGCAACGTGCAGATTTTTTTACCCGCGAGATGATCGGCAGGCGTCGTGACGGGAGCGAGTTCCCGATGGAGCTGTCGCGTTCAAGCTGGAAGACAAAAGAAGGCACCTTCTATACCGCCATTATCCGGGATATCACCGAGCGGAAATTGGCGGAACAAAATCTTCGGGAAACCGAGCAACGTCTGCGGATGCAGGATAAGATGGCATCGCTCGGACGGGTGGCTGCCGGCATTGCCCACGAAATACGAAATCCGCTGACCGGCATCACGACCTACGTATATATGCTGCAACGGTATGCTGAGCGCCATGACCTGCAGGCTGAAGAACGCCAGAAGCTCCAGGAAATTATAGCTGCACTCCAGACCGCTGCTGACCGGATTGAGGCGGTTATCCGCCGCGTCATGGATTTTTCACGTCCCAGTGCACCAAAACTGGTGCCGATTGACCTCAACACCGCAGTCAGGACTGCACTTGAACTTGCCGCTGTGACCTTGCGCAAGAGCGGTGTCGCGCTGCAAACCGATCTTGCACCTGCACTGCCCTGGTGCCGAGCCGACCGCTCGCTGATCGAGCAGGCAGTGCTGAATCTTTTAACCAACGCTGCTCAGGCACTGCAGGGATGGCAGGGTAGCAAATCCGTTCTGGTGCAGACACGGTCAACCGACTCGGTCGTGGCGATTGTGGTCGCTGATTCAGGCCCGGGCATTGCACCGGAAAACAGGACAAAAATTTTTGATCCTTTTTTTACCACCAAGAGCGACGGCTCCGGCATCGGCTTGAGCCTGTGCCACCGTATTGTGACCGATCACCAGGGTGTGCTGAGTGTCGGCACGAGCACGTTGGGCGGTGCCGAGTTTAAGATAGAGTTGCCCGTGTACCACGAGCAGGGAGCACCACAACCCACGAGCACCAGCAGCACAGCACACTGAAGGCAGAGGAGCGGTATCAATGACGTCCTACCGCATTTACGTTGTTGATGATGAAACAGTTGCCCGCACCGGTATGATCCGCGGACTCGAGCAGGAGTATGAGGTCAGTGGGTTTGCAACCGCAGAAGACGTGCTGGAGGCACTCAGGGGCGCAGCCCCTGATATCGTGCTCCTTGATATCGGGTTGCCCGGCATGAGCGGTATTGACGGTTTGCGCGAAATCAAGCGGATATGCCCTGATACCGTGGTTATCATGATTACTGCCTATGAGGATATCGCGACAGTGGTTGCTGCTATGAAGCTTGGCGCCTATGATTACATTGTAAAACCAGTCCATATGGATGCACTGCTGGTGACCATCGGCAACGCGCTTGAAACCGTCAGACTTCGTAAAGAAGTCCAGGCATTGCAGGAGCGCTACCTCGAGGAAAACATCCCCTGCTTTATCGGCGAAAGCTCCTCAATTCAGAGTGTGATGGAGTTTATCCAGCTTGTTGCCCGCAGTCCTGATACGCCGGTGCTCATTTGCGGTGAAACCGGAACTGGCAAAGAGCTGATTGCAAGTGCCATTCACTATAAGAGCCCGAATTTTAAAGGACCCTTTGTCACGCTCAACTGTGCGGCAATTCCCCGTGAACTTCTTGAAAGTGAGCTGTTTGGGTATGAACGAGGAGCGTTCAGCGGCGCCCGCGACACCGGCAAACGGGGGCTGGTGGAGCAGGCTGCGGGGGGGACACTGTTTTTGGATGAGGTCGGTGACCTCAGTCCTGAGGCGCAGGCAAAGCTTTTGCGCTTCCTTGAAGCAGGGGAATATTACCGGGTTGGCGGCACCCAAAAACTCCGGGTTGCAACCCGGGTGGTATCTGCTACTAACCGGGATCTTGAGGCGATGATCGAGCAGGGTGCCTTTCGCAAAGACCTCTACTACCGGCTTGCGGTCATCAGAGTTGATATACCCTCACTCAGCAACCGACCTGAAGACATTGTGCCGATAGCGCGTTATTTTCTTGTGCAGTTCAGTAAAAAATTCGGTAAAACCTTAACCGGCATTGCTCCTGAGGCAGAGCAGATGCTCTTGCGGTATGCATGGAAGGGCAATGTGCGGGAACTGCGCAATGTTATCGAGCGCGGGGTTTTGACTGGCACCGGTCCGCTGCTCTTGCCCTCTGATATCAGTCTCCAACCGTTTGCTGTAAAAACAACCACCTCAGCACCGCCATCAGAACTTCCCGAGCTCGGCACACCCGGATTCGACCTTGATTCCGTGCTCAGAACAGTTGAGCGTCACTACATTGAAGAGGCACTGAGCCGGTGTGGGAGCAATGAAAGTGAAGCAGCCCGCATGCTTGGGCTGAACTATTATACCTTCCGGCACAGAAAGAAAAAGCTTCAATTATAACAGTGCTTTCTCTCCGCACGAGCGCAGAACGCGAATGTGCATATTTTCTCTTTTTTGTGAACATTTGCACACCACAGCATCCTTGAGCAAAACCCAGATACAAACAAAAGAAGACTTTTTAATACAAAAACAGATAAAAAACATCGTGTCGTGCAATGGCACAGTTTGTGTTAAGCTATCTTGTCGTTTGTCTTAGAGTCTTTTTATGGAAAGAAAAATATCAAAAACCTTCCTGATGATAATTGCTGGTTGCGGCCTGAGTGTTTGCATGAGCGGCTGTTTTAAGGTTGAAAAGGTCCCTCCGCCAAAACCACCGTATCGGTTTGTCACCCCGAATCATCTGTTTGCCGTGGCTGCAAGCGGGTTGCACGTGTGGATTGTCGGGTTTGACGGCACCATTGTGTATTCCCCTGACAGCGGCGCAACGTGGGAGCACCAACAGAGCGGCATGCAGGTCAACCTGTGCGATGTGAGTTTTGTCAGCCCAACGCACGGCTGGAGTTCAGGCAGAGCCGGAACCATGCTGCACACCTCTGATGGCGGCAAAACCTGGGTGCCGCAGACCACCGGGACAAGCAATCATCTGTTTGCGGTTCATTTTGTTGATCAGCAGTATGGCTGGGCAGTGGGTGATTTTGGCACCATTATCGCGACTACGGATGCTGGTGCTACCTGGTCGCCACAGGGGGCTGGTGAAGACAAAATCTATAATGATGTCTATTTTATTGACCGGACCACAGGCTGGATTGCCGGTGAATACGGCACCATCTATGCGACCACTGATGGTGGCAGTACGTGGCACCGTCAGGAGTGCCCTGACATCATTCCGGTTGTCAGCGAGTCGGAATGGGAACAACAGCCACCGTCGCTGTACAGCATTTATTTCAACGACAGCCGGAGTGGGTTTGCCTGCGGCATGGACGGCACCATCATTGCGACCACTGACGGCGGCAAAAGCTGGCGCAAATCTCCCAATCCAGCAGAAGCACTGAAAGTGACGCTATATAAAATTCAGGGCAGCGCCGACGTACTCATCGCTGTTGGTCAGAAAGGCACCTGTGTTGTATCCCGCGACCGTGGTTTGCACTGGGAGCTGCACCGGGAAGCAACCCAGACTAGGTCATGGCTCAGAGACATGGCTTTGTCAGAAAATCGGGAAGCTTGGGCAGTAGGGGCGCGGGGTACGATTCTGAAAACCACTGATGGGGCAACTACTTGGAAGGTTGTATCCGGTATCATGCTGGCATCTGCTGCGCGGTAGCATGCGGTAAGCCATCGGGTAAACGCTTGTTGTAGGGTAAAAAAACAGACAATGAAAAAATTTGCTGATGTTATCATCAAGTACCGCCTTCTGGTGCTGCTCGTAACCGGACTTGTCACCTGCTGGTTTGGCTATCAGGCACGACGCCTGACCATCTCGACAAACTTTAATGAACTGCTACCGCAAGATCATCCGTATATCAAAATTCACAATGATTTTAGAAAGACGTTCGGGGGCGCCAATTTTCTGGTGATTATGGTGGCTGTCGAGCAGGGCGATATTTTTAATACCGCAACGCTTGAAAAGATACGCTTTATCACCAATGAGCTTGAGACCGTACCGGGCGTTGACCGGTATAAAATCCTCTCTATTGCCTCGCGCAAGCTAAAAAACCCGAAAATCACTTCCTGGGGCATTGAAGCAACACCGCTGATGTGGCCTGAAGTGCCAAAAGACGAGGCAGGCTTGCAGGCGCTCCGGGATGCAATTTATTCAAATGAAGCCTACTACGGCTCCTATGTTTCGTTTGACTCAAAAAAGGCGCTCATCTTTGCTGATTTTTTTGAAGAAGAACTTGATTATACCCTCATCCATAAAGAGCTTGAGCGCATCCGCGCAGCAACCGAAGACGCCAACACCACGGTCTCGATCGTCGGGCACCCCATGCACCTTGGGGTTGTGGCAAGCTACATCAGGCAGATGAACTACATCATGATCGGCACCGGCATCGTAATTCCGATCCTGCTGTTCATCGCCTATCGCTCGATCATGGCAACCGTATTCGTGCCGCTTGCTGCAGTGATCTCGGGTATCTGGGGCTTGGGTTTTTATGCCCTGATGGGCTACAACCTTGATCCACTGATCTTTGTCATGCCGTTTTTGATTTCGCTCATGGCGTTCCGGCATTCCCATCAGCTCTACAACCGGTACTTCGAAGAATACATCAAAACCAGCGATCCGTTTGCCGGTGTACGCGTGATTATCGAGCAGATGTTTCTGCCGGGGCTGGTGAGCATTCTCACCGATGCATTCGGTATTGCGGTTGTGGCGATAACGCCGGTGCCGACGCTGCAGCACATGGGGATTGTGGGTGCATTCTGGTCATTTATTACCGTGATAATCGGGCTGATCCTGACACCCATTCTCATGACCTATGTGCCGGTCAGTGCCGGATTCCTTGCCCACATCACGCGTGAGCGCATGAAGGACGAGCGCCGGGAAGGGTTTGCCAACAAATTTGCCGACTGGCTGGGTCCCTGGATTATCGGCAGGGGAAGGTATTGGGTGCTGGCATGGGTTGCAGTAATTACCGTCGGATCCTATCTGTGGGCTGAACGGCTGATCGTCGGTGATGCACAGGTCGGGTCAAACCTCCTCTACCCCAGCTCGCGGTACAATCAGGACAGTGTGCGGATCAATCAGAACATGCCGCTCATCAATCCGCTTTATATCGTTCTTGAAGGTGAAAAGGTTCGCTCACTCACCAACCTTGCGGTCATGCAGGATATCAAAAATTTTTCCACCTATATGCTGCGGCATTCAGGCGGCGTGGGCGTACAGACTATCATTGGTCCGCTCATGGCAATGCCGCAAAAGTTTCACGAAGATGACCCCAAATGGATGGGACTGCCTGAAGACCCGGCAGCCGCAAATGCGTATCTGATCGGGCTGACACAGTCAGGAGACCCCGGGGACATGAACAAGTTTCTTGACCCCAAGCTGCGACAGACCAATATCGTAGTGTTTTATATGGACAAGACCGGTCCGACCATAGCACGTGCTATTGGAGCTGCAAAGACCTATATCAAAGAGCATGCAAAACTTCCTGAAGGTTTCCAGTACAAACTTGCCGGCGGCGTTATCGGCACTGAAGCAGCGATCAATGAAATGGTGGCGTCAAAACAGCTCCAGACCCTGCTGCTGGCGCTTTTGGGGGTCCTTATCTTTTGCACCATCGAGTTCCGCTCACTCAAAGCTGGTCTGATTCTCACGATTCCGCTGCTGATTTCAAACTACATGGCGTTTGCCTATATGGCAATCAATGAAATCGGGC
>Ga0123519_10009871_pt1 | contig 14309 bp, 15 predicted proteins | sample YelNatPaOPRAMG02_FD_87396 | JGI IMG/M metagenome (GOLD analysis project Ga0123519, IMG submission 87396) | Hot spring microbial communities from Yellowstone National Park - Yellowstone National Park OP-RAMG-02 (version 2) | ecosystem: Environmental > Aquatic > Thermal springs > Hot (42-90C) ...
CCTGGTCCTGGACACCATGATCGAGAACATCCCGCAGGAGGCCGCCGCCCTGCGCGCCGCCAAGGCGACGCCGCTGGGGGTGCTGCCGCAGCCCAACGAGCTGCCGCGCGGCTGCATCGCCGCGGGCGATCGCGCCTTCTTCTGCGACTACGTCCAGGAGTATCTGTCCCGCGCGGGGATCAGTAAGGACCAGGTCGCGCGGGGCGGTTACACGATCCGCACCACGCTGGACCCGGACGTGCAGACCCCGGTCAAGGCGGCGATCGACAAGTTCGCCAGCCCGACGCTGCCGGGCATTTCGAGCGTGATGAGCGTGATCAAGCCGGGCAAGGACTCCCACAAGATCATGGCGATGGCCAGCAACCGCAAGTACGGCCTGGACATCGATGCGGGCGAGACCATGCGGCCGCAGCCGTTCTCGCTGGTCGGCGACGGCGCGGGGTCGGTGTTCAAGATCTTCACCACCGCGGCCGCGCTGAACATGGGCATGGGCATCAACGCCACCCTCGAGGTGCCGGGCCGGTTCCAGGCCAAGGGCATGGGCAGCGGCGGGGCCAAGGGGTGCCCCAAGGACACCTGGTGCGTGATCAACGCCGGTAACTACCGGGGGTCGATGAACGTGACCGACGCGCTGGCCACCTCGCCCAACACCGCGTTCGCCAAGCTGATCCAGCAGGTCGGCGTGACGCCGACGGTGGACATGGCCATCAAACTCGGGCTGCGCTCCTACGCCGATCCCGGCACCGCCCGCGACTACAACCCCGACAGCAACGAGAGCCTGGCCGACTTCATCAAACGGCAGAACATCGGCTCGTTCACGTTGGGCCCGATCGAGGTGAACGCCCTGGAGCTGTCCAACGTCGCGGCCACCCTGGCCTCCGGCGGCGTGTGGTGCCCGCCGAGCCCGATCGACAAGCTGATCGACCGCCACGGCAACGAGGTCGCAGTCACCACCGAGACCTGCGACCAGGTGGTGCCCGAGGGGCTGGCCAACACGCTGGCCAACGCGATGAGCAAGGACGCGCAGGGCGGCGGCACGGCGTCCGGTTCGGCGGGCGCCGCGGGCTGGGACCTGCCGATGTCGGGTAAGACCGGCACCACCGAGGCCCACCGCTCGTCGGGGTTCGTGGGCTTCACCAACCACTACGCGGCGGCGAACTACATCTACGACGACTCCACCAGCCCCACGGACCTGTGTTCGTTCCCGCTGCGTCACTGCGGCACGGGCGACCTCTACGGCGGCAACGAGCCGGCGCGCACCTGGTTCACGGCGATGAAACCGATCGCCACCATGTTCGGCGACGTGCACCTGCCGCCGACCGACCCCCGCTACGTCGACGGCTCGCCGGCCTCGCGGGTGCCCAGCGTCGCAGGCCTGGACGTGGACATGGCGCGCCAGCGTCTCAAGGACGCGGGTTTCCGGGTTGCCGACGAAACCACGTCGGTCAACAGTTCGGCCAAGTACGGCGAGGTCGTCGGCACCACGCCCAACGGCCAGACGATTCCGGGGTCGATCATCACGATCCAGATCAGCAACGGCATCCCCCCGGCTCCGCCTCCGCCGCCGGAGGGCGAGCCCGTGCCGGTCGGATCGCAGGTGGTGGAGATCCCGGGTCTGCCGCCGATCACCATTCCGCTCCTGGCCCCACCGCCACCGCCGGGCGCACCGCCTCCCTGAGCCCCGTGGCGCACGGAATCCCGTGTCGCCGCGGGACCGGCAGTAGGCTGCTTTTATGGCTGACGTTGTGCCCCTCCTGATTCGCACCGGCGCCGCCGCGCTCGGCTCGGCAGTCGCCGGCATCGGATACGCCTCGCTCGTCGAGCGCAATGCGTTCGTGCTGCGCGAGATCACCATGCCCGTATTGACGCCGGGATCCACACCGCTGCGGGTGCTGCACATCAGCGATTTCCACATGCTGCCCACCCAGCGCCGCAAGCAGGCCTGGCTGCGCGAGCTGGCCAACTGGGAGCCCGACCTCGTCGTCAACACCGGAGACAACCTGGCGCACCCCAAGGCGGTGCCGGCGGTCATCCAGGCGCTGGGGGATCTGCTGTCGCGGCCGGGCGTGTTCGTCTTCGGCAGCAACGACTACTTCGGGCCGCGCCTGAAGAACCCGCTGAACTACGTCACCGACCCGTCGCACCGAACCCGTGGTGAGCCGCTGCCCTGGCAGGACCTGCGGGCGGCCTTCACCGAGCGCGGCTGGCTCGACCTCACCCATACCCGGCGCGAGTTCGAGGTGGCCGGCCTGCACGTCGCGGCCGCGGGCGTGGACGATCCGCACCTCGATCGGGACCGCTACGAGACCGTCGCCGGGCCGGCCAGCCCCGCCGCCAACCTGCGGCTCGGGCTCGCACATTCGCCGGAGCCGCGGGTGCTGGACCGCTTCGCCGCCGACGGCTACCAACTGGTCATGGCGGGCCACACCCATGGCGGACAGCTTTGTCTGCCCTTCTACGGCGCGCTGGTGACCAACTGCGGCCTGGACCGCTCGCGCGCGAAGGGACCGTCGCGCTGGGGCGCCGACATGGCGTTGCACGTCTCGGCCGGGCTCGGCACCTCGCCGTTCGCGCCGGTGCGTTTCTGCTGCAGGCCCGAGGCGACGCTGCTGACGCTGATCGCCAGCCCGATGGGCGGCCGGGACGCGAGCCGCGACCTGGGCCGCTCGCAGCCGGCAGCTTCGCTGCGTTGAACGAGGGGGCCCGGATCGCGGTCCGCAGCCGCCCGCGCGAGTGGACCGACGACGCGATCCGGCTGATCCAGGCCGACGCGCGGCGCAGCGCCGACACCCACCTGCTGGCCTACCCGCTGCCGTCGTCCTGGACGGTTGACGGCCCGGGTGCTCAGGTCGCGCTCTACCTCAAGGACGAGACCACGCACATCACCGGCAGCCTCAAGCATCGCCTGGCCCGCTCGCTGTTCCTGTATGCGCTGTGCAACGGCTGGATCGGGCAGGACACCACCGTGGTCGAGGCGTCCTCGGGTTCGACGGCGGTGTCGGAGGCCTACTTCGCGGCCCTGCTGGGCCTGCCGTTCGTCGCCGTGATGCCGGCCGCGACCAGCTCGGCGAAGGTGGCGCTGATCGAGGCGCAGGGCGGCCGCTGCCATTTCGTGCAGAACTCTTCGGAGGTGTACGCCGAGGCCGAACGCGTCGCCCGCGAAACGGGCGGGCACTACCTCGACCAGTTCACCAATGCCGAACGCGCCACCGACTGGCGCGGCAACAACAACGTCGCCGAGTCGATCTACGACCAGATGCGCGAGGAGCGCTACCCCGTCCCGGACTGGATCGTGGTCGGCGCGGGCACCGGCGGCACCAGCGCGACCATCGGCCGCTACATCCGCTACCGGCGCCACGCGACCCGGCTGTGCGTCGTGGACCCGGAGAATTCGGCGTTCTTCCCGGCCTACGCCGCGGACCGCTACGACCTCGAGATGCCCACCTCCTCGCGGATCGAGGGGATCGGCCGGCCGCGGGTCGAGCCGTCGTTTCTGCCCGGCGTCGTCGACCGCATGGTCGCGGTGCCCGACGCGGCCTCCATCGCGGCGGCCCGCCACGTCAGCGCGGTCCTGGGCCGGCGCGTCGGGCCGTCGACGGGCACCAACCTGTGGGGTGCCTTCGGCCTGCTGGCCGAGATGATGGCCGAGGGCCGCGGCGGTTCGGTGGTCACCCTGCTCGCCGACAGCGGCGACCGCTACCACGACACCTACTTCTCCGACGACTGGGTCGGCGCGCAGGGCCTCGACCCGAGCGACCACGCCGAGGCCTTGGCGGAATTCGAGCGCTCCGGGGTGTGGAAGTGATCCCGGGCACGGCGATTTGGCCAGTCGACGGGCCGGTGCGATAGGCTGTCGAGGCTTGACGCGGGGTGTGGCGCAGCTTGGTAGCGCGCTTCGTTCGGGACGAAGAGGCCGTGGGTTCGAATCCCGCCACCCCGACTTAAAGAACCTGGTAGCAGGCTCGACAAGGTCGTTAGGCAGTTTGCGGCAGCGGTACGTTTTCCTCGTCAGTTTCACTGCTGCTGTTGGCCGTTGAGGGTTGCAGCGTCGCCGTGCGGTGCTGGCCCAGCACATCGGCCAATGCATCAAGGTCGGAGTCAAACAGGTCAGCGTAGGTCCGCAGTGTGAGGCTCGGGTCTTCGTGGCCGAGCATCGCGCGAGCGCGAGGACGTTGCCACCCGCCGACACCGCCAAGCTGGCGGCTGTGTGTCTCAGGTCGTTCGGTGTCACCTTCGGGAAGTCCTTCATGGAGTCCCTAGCCACATTGAACACACGCGGCCTCCAGTGAGACACCCGGAGCGGGCCACCATTGGACGCCGAGAAGATCAGATCTTCGATCCTTACCGAGCATCCTCGATGAATCTCCCGGCATGACTCCATACCTTCCCAAGAAGTGGAGTCTGCGGACGTACCGGGGCGGTTCAGATCTATCACGTCCACCACACAAACCTCTCCCCGGAACAAGATCAGTCGATCAAGCCCTCCATCACCAGCCCCATCGGTGGTTTGAGGCTAAAGCCTGTTGGCATTGTGGGGTAGACGCGCGATACTGGTCATGATGGCGACACTCACTTCGGCGTGCATTTTCCAGGGCTTGCACTACCTCGACCGCTTTCGGTCAAAACGTTTCTGAGGTGCGCTGATCACTGTGTCTCACACCAATTGGTCGCGATAAGCCCGGCGGTGATCGTGCTGCGGTTGCTTGCAGAGCCCGTCGCGACTGCATCCGTGACCGCCTTTCTGTTTTCCTTGGAGGTGGTGGCTAGCACGGGTGTGACCCTTGTCGCCTCGGGTGGATGGATGTGAGCGCGCCGTCCGAAGCTGACGCCTTTCCGGTAGTCGATGATGGCCAGCTGGCGCGGTTGCGCAGCTACGGCACACCGGCGCAGGTCGAAGTTGGTGAGTTGTTGTTCCAAGCCGGCCAGTCCAGCTATGACTTCATCGTTCTGGAGAGCGCCGCGGTGGAAACGTTCCGCGAGGGCAGCGTCGAGAACGGCGAAGCTGTACTTGCCCGCCACGGCCCGGGCCGGTTTTTAGGTGAGTTAAACCTGTTGACCGGCCAGGCGACCTACCTGAGCACCCGGGTAGTCAAAGCCGGCGCAATTATCCGGATTGCCCCCGCGCAGTTCCGCGAGCTGATGGACCGCGACACCGAGCTGTCGGATTTCATCCTTCGTGCCTTGCTGGCCCGCCGTCAGCGGCTGCGCATCGGTGAGGCCGCGCGCAGCATCGAGGTCATCGGCAGTGCATTTTCCGCGCAAGCAATGACTCTGCGCACCTGGCTGGCACGCCTTCAGGTACCGCATACCTTCACCGATGCCGACAGCGCCGAAGGCGCAGCGCTTGCGGAGGCGCTGGGTTTAACGGTCGAGGATTTGCCGGTGTTAATCACGCCGATGAAAACTTTGCGGCGCGCCACAGCGGCATCCGCTTCCGCTGAATTGGGGCTGGCTTACCGTCCGGCGCCCTGCGGGGGCCAGATTCGTGACTTGGTCGTCGTCGGTGGTGGCCCGGCCGGCTTGGCCGCGGCTGTCTATGGTGCGTCGGAGGGTTTGGACACGCTGTTGTTGGAGGCAGTCGCGATCGGTGGTCAGGCCGCGGCCAGCTCGCGTATCGAGAACTACCTGGGGTTCACCTCGGGCATCAGCGGTGCCGAGCTGACCGGGCGCGCCACCGTTCAGGCGCAAAAGTTCGGCGCTCAGCTCAACAGCCCGAGTGCGGTCACCGCGGTCAACACCGACGCCGCAGCGCTGAGCGTAAGACTGGCTGACGGCACCGACGTAGCCGCCCGCGCGGTAGTGATCGCCACCGGGGCGCGCTACCGCACCCTGCCGCTACCCCGCTGGAACGAGTTCGAGGGCGCCGGAATCTACTATGCGGCAACCGAATTGGAAGTACGTCTGGTCGCGCCGCATCCGGTCGCTGTCCTCGGCGGCGCCAACTCGGCCGGTCAGGCCGCGCTGTATTTGGCTGGCGCCGGCAGCCCGGTCGATCTGATCGTGCGCGGCGCGGACCTACGCAAAGACATGTCGGCCTACCTCGCCGACCGGATCAGCGCCGACCCGCTCATCAATGTGCGCCTCAGCACCGAAGTCAGCGCGCTTCTCGGTGAGCAGCATCTCACCGAGATCACCCTCACCGACAACGCCGGCCAGACCACTAACGCACTGCCCTGCTGGGCACTGTTTTGCTTCATCGGCGCCGCGCCGGCCACTGACTGGCTGCATGGCGTCTATCTTGACCGCCATGGGTTCATCCCCACCGATGCCGCACTACCCGAGGACGCGCTGTCAGCGACCTGGCCGCACCTTGGCCGCCGCCCGTTGCCCTTCGAAACTTCCGTGCCTGGAGTCTTTGCCGTCGGCGATGTGCGCGCAGGATCTATGAAACGCGTCGCAGCCGCCGTCGGTGAAGGAGCCAGCACCGTGCGATCGGTGCACCAGATCATGGCTACTCCGAATCTGGGCACCGCGCCGTAACCGAAATCGGCGTTGTTCGTTTAATAACCCGGCTCGGTTCTGACAAACGAGACAGGTGCCGAGGCGGCTGAGGTGGCCTCGACCGGTTTTGCAGCCTCCGTGCTGATGCCTGGATGCAGGCCACCCCCGACGGCAAATCCAGTGTCGCCGCCGCGCTTGCGGCAACCGAACCGCTGCAACCCGTGGCGGCGCAACCGTATCCGCTGATCGTGGCCGAACACCGGATCGCATCGCGCCATTGCGCTGGTGGGCTACCGCGGCAACCGCTACTCGGTGCCGCCCGAGCTGGCCATGGCCGCGGTCACGGTGACCCACCCGGTCGGTGGCCAGTTCATCGACACCACCACCACCGCCGGGATCGCCGTGGCCCACCACAAACTGCTTGCCGACGGCCTCGGCGCCACCATCCGTGACGCCGGGCACGTCATCGCGCTGGACGCTGCGGCCAATACTGGCCGTCCGCACCGGCGCAACCAACGCATCCCACCCGGACCCGAGGCCCGCGCTACAGCCACCCAACTCCGCAAGCGCCTCACCGCTGGCTACCGCGCTGTCATCGAATCGCCAATCACCACAAGCGCTTCCACCGTCATCGACCTGTCCGCCTACGCGCAGCCCGCCCAGCTGAGGAGCACCCTGAAATGATTACCACCGACAGCACCAACACGTCTTTGACCCTCGGCTTCCGCCGAGGCAGGCAGCCGCTATCAGCGGCTACGCGGGCATTTGGCGCGCCGAACTCGACTCCTGGTGCTCGACGCCGGGCCTCACAGCACCGACCGCGACGACACCCGTGCCATCGACTCTAAGACGGCGGTGAGCGCCCCGTCGGGGAAGTCGACCGCACCGCCGATCTTTGCCGCGGCGAGCTCTGCCTCGGCGCTTTCCTCGATCTCCACCACCAGCCGGGCAGTAGCCACAGGGTCAGGGCCGAACGCCAAGAGACCGTGGTTGGCCAGCAGAACCGCGGCCGTCGTCGGGTGTTGTCCCAGAACCTCGGCGATGTTTCGAGCCGACATACCCGACCCGCGAGGTCCCCATGCCGCGACCGGCACGTCTTCGGCCTGCCCGAAGCGCAGCAGCGGCTCGAACCGGCACGGCAACGGCCGGTGGGCCAGCGCGAACGCCGTCGCCGCGGGAGAGTGGGTGTGAATGACTGCGCCCACGTCACTGCGAGCGTTGTAAACGACACTGTGCATGGCGACGATTTCGGCGTTCTCAGGCGCCAACTCGCCGTCTAGGACCTTCCCGTCGAGACCGACGGTGGCCAGCTGGTCAGGCCGCAACTTTCGTACGTACCCGGTGGTGGTCAACAGGAACCGGTCGGCGTCGAGTCTGGCGCTCAGATTGGCGAGCCCGGAGTGCGATAGCACCCCCGAGATGAGTAGATGCCTGGTGGCTTCGACGACCCGTTGAGCTTGGATCTGCACTCCATGTGCGCTTGTCATCTCGTCTTCTCCGAATAGTCGTCGGCTCCGGCCGTTCTTGCTTGAGCATGGTCCGGCCCGCAGGCGCGGTCAAGCGCGGTCTGCTCGATGGCGCCGAGTGTCGCCTGCCATGAGGATGGCACCAGTGTGACCTGATTTTTGCCAGGGTGATGGGACCACCTGGATTGCCAGTTATGGGACCACCGGCGCGTCGCGTCGGTGGTCTTTTCGTTTGTTCGTTCGATCGCCGTGGCGGTTCAAGTCGCGGAGGTCGGCGGGCATGTCTTTTCGGGAGGTCAGTGTGAACGAGATCAGGGAAGTGCTACGAATTCGACTGGGGGTCGCGGGGTTGCCGGCCCCGGGGTATCGCACGATCGCCGCGCATTGCGGCCTGGACCGCAAAACGGTGCGGCGGTATGTGGAGGCCGCCCAAGGGGCTGGTCTGCGCCGCGACGACGACGCCAGCGCGATCGAGACGGTTTGATCGGGGTGGTCGCCGAAGCGGTGCGTCCGGTCCGCCCCGATGGCCACGGAGCGGCGTGGGAGCAGCCGCTGGGGATCGAAGAACAGATCAAGCAGTGGGTGGCCGGCAATAACGAGCAGCGGCCGTTGACGGTCACTAAGATTCACACGCTGCTGGCTCGACAAGGATATGTGGTTCCGTATCAGACGTTGCACCGATTCGCCAGTGAGCGTTGCGGTTTCGGACGCAAAGACACCACGGTGCGGGTTGCTGATGGCGATCCCGGAGTGGAGTGCCAGATCGACTTCGGCTACCTGGGTATGCTCACCGACGCCGGTGATGGGCGGCGCCGCAAGGTGTATGCGCTGATCTTCACCGCGGTGAACTCCCGGCACATGTTCGTGTGGTTGTCCTATTCGCAGACCCTGGCCGCAGTGATCGCCGGACAGGACTCGACTCCCCTCGCCGAAGGTGTCGGGCGCGTCTTCGGTGAATTCCACACGCAGGCGCAATCGGCGTGGCTCACTCAGCCGGGCGACGCGGACGCCGTACAACCAAACGTCAAGTGCCTTAAGTGCCATCGTTGCGGTCACTCGGGAAAGCTTCGGCACCAGCGCGAGCGTTATGCCGCACTCCGATAGCGCACGCAGCGCTGTGTCGACGCTGACGGATTCCCCCGCTCGTGAAGCCTCTGGCCCGGCGCGCGCGCCGCACGCGTTCACCGAATTCGACGGTGTCGTGCACGAGCGGCACAGGATGATGCATATCTCGCTCATACCGCTGATCTGGCTAGATGATTAATATTTGGATCGCGGGTCAAACTGCTAGCGACGATCAAAATTCCGAGCATCGCAGCTGACAATCTCAGACCCCGTCGCCTGCCTGGGTCGGCCACGTGTTACCTGCCTTGAGGCCTACGGCGAGTTTCCCGGCTCCCGCCGCCCGACGTTACGCTTAGCTGTAACATGTCGTCGTATGGCGGCTTCGCGACTCCAGTGCCGGGAGTGCGGCGCGGCGTTCTACGGTCGCAGCGACGCGCGCTACTGCAGCAACGCGTGCCGGCAGAAGGCCCACCGGACGCGTGAGGTCCACCGCTCCGTCGAGAAGACAGTTCCCGCAACACAACTCGACAGCGCCATCATCAATGCCCGGCGCACCCGTGCACTCTCCCGGGACCTGCGCGGGCGGGCCAGGGCGGCGATCGAAGCGGCCTCGCAGATGCTCGAGAAAGAGAGCCGGTCCGCGTCCGACGACGGCTAGTTGCATGCCGGCCGGAACAGCACCCTGGTGCCGTAGCGGGGCACGAGCATGATGGAGCGCCGCACGATCCGTTCGGGCGTGTCGTCGACGGCGCTGAACTCCCCCTCACGCAGCAGCACGTGCAGCACGGTGATCAGTTCTCGCATCGAGAAGCTGGCTCCCAGACAACGTTTGGCCCCGCCACCGAACGGAACCCAGGCGTACGTTTGGGGCCGTGCGCCGACGAATCGCTCGGGCCGGAACTCGTTGGGATGCTCGTAGGTCCGCGGGTCGCGGTTGATCGCGATGATGTGGACCACGATGCGGGTGCCGGCGTCGACGCGGTAGCCGCCGAGGCAAAACGGCTGCGCGGCAACGCGTGCGGTGAACGGCGCCGGCGGACGTATCCGCAGCGTCTCGTGGATCACCGCGGTGGTGAAGGCTTCCTCCCCGCTGCGGGCCTCGGCGCGCACCCGGCCCAGGGCGTCGGGATGGTGCAGCAGCAGGTCGAAGACCCACGCCAGCGTGGTGGCGGTCGTTTCGTGGCCCGCCAGCATGAGCGTGATCAGGTCGTCGCGAATCTCGCTGTCGGACAACCGTTCCCCGTCCTCTCCGCGCGCGCACATCAGCAACGCCAGCACGTCGAGCTGATCCGGCAGGCGCGGATCGTCGCGCCGTTGCGCGATGAGCGGCAGGACGACGTCGTCGATCTCCTTGTTCGCCCGCGCCCGCTGCGGCCACACCCGCAGTGCGCCCGCGCGTCGCAGCGCATAGCGGACCGTCAATTGCTCGGACACGCCGAGGCGCAGGAGGCGCTCGAAGGGCCGGCCCAAGCGCCGCACCTCCTCGGGATCGTCGACGCCGAAGATGACCCTGACGATCACGTCCAGCATCAGCGACCGCGCCGCGTGCAACATCTCGAACGGTCGGTCCACGGGCCAGCCGAGCATCGCCGCGCGGGCGCAGCCCTCCATGACGGGCACATAGCTGCTCAGCGCGGCGCCGTGCAGCGGGGGCGTCAACAGTTTGCGCCGCCGGAGATGTTCGGGCTCCTCCTGCACGAACATCGAGCCGGACCCGTAGATCGCGGCCGCCGGCCCCACGCCCTCCCCGCCGAGCAGGACGTTCGCCGGAGCCGTGAAAACCTGCTTGACCAGCGCCGGGTGGGAGACGATCGCGACGTCGCCCAGGCTCAGGATCGGCATCGTCATGATCGGCCCGTAGCGGCGGATCAACCGCAGCATCCGGCGCTCGCCGCCCACCAGATAGGCGATCGCGTAGGCCGCGGCAAAGGCCGGGCGAAGCAGTCGCGGAGCGGGTAGGCCAGGTGGACGGCTCAATGCCACGGTGATGACACAAGCACAGCGCCGCTAGCGGGGCAACGGGGTCGCGGCGGCGTGGTCTGCGCTAAGCGCATCGCCGGGGATCGGACTCGCACAGCGGCGTCACCCCGCGGAAGCGGTACCTGTGCGCGGCCACCCAGCGGTAGATGGCGTCCTGAGCGGCGCCGATGCCGGGAAGCCGGTAGATCCGCGACGGCAGCGGCGATCCGAGCGCCGCGGAAAGAGCCGCGTTCACCGCCCGGGCGCCCGCATAGACGGCGCCGGACGAGTCCAGCCACCACGCCGACTCCAACAGCCGGTCCTCGGGGATGCCGAGCCGCTCGGCCATCCCCGGCGCTTGGAGCGGTTCGATGCGCAGGCGGCCCGTGCGGTCCAGGCGGGCCAGCCGGAGGGCCGCGCGGGTGCACATCCCGCACCGGCCGTCAAAAGCCAGAACGCCGCCCATGGTGCGATTCTACGGCCCTGCCGGGCCGCGATGTTCGGCGCTACGCGCAGTCGGCGCAGATGGCCACCCCCGGGCCGGAGGTGCGCAGCCTGCTGCGGTGCTGCACCAAAAAGCAGCTCGAGCAGGTGAACTCGTCGGCCCGCTGGGGGATCACCGTGATGGACAGTTCTTCGGAGGACAGGTCCGCGCCCGGCAACTCGAAGAAGTGCACGTCGTTGGGGTCCTGGTCGACGACGGCGGTCGACGACTCGGGCCGGGTGGGTGCCAGCTCGCGTAGCGAGGCGATGTCCTGGGTCTCGACGTCGGATACGCGACGTGCGTCGTAGTCGCTAGCGGTCGCCATGGCCGTTCCTTTCTCCCTCTGTGCCGGGTTTACGCACTCCCCTGTACTCACCCGTGGCTGTAGGCTCTACCCCGTTCCGGTACCCGCCACACCTGTGCAATCCAAAATTCACGCGCGCGCGACAAACGACGCCGCACCCACCGCGCGGTCACCCGGTCGGCGGGGGCGGCGGCTCGTCGGAATGAGCGGCATGCCGGCGCCGTTGGGTCTCGCGGACCTCGCCGTGCGTGCGCAGCAGCCAGATCGCCGAGGTCATCCCGGACACGGCGGCCAGCACCAGGGCCACGGTCCCGACGACGGCGTTGCCGTCCGCAAGCGCGAACAGGCCAATCGTCATGGCCGCCACGGCGACGGTGCCGACGATCAGGCCGGGGGCGTTGGCGCCGTGATCGACAGGTTGGCCGGCGTGCCGGCGCGCGGTCCGCGCGTGATCGATCGGGTCCACCATCGCTCCTCGCAACACGGTCCTCCGGAGAAGGGTTGTCCGCCAGGCTGATCGGACAGCCGCACGCGCCGGCGGTCGACCCGCGGTGCCCCCGACCCGGCGGAGGGGGCCTACCCGCCGGCTCGGGGCCCAAACCGCCGCTCCGTCCCGCGCGTCGGTGTCAGCCGGGCCCGGGAGGGGTATGCCCCCCGGATGAAACCCGACCGCGGCACCCCCGCAGTCCTGTTCGACGTGGACGGGACGTTGGTTGACTCCAACTATCTGCACGTCTATGCCTGGCAACGCGCGTTCGCCGACGAGCGGATGTCCGTTGCGGCCTGGCACATCCACCGCTGCATCGGCATGGACGGTTCCAAGCTGGTGCGCACGCTGTCCCAAGACGCCCCGGCTGACGTGCAAGAACGGCTGAGCGACAGGCACAGCCGTTACTACCGCGAGCTCACGCCGTTGCTGGCGCCGCTGCGCGGCGCCCGGGCGTTGCTGCGCCACGCCGCCGGGCTCGGGCTGCAGGTGGTGCTGGCCACCTCCGCGCCCGAGGACGAACTCGAGACCCTGCTCAAGGTGCTGGACTGCGACGACGTCATCGCCGCGACCACCTCCTCGCGCGACGTCGACACCGCCAAACCCGAGCCCGGAATCATGCAGGTCGCGCTGGACCGGGCCGGCGTGGGGCCCGAGCGGGCGGTGTTCGTCGGCGACGCCGTCTGGGACGCGCACTCCGCGGCGGGCGCCGGTTTGCCCTGCATCGGGGTGTTGAGCGGCGGCGTCTCGCGCGCGGAACTGACCGAGGCCGGCGCGTCACCCGTCTTCGCCGACGCACAGGAACTGCTCGACCAGCTGGGGTCCACGCGCATCGCGCAATTGGCGCCGGGCGGCTGACCGACCCGTCGATCAGAGCGGCGCCATGATGCCGCGCAGGTCGTTGTACTGCTGCGGGTGGGTCCTGAGGTAGTCGCGCAGGCCGGCGGTCGCCTCGTCGTGCGACTGCTCATCGGCGGCGCCCGCCGCGGTGATCCGAACAGCGTCGGGGCCGACCCGCGGTGTCGCGGCCACCGGCGGGCAGCCGACGATCCCGGCGGCGGCGATGCCCCCGACCAGGCAGGCGCCGAGGGCGGCCAGCGGCCGGCGGACGAAACGGCGAGTCATAAAACCCGGGTATCCGGACACACCCCCGCGCAAACGCGGCAGGTTTGCGCAGTTCGCCGAGGGCGCGCTAGCGGTTGAGCTTGCCGTCGCGCACGGCGGTCAACGCGTCGTCCAGCGTCGGGTACAGCGGGAACGTCTTGTCCAGACCTGTCAGATGAATCGGGCGCCGGGTCGCCGGGCCCCGCGCGACCACTCCGAACGCGGCGGATTGACCGAGCTTCTCGTAGGTCGCGGCCAAGATCTTCAAACCCACCGAACCGAGGAACTCGACCGCCGAGAGATCGATGACCAGCGCCGTCGGGCCCTCGGCCACCACCGCGCCGATGGCTTCTTCGAGGGCCGGAGCGGTGACCAGATCGATTTCACCGCTCACACTGACCACCGAGACCCCCTCGTGGTCCGCAACCATCGTGGTAATCGAATCAGGAGCTGACAATGGCGATCCTTCGTCCTGTGCCTTGACTGTGGTGATAAGCGTAGCCTGCCGCGCGAACTGCGAGAAGAACAAGCCCTCAACGCCGGCCCCGTGGGCGCCCAGGCTAGTCTCGCAAAGGGTCCCCGCACCGCTGCGTGCGGCACTGGGAGGGCATCAGGAGGAAACAGATGTCGGAGTCTCCGTCGGATTTCTCGGCAACCGCCACCGCCGCCCAGCCGGTCAGCATCTCCAGCGAGGGCCTGCTGCCGCAGCTGGTCCAGCATCTGCGGCAAAACCGCACCGTCCTGCGCGAGGAGTGGGCCCGAAGAATCACCGAGGCCAAGCTGCTCACCGCGATGACCCCCGACGAGCTGTTCGGCGAGGCGACCGCCGTCTACGACAACTACGTCGAGGTGCTCGAGACCGGCAGCGTCGAGGCCCTGCAGGCCTACGCGCGCGACCTGTCCGAACGCATCATCCCGCGGGGCGTGGAGACCGACGAGGTCATCGGCATCGTCCTGTTGCTGCGCGACGTGCTGGCCCGCTCCCTGTTCAAGAAGTAC
>Ga0123519_10009872_pt1 | contig 14308 bp, 10 predicted proteins | sample YelNatPaOPRAMG02_FD_87396 | JGI IMG/M metagenome (GOLD analysis project Ga0123519, IMG submission 87396) | Hot spring microbial communities from Yellowstone National Park - Yellowstone National Park OP-RAMG-02 (version 2) | ecosystem: Environmental > Aquatic > Thermal springs > Hot (42-90C) ...
ATGAAATCATTAAAACACTGCCACACAATCATAGTGTTAAAGGATATTGAAACAGTCCAGAACGAGCCCGACCGACTTAAAAAATGGGTTGAACTTGTCAGAAAAATTACCTCAACATGAACTTTTCTTTATAAGATTGATTGCATTGTTATAGAAAATATCCCTGATTTCTGAAGAAGTAAGCTGCAGGATTTCAGATGCCTGTTTGACTGCCCTGAGTTCTTCAAGGCCAAAACAAACAGGATGACATGATGGGTATTTATTCCATTCAAAGTTCTCTGTGTCAAGCCATAAAAATCCATCTCCAAGAGTAAAAGAACGGCCTCTTCTTTGAGAAAGTGGATAATCAGTACCCCATAAAACTTTTTTCACTCCAAGTTTTTTTATGGCAGAGACAATTGTTGAAGATTCACAGATGACAGAGGTGTCAACCCAGATATTTTCAATATCTTTCAGTTTCTCAATGCCATCTTCAAAATTATATGTATTAAAACTTGCTCCCATATGAGCAAGTATCAGTTTTACATCAGAATATTTTTTGCACATTTTTCTGATAAATAGATAATTTTCAGCATCTGCAATAGTAAAATATCTTACAGGATGCAACAGAATAATAAGCTCATAATGATTGGCAATTTCCCACAATCTTTCAGGAAGAAAACCAGAAACAGGACTGTTGATTGTTGGGGTTATTTTACTGTGGACATGATATACCTTAAATCCAACAATTTGGGAATGCTTCAAATATTTTTCTATCTGTGGGTTTTCTGAATCCGGTGTCACAAAAAGCAAACCATAACAATCAGGATTTTTCTTAAGCTGGCCTATCAAAAACTTATTTCCTTTTTCAAAAACATCTTTCATAAATGGAACAACACTGAAAAAACCGCTTGCTGGCTTTGTTTTTCCAAGAAGTTTTTTCATATGTCTACGCCAGACAGTTATTGTAAGATTCTCAGGACCACTTTTGAACCAGTTTGCCTTTCCTTTGATGTAATAATCAAAATCCTGGTCTCTCACTCTGTAAATATGTGCGTGGCTGTCAAAAGCACAATCAGGCAGGAATTTCTGTATTTCCTGTGAGATTTTTTCTTCAACTTCAGAAAAATCATAAACCCATTTTTCTAAAATCTTATTCTTGCCCATTCTATATTCGTGCTGTCAGGATTAACACCATTGTAAAAAGCCACAATGATATCAGTGTCATTTACTTTCGCTGTAATTGGCCAGCCGACAGAAAATTTGTTAAATTCTGCCCATGTATCTGCCATTGTTTTTTTCTCTGAATGCCTGAATTTTTCTTCACTGCTGTAAATGACCATTTCAGAATTTTTCTGCCATGTTTTCCCACCATCAGAACTTGTCCTGATTTTTATTACAGGAAATCTGTCTCTCTGGATGAAAGGCATTACAATTCTGTTTCCTGAAATAGAAACAGGATGCCCCGGTTGTCCAGAAACGCCTGTATCCCATATTTCAGACCATGTTTTTCCTCTGTCTCTGGAACACCGAGCATGAATGTTAAGATAGGAACAAGTTTTATTGTTATATGTCCAGAACATATCAAGGATTGTACCGTCATTTAAAACACCTGGTCGCTGGTCCCAATAAAAAATTTTGTTTTCAGGGTCTTTCCCTACAATAAAATATTCAGGCCAACTTTTTCCTCTATCATATGAAAAAAACAATATTGAAGCATGTGTCCATTGGGAAGTATCATAATATGGCTTATTTAATTCAAATTGTATGATAATGCAATCTGAACCAGGGTATAGTGCAGGACCAGTAATCGGAGCAGGCCATTTGAAAATTGAGGTATCGACAAATTCTGGATCTGACCAGGTTAATCCATTATCATACGAACGTGAAGTAAAAATAAAGCAATCAAGCACTCCTTCTGTTTTTTCATTGAATGCAGGCAAATCCGGATCAGAATAATCTATCCAGTGAAGTGTGGCAAAAATTTCATTATTATCAAGATAGGTCAAGTATGCACCACGAAAAACACCGATTTTCCCATTTAATATTTTGGGTTTAAAGGGAGAGAAAGGTTTACTCCAGGTTTTACCTTCATCATCTGAATATGAGAGAAAAACCCTTTGATTCCAGTTAATATTCCTTGCTGGTGCTGCCCTGCAGGTAACAATCCATCTTCCTGAAGGAAGAACACAAAAACCAGGGAAAAGGCAACTCTGATAATCGGTACCTTGTTCACCCTTGATTGCTATGCCTCTATCAATAATTCTCATAAATTTTTATAAATTTTCAAGAAACATAATTTTTTGAGCAATTTTCCATTTCCAGGCATCCATTGTATCAGGCTGAAAATTTTCTGCCTTTACAAAATCATACTTATATGCCAATGGAATTTTGTCAATAATCTCATTTTGGATTTCTTCCATTGCTTTTTCTGCCTGTTTTATTTTTTCTTTGTTTCCTGATTTTTTTATCTTTTCAATACTCGTTTCAAGGGTATAAAGATACATATAGTCATAAATACCGTCCCTGAAACCCTCTATGCCCGGCGTGTCCTTTGGTCCTTCTGGCGAAGGCAGAGCATAAAAGTCTCCTGCATATCCTCTTTTGGAAGTAAAATCATCATAGGCATCAGGCCCCTTGGGCCACATATAAGCCCATTGTCCAATACCCTGTCCTTTAGTTTTCCATAGATAAAATCCAGTATAAAATCTGTCAATACTGTAGTCCCTGCCAAAACTTCCGCCATTATCACTCCATAATTCTTTTTTTATCTCTCTTGTTAATTTTATTGTATTTTCATTCACCTCTCCTGCAAAAATCATACAGGCGTCAACAAGAGGTCCTATCAAAGGCAATGTTGATGTGTGCAAGGTTCCAAATAGCAAGATATCATTGATTTCACTTTTGACCAGTTTACACAGTTCAATGCAATCATCTGTCAGTTTTTTTGAGTTGGCCGGCTCATCAATGGTCTGATAATAAACCCTTATTTTAGGATAATTTTTCTTAATATAGTTGTGTAATTCTTTTTGCAGGTTTATAGCAGACCTTTTCCATTCTTCTGACATAATGGGTGTGTCCTTGAAATAAGTGGAGTTGTGATATATCTGGTTAATAACCTCAAGGAAAACACATTTGATACCAGCTTTCACAGCATTATCAAGGGAATTTTTGATAGATGACTGCCACATCGGGATGGTTTTTGTGAAATCAAACACATATTTGCCATCAATTATTTCATAAGTGGGCAATGCTCCTGAAATTCCCACCATATTGGCGTTATGCTGAACCATATGTTTAAACATCAAAGGTTCCTGCTCAGGGTAAAAAACCTTTTTGTCAGATGGAGAACCATAGGCAGTTGCCCAGTCATAATTACCATAGAAAAATCCCCAGTAAACATTTTCGGGTCTTAAAAGTTTAAAAGGAAGAACTCTCAAAGTTAATGGCATTGAAAATGAGAATTTTTCATTTGTTGATTTTACTCCTGAAATTTTTATATTACCTGAATAAATCCCTGGTCGGGCATTTTCTGGTATGGAAATTGTAAGATAGTACTGGGTTGTGATGCCTTTTTGAAGTTTATTACTCAATTTATCAAGATAACCTGGAACAATATGATATGTTTTTGCAAGATGTATCCTTGGAAGATACTTCATTTCGCGTAACAAAACAAAATTTTTTAATTCATTTTCCTCTACTTCTATATGAATTGATTCAATGTCAGTAATTGGTCGGATACAAAAGTTCCTTGTTATTGTCTCACCCAGAGCCCCCCAGGCATTTACCTCTTTTTTTCTTACATCAGGTGCTTTCGTGTACGGGTAAATAATGATTTCAGGCCTGCTTTCCCACACATAAAAACCGAGCTTTTGTTCTTCTGGTTCAGGTTTTGCCTCGGGCTTATAGAAATCTGGATATTTTATTTCAACAAAGTCAAAAGATATTTTTATTCCTGATATTTTTTTTACATCGCCTGATTGCTTTTCGATATTATCGATCATATATGTAACCTGTGGAGTAATTCTAATGTCATCTAACCAGATATATCCTGTATCCTGATAGGTACCAATATGAACTGCAATTTTCTTTGCATTGGCTGGGGTTCTTACAGTCATTAAATATGGTGTCCAGTCAAATCTTGCTCTTGTCTCTAATTTTGCGCCTGTTCTGTCAAGGTATTTATCGTTTTCGTCATAATAATTCACATATCCATAAATGGCAAAGTTATTGCTTTGCTCTGCTTCACCCTTTGCAAAAAATATTAAATCATAAACAGTATCTGGTTCTGCTTGAACTTTATTACTCATCACATAGCCCTGACTGGTTTCCTTGTTAAACCTTATTTTCACGCAACCCTTTTTCACATAGCCGGTGGTATCATCAAAATTACCTCCAGAAACACTGAACTTTCCAGTGCCAGTATCAAAACTTCCTTCTTTCAATAGATTAATATCAATGTCTGATTTGTTCTGTGAAACAGGTTTCCCAATTCCTGAAAGTACATCATAATAAACATAATATTTTTCAATGTTTTCGCCTTTTTCCCATACCAGTGTCCCACGAACATCCTTTTCAGCATCAAAGTTGGGGTGGGGAACAAAATTAAATCTTACTTCTGAAAAACTTCCATCTTTTTTTACTCCTATAACCCTGATTGAAGACATATCAAACTTTTTTGCCTCACCTTGCAAAACACTGTTAATCAAAGATGTAAAATCAACTTTTGCTGCATATATATTCCCCATCACTGGTTTAATATCCTGAGGAATAGACGACCTGAAATTCCACTGATTATTCCACCATTTTGTCTGGCAGAGTAAAGAAACACTTGAAAAAAATACCAACAACAATAACTTCATCAATTTACTTCTCATAATTCCTCCCTGTAAAAAGGACTTTTCCCTTTTCGAAAAGGTACACTCATTTCATTTTTCGTTTTTCTGTATTCTATTTCTGCAACAATCGTTTTTATTCCAAACGGCATATCCTTTAAATTAATGATAGCCACAACTTCAGAATCCAGACCTTTTTTCTGCCACAGTAAATTTTTCTTTCCGTCTTTTTTAAGGTAGATTTTCAACTGTGATTCTTTCAAAATTTCTGGAAGCAAATTCAATTTCACCTTGACTGCCATTTCTCTATCTGTTTCATCGTACAGGTATTTGTCCGTATAGACAGAAATTTCTGGTTGCAGTGAAAAAACCTTGCCGATTGTTTTGATAAGGTCACCTGTCTTTGCATCTATCAAACGTAAAACAATTTCTCTATCGCCGGTTGGTTCCCCAATAAAATACTTCTTCTTGATTTCTAATGTCTCTTTCGGTTTGACACTTTGAACAGTTTCTATATCTGTTAGTGAGCCATTTCTATCCATCATTTCAATTTTACAGGTAATTTTTTTATCACTGGCATTTGTCAGCTTTACTGTAAGGATATTTTCACCAAAATAAGTTGCCCAGTTTATATCATACAAATTTACCTTCTTTAGAACATCCGGTATCGGTAAATTTTTCAGGGTGAAAAATTTATCTATCTCCTGAAATGTTCCTGTAATTGAAGAATACTCTCCTTGAATTTTATTTTCCCTGCAGATATTTATACGGAAATCATTATCTTTTTTCCCAAAAAGGTCAAACATTGCATATGGAATTTTGAATTCAACAAAAATCTTGTTTCCCTTTACCTGACATATTGCGGGCCAGTCATTATCAAAGTTCTTTGGGTCAGCAATGCGGGCGTCCGGGGAAAATTTCAGGTCACATTTCACTGATTGAGTGTTTATCAGCAAATGGATATATTCTTTCCCTTCATTTTTGTAGTCAACCATAATCTCAAAACAGTCATCCTTCCATACTTTAGCATCCCTGGTATTGATCATTTTAAGAATTCTATCAGGTTCACTGACTTCTGCCTCTATTCCCGTGTATATGGCTTCAGTATCACAGCCCAAAAATACTTTCCATCTATCTTTCAATAAATCCCCTTCGACAGATTTAACAACATCAAAAACATATGCTTTCTGCCAGCAACTCTCATTCAGGTTCCCATCAATTGCTGGTGGATGTGAAAAAAAAGGTATATTTATCTCAAACTGACAAAATCCATTAAAGATAAGAAACAGCAACGTAGAAAGAAAACAGACAGGAATTTTTTTCATTGTGTCTCCTTAAAATATTTAGAAAAAATTTTTTTGACTTCACTGTTTTTTAAAACATCATTGATGCTATGAACAAGAATATAATTACATCCATTTTCAATGATTGTTTTTAATTCATTTTCTACCTGTTCGGCCGATTTTTCAGGAAAGTTATCCCTGTGATAATAATAACCAATCATGGCAGTAGCATTTACCCTCTGAAAATATTTTTTTTCATTTTCCACTATTAACTTTGTAAATCTTTTGACCCTCGCGGTATTCCATGGTAAAAACCACGCCACAGTTTGCGCAGGATAGTCAATATTCAATTGATTTCCATAAAAGATTTCTGGCAAAAAAACAGGATAAATGTGTGTAATAATTTTAATATCTGGTTTGATACTTCTTGCATAATCCGCCAGGTCATTATAGAAATTGACAAGTGTTTCAAGAGAAAATTTATCTCTTGCTTTATCTAACTGAATATCCTTGTTTTCCTTACAATACTGCTGAAATAGTTTTTCTGAAACATCGCAATAACAACAGTGGTAGTTTTGATATCCGATAAAATCAAAACCAATGCCTGTGATTCCATCAACTTTCAGTATTTCCTTTATTTTTTCTTTAAACAAATTTTTTACTCTTTCATCATGGAAGCACATAATATCCTGTATAAGAACCTCTGTTTTCCTTCCTTTTGGTTCTTCCCCCCACTGGTAATTGGTAGAAAACCTGTTGTTTCTGTCCTTCAAAAACTCATATGCCTTAACTTCTTCCTGACTCATTTTTTGAAGCGGAACTTCAATTCCGGAATATTTTTCTTTCCATAAATTCATATCTGCCAGGGACAATGTGGGATAAATTTCAACATTATATTTTTTCCCTGCATCCACAAACTTTCTCAATTGTGACAGAGGATATGCTGAACATAAAAATCCCTTTACTCCAATTTCTTTTGATTGCGGAACAATTTCTTCAGGGTTTCCACCACCACTTGCAAAAAGTACAGGGGTACTTTTCTCCTTTTCAATAAAAATGAGCTTGCCATACAGCGATGGATTATGAGTTGTACATTCTCCAACAACCGGCCATGTCCAGTAAAATCTTTCAGGTGACCAGGAATAATCACGATATGTTCTTCCCAGTAACATTGCCCAGATGTCCCCGGATTTTGGCGGGCAATTACCTTTAACAAATTGTTTAATCCCTGCCCATGGAATTGCCATCTCAAAACTCCATCCTTCATCAATGTCATGTGGAGCATTGATTGTTCCTTTGATAAAGGTCGCACTTATAAGTTTTGGACATGTCCAGCTTACGTGTGGCGATTCAAGTTCTTGTTGACCTGGTTTAAGACCTTCTTCATACCACGCATCAAAAATATTATTAACTGCATTGATATGAAATTCCATATAGTTTTTGCCATCTGCATCAGGGTCCAAAAATATCTTAATAAAATTGTCAAATGTCATAATATCACATTCCAATCTATGCCATTCGGGATTTTTCATATACCGGTGAATATTCACCCTTTCTACATACTCCTTCGGACATTCATTGTCCTTTAATGATGCCCTTGCCCAGATATCATGGTCCTCAATCTCCATCCCGATATACAAAAATTCACTGTCCCAGAGGATTTTTGCAACTGTGGAATATTCAGGTTCAGATCCTTTCACGATTTCTTTGAATTTTATTTCTTTTGCATTTTTCCATGCCTGCTCATTCAGTTTTCCATCAATGGTAATTTTTTCCTGCGTCTTTACACACGGATAGATTTTTTCTTGATTTTGCTGGCACAGCAAGTTTGTTGAAAAACCGATTAAACTGAAAATAATAAAGATAAAAATTCTTTTCATTGTCACTTCTTTGCTTGCCACAGGTGCAATGAGCATTTTTCCCATGTTAATATGACCACCAGTAAGGGTATTTATCTATTGAATAACCATTAAGTTTTTTCAAAGTAACTTTCTTATAGTCCTTGCTTATGTTTTTAATTCTTTTTTTCAATCCCTGCTTTTTGCATAAAGAATTAATAATTCTCCATTCTTCTGGATAAACAAATCTTGTGTCTGTGTCCCAGAAGCAGATACCATCAATGTTATATCTGTAAAAATACTCTGCCAAATCAAGATAATGTTCTTCCACAGTCATCCAGCTTCTTGTGGCTCTGAGTTCAGGCCACAATTGACAATCTGACCTTTTTACAAGTGACGAAAAATAATCCATATCAATGATACCCCTGTGAGGTAATCCTCTGTCCTGCGGGTATGGAATTAATACATCAATAATTTTTTCATCAATCCATCTTTTAATGTCAAGATTATAAAATCTGTTATTCTCCTCGTTGATAAGAACAGTTGCAGAAAGTTCAAAACACGGAAATTCCTGTCTCACCCTTCTTAGATAATCAGTAATAATGTTGCTTCTAAATTCAAAAAGCCGCAAATCAGAATCAGGAAGTTCTCTTGGGTCCTGCCCATATTTTTTCTTAAATCCTTCAATAATGGGTTTCTCAAACAAAACAAGAGGAACTCCCCTGTGAAAAGCAAAATTTATTCCATCAATTCCATAAGATGCAACTTCTCTGAATAAATCTATGCAATGGTTCTGAACCTCAGGATAGGCATAACTCAATCGCGATATTTTTGTCCCATCCCTGTCATAACATAAAAATCTCTGATTTTCATAAAAAAACCTTGAGTACATCATTTCTTCCCATGGTGGTTGCCCTGTTACAAGACCCATTCTGTGATATACATGAAACTCTAACCCTATCTTTTTCGCATGCTCGATGGCAATTTTCAAAATATCCATATTTTTCTGTCTAAAAACCCTGTGACTTTCTGCATAATTTTTATCTCCTAATCTTGGATAAACTTCAAGGTCTATGACTGGTTGAGAACCGATTTTTGTTGGGTATGTGGCAACATCCCCTGCTGCAATTCCCCAGTAAATTTTCTTAAAAGGTGTATCACGAAAAATTTCTATCTGTTCCTGTATTTCTTTTTTTGTTGTAGGTCTATTGTAATAAATGAAGGAAAATGCATCATTAAAGGCAGCCAGATAAATATCAGATTTCTGGTTTATGCAGGATTTTTTATCAACTGGTAATAACCTGATGTAGGCAATCCCTGAATTAACACTATCAGTATCCCTTTTGTTCAGCGGTGAAATTTCAATTGCTTGTTCTGTCAGGTTTGCTTCCTTCCAGAAAACTTCATAAATAAAATCACCCCTTCCACCCCTGTTGTTAAAAAGAAGGGTATTAAAACAATGGTCAGATTTCAGTTTTATTCTTATACCAGCATAATCAGTACCAAATTCACCATAGAGTCCAGCGAAAATCCTGTATGCTCCTTTCAATTCAGGGTTAAAAGTTATTACAGGTGGATTCGCGCTGTAAAAGGCAGTAAGAAGTATACCCTTGAAATTTTCTGTTTCATATGTGATTTTTTTCCAGCAGGTTTTACAACGTCTGTCAGAGATTGCTGACGAAGGTGAACATTTACCCATATCAGTGAAATAAATTCCTTCTTTTGTTCTTAAAAAAATTCTTTTCATTTTTCACCAAACAAAAACTTCCATATGTCTTCTGCCATTATCCTGTGTCCTTCTGGCCCTGGATGACAGAAATCAGTAAACAATTTTTTATCCCATTCGGGCTCTTTCATCAAAATTTGTTGCATACTCAGATAGGGAATTTTTTTCTCTTTACTCAATTTTTCAATGATTTTGTCATATTCAACAAATGCATCTTTTTTTGTTGTCAATGGTGTGGGACCCAGCAAAATGATTAAGGCATTTGTTTCATTTTCTAAAATTTCAACAATTTTTCTCATATTTTTCTCATAGACGTTTAAATTCATTCCCCTGTATCCATCATTAACACCAAACATCACAAACACAAGTTGTGGATCTTCATTTACAACATCTTCTCTGATTCTGCTTAATGCATGGAAAACATTATTTCCGCCGATGCCCCTGTTAACACAGGTAATTCCTTCGTAGCCGTATTTTTCTTTTATCTTTTCTGCAATTATTTGCCAGAATGTTTTTGCTCCGCTCACCCTTGCACTATTTGTCACAGAATCGCCAAAAGCAACAATTTTTACTGGCTTTTTATTCATTAAATATTCATTTTTGAATCTTGAAATTTTTTCTTCTGCAGGAAGATTTTTGTATTCATTGTCCTCTTTTTTGGAAACAATGTTGATATTTTGCTTTGGTGGGGTAATTTTTCTTACTTTATTTGAAGAAAAATAAACAGAAGCAACAGGACTATCAACAGGAAATGCATAGCCCATGGAATAGGCAGTATTGAATTGGACTAATGATGGTGTCTCAAAGGAAACAAGATATTGCTTTGTTCCATAAATCCGTGGACAGCCAAGAAGCGAGTATCCATTTTCAAGTTTCATTCTGAAGGGTGAAAAATTCCCATCAAAACTGTACACTGTGAGTTCACAATCTTCTTTTGAAGAATAAGCAAGGGTTTCCATTCCTATGTTTAAAATAAAATCTGTTCCTCTAAAGACACCATTGACATCAGGAAGAAAAAGTGTATCTCTTATATACGGATATCCGTTCAGAAGTGTTTTTGATGTATAAACATAAATATCCCCTGTTGAAACAATATGGTACCAGGGAACACCCGAAGTGAGATAAAATATATATTCCTCTCCCTGTTTAAGTATTCTTGTTGCCTGTGTCTTTTTAACAACAGTACCGTCATCTTTCATTTCCTCCAAATACACTTCTGTATTATCATCAATACAGGTTACAACAAGACAGGGATAAAAGTTTCTCTCCGGGAAAGGGTTAACTCCTCCATAAAATTCCTTGCCGACATATTTTTCCTTACCATTTTCATATGTGGGATGTAACATTGTAAAATTGTTATATGAATCTGGAGTCACATATAAAAAAATTGGTTTTGTTGAACTTATTTCCCTGAATCCCCATGCATTTCCATAATTCAAATCAAGAAATTTTTTATCCTTCATTGAAATTGTCTGCTGTTCTTTTTCTTTCAGTTTTCCATATGCTCTTTTATCTTCCCATCCTTTGATGGTTATAGTGGTATCGGGCTCAAGGGCAACAATTCTTACACAGGCATTTTCTTCAGGTTTCTGATCGTCACCTGAAGTTACAAGCCACGCATAAAACAATTTTCCTGATCCGTCAACGCTCGGAATAGCATAACCGCCATGATGGTTTTTTAAATGGTGTCCTCCAAAATTCAAAAATATCATAATATTTTTATCACTTTTCACCTCAACAGTATGGTTAAGAACAGGAGGAAAGAATAAATTTCCATCAAGGCCGCTTTCCCAGTAGAGATTTTTTTTGTCAATAGTAAATGAAAAGGGTCCCCTGTTTTCCTTTGGATTATCACTCAGGTATCTCACCTGGATTGTTGTTATACCTTCTTCAACAGGAATCACCTTGAATGTTGCTCCTTTATATGGCTCAAAAACATATGTTTCACCCGCATTTGTTTGAAAAATGAAATGTTTTCCTGCAGCAAGTGATTGTGCCTTAAGATTATTTGTAGTAAGAAGGAAAAAACAAGCAAAAACCATTCTTGGAAAAGGATCAATTTTCCAGTTCATTTATCCTTCATATAAAGGAATTTCTTTCATTCTGCTATCAATAATCACTTTGGTTTTTCTCACCATATACTCATATCTGCAAAAACATTCCCTGCCTTCAGTGGCTTAACAGAACCATCAACGAAAAAATTCGAAAAACCTATTTCTGCGTCGGATTCTGTTTTTCCGATATAACTGACTAAAATCCTGTACCATGGTATACCTGGCTGATCACCTGGTTCCGGATATGTCTTACCACTATTATATGGCACAAGAATTCCATTGTTGTCATTAGCATACATAAATATCGCAAGCCCTATTTGTTTAAGATTATTCATACAAACTCCCTGTCTTGCTTTTTCCCTGGCCCGGCTGAGCACAGGCAGCCAGATCGCAATGAGAATCGCTGTAATCGCTATCTCCACAAGAAGTTCAATAAGGGTAAAACCCTTTCTCACTTTGCATCTTTGCTTCCTGAACAACCTGCCACACATCATGGAGGATAATCAGCGATTGTCATGTTGTACCTGAGCATATCATACACAGGCAATAAATAGTGAACCCTGTCCTCATTACATGCCTCAGCATGCCCATCTGCAAACCACATATTCGCAAAACCCAAATGTCGCAGGTGGATAATCGCACCATTCGATGCGTAAGGATAGTACGCGCAAAATTGGAGCCCATAATTTGTGGTCAGTGAACCTGCTGCATCGGCTATAAAAGGAAAGAGTGCTGGCTTTGGTAAATTTGTTATCCTTAAATAGTATGGTCCACCTGCGGCGGCACGTCTTACGTTCTTGTTTATTGATGTGGGGCAGGGGAATTGCCAACCATAAAGTATGGGGTCCCTGTAATAACCAAAGTAGACGTCAGCACCCATAACATAACCTGATGTATAGGGGTCAGAAGTTTTGGCTCTGTTTGTTGGACATATCATCAAATTTTTATTCTTCAAATATCCCCGTGTAAAAAGTATTCCATACCAGTTCGTTTCACCAGGAATTGTTGAAGAAATCCATCCGTCGTGGTCCTCTGCATATAAAAGCAGCCCAAGTCCTATTTGTTTTATGTTGTTTATACACACTACCTGCCTTGCTTTTTCCCTTGCCCTGCCGAGTACAGGCAGCAACATCGCAGCGAGAATCGCTATAATCGCTATCACCACAAGAAGTTCAATAAGAGTAAACCCCTTTTTCATCTTTATCACCTCCTTTCATCTGTTATTTTTTTGATAACTGGAGGTAATGCAATTTTCACCCTTGTTTTTTCTCCTTTTATCAATTGTTTCATTGAAAAAGCAGCAATTTTTCCAATTTCTTCAAGTGGCTGAATGATTGATATCATGTTTTCGTCATGTGAAATCCCTGAAATCTCATCAAATGTCACAATATCAATATGCCTGCCTGGAAAAATATTTTCCTTTTTGAGTACCTCCATTACTATTTCTTTAAAAACTTCCCCTACAATAAATAGTCCTGACGGTGAAGAATTTTCAACCATTTGATAAATTTTTCTCCTGAAATCATCTTCAACAAGTTGCAATCTTTTGTTCAGTTTTGCATATATCATGGGCTGTTTTGAACAGTCTATGCCAGATTTTTCAAGGGCATCACAAAACCCCTGATATCTTTGATATGTACATGTGTTATCCCTGATAAGTCCAATAAAAGCAATCTTTCTATGGCCTTTTGAAATAAGATATTCTGTCCCGAGTTTTCCGCCAAGATAATGGTCAGTACTGACATAATTTACAGAAGGTTTTTCAATAATTCTGTTGATCACAATAATTGGCACCCCGGTTAAGGAAATTTCTTCTATTGTCTTTTGCTGACTTTCAAATGGAGCAATCCAGAAAATGCCTGAAAGGTTGTGAAAATCAATCATTCTTTTCTTCTTAAAAGGAATAATCAACAAATTAATGTGCTGATTTTTGAATTCATCAACCAATCTGCGAATAATTGGAAAAAGAAAATCATCCTCAGGATTATACCCCAGAGGAAGAACTATGCTAATTAATCTGGTTGAATTCTTATGTTTGAATGTTTTGACAAAAGTTCCTTTACCTTTTTTCCTGATGATGGGAGCTTCATCAAGCAAGTCCTTTATGGCTTTTTGAACAGTAACGTGGCTTACATTGAAAAGCTTACAGAGTTCATTTTCAGAAGGAAGCCGTTGCCCTGGTTTACCATACTGTATCTTTTCCTTAAGATGCTCCTTGATTTTCTGGTACAGAAGTACCATGGTTCTCCTTTCTGATTTGATTATACCAGCGTATATATTTGCTGTCAAAACAATATAATACAAGTCAGGTTAACAAAGAAAATTATCTTTTTAGAATCGCTTTAATAAGGCAAGAAATTGAGTTTCAGAAACTATCGTCAACTTGCTGTAGTTTTTGGTTAAAGACACCTGTAAACGATCATCTGTAAACCGCAGATATAAACCGCCAGGAACGTGCTTAAAAAGAAAATTATCTTTTTACCCTTGCATTACCTTCCCATATACTCCAGATTTCTTCTTCATTTGCAGGTTGAGCATAATCAGTAAGAAGTGTAACAACAAGGGCTCCACATGCCCACGCAAATTGAATCCA
>Ga0123519_10009873_pt1 | contig 14306 bp, 10 predicted proteins | sample YelNatPaOPRAMG02_FD_87396 | JGI IMG/M metagenome (GOLD analysis project Ga0123519, IMG submission 87396) | Hot spring microbial communities from Yellowstone National Park - Yellowstone National Park OP-RAMG-02 (version 2) | ecosystem: Environmental > Aquatic > Thermal springs > Hot (42-90C) ...
ATGATGGTTTATATGCGTTCTGCATTTAATAGTTATACCCGGGAGGTGGAAATACCTTATTCCGAGTTCAAAGGTTATCTGCGTCAGAACCGGATTACTTCGGTGGTAATTCGTCCGGATTTAATTACCGGGCAATTCCGGGATAGCAATAGTCGGTTGATGAATTTTCGCACCTTTCCCTTAAATGACCCGGACCTGGTTAAAGAACTGGAACAATACGGGGTCTCCAGTTTTTCCGGAAAACCGGAGAAAAATTGGTGGTTAAATGCTCTGATGAATTATGGCTTTACTATTCTTTTTATTCTTTTCTGGATCTGGATGTTTCGCTCAGCCCAGGGCGGAGGAAAACAGATAATGGGATTTGGGCGGAGTCGGGCCCGTCTGCAAACCGGACAGAAAGTAAGAGTGACTTTTGCTGATGTTGCCGGTTGCGATGAGTCCAAAGAAGAGTTAAAAGAGATTATTGAATTTTTGAAGGATCCGGAAAAATTCCAGCGACTGGGCGGCAAGATTCCCAAAGGTGTTCTGGTATACGGAGCACCGGGAACTGGCAAAACCCTTCTGGCCAAAGCCGTAGCCGGAGAGGCCGGGGTTCCGTTTTTTTCTTCATCAGGAAGTGAGTTTGTGGAAATGTTTGTCGGGGTGGGGGCTTCGCGAGTCCGGGATTTGTTTGAGCAGGGTCGTCGCAATGCTCCCTGCCTTTTGTTTATAGATGAGATTGATGCCGTCGGTCGGCATCGCTTTGCCGGGATTGGCGGGGGACACGATGAACGGGAACAGACCTTGAACCAGTTATTGGTAGAGATGGATGGGTTTGATACCAGAGAAGGAGTGATTTTGATTGCGGCGACCAACCGACCGGATGTGCTGGATCCGGCACTTTTACGTCCGGGAAGATTTGACCGGCATATTGCGGTGCCTACTCCCGATTTGAAGGGGCGGGAAGAAATTCTGAAAGTTCATTGCCGTCATGTTAAGTTATCGCCGCTGGTTGATTTAAAAATTATTGCCCAGCGCACCCCGGGTTTTGTGGGGGCGGATTTAGCCAATCTGGTTAATGAAGCCGCCCTGCTGGCTGCCCGACGGAATAAAGAATTTGTGGAAATGCCGGAGATGGAAGAAGCCATTGAGCGGGTAATTGCCGGGCCAGCCAGAAAATCCCGGATGATTTCGGCGGCTGAGAAAAAGATGATTGCCTTTCACGAGGCCGGTCATACCCTGGTGGCCAAAAAAATCCCCGGCAGTGACCCGATTCACAAAGTAAGTATTATTCCGCGCGGCCCGGCTCTCGGATATACTTTACAACTGCCGTCGGAAGACCGTTATCTGACCACGAAAAAAGAATTAATCAGTAAACTAACCGTTCTGCTCGGTGGCCGGGTTGCCGAAGAGATGATTTTTGGTGAAATTACCACCGGAGCCCAGAATGATTTGACCAAGGCAACGCAAATTGCCCGAAAAATGGTTATAGAATTTGGAATGAGCGAGACACTGGGACCGATATCTCTGAAAAGTCCGGATGAAGAGATATTTATTGGTCGGGATTTTGCCCGCCAGCCCGGTTATTCGGAAAAGACCGCCCAGATGATTGACGAGGAAGTTAAAAATCTTATCCAGCGAGCGCAGGAAGAGGCCCGCAATATCTTAATAAACAACCGGCCGGTTTTGGAAAAATTAGCTGCCGCTCTGATAGAAAAAGAGATTCTGGATACCAGTGAAATTGAGGCGATTGTTACTTCCGCGTAGTGCCGGATGGTTTCTGGCGACGGAGGAAAAATTATGAAAAATTTTAAATCAGTTCGGGTCGGACGACTGGCTCTGGGACTTTTCTGGCTGTTGGGGAGTGCTAATTTGATTGCGGCGCCATTTGCTATCCTTGGCTCGCGGGCTCTGGGGCTGGGTGGGGCATTTGTTGCGGTTGTCGGGCAAAGTCCGGGAACCAGCGACGCATTAATTCAATACTGGAATCCGGCGGCGTTGGGACTACATCCAGGTTTTGATATTGAATTGCCGGTAGTCGCTGGGGTGGAGGCAACCGGAGGGATACTTAATTCGGCCAAAGCCATCAGTGATTTATCCGCGCGCTTTGACGAAATAAATCAGGCGCAAAAGGATGGTACTTACATAACCCTGGAGGATTTGAAAGCATTTTCTCAGGCGGTAAAAAATCTGGATAGTCTTAATGCTGCCGGGATGGGTTTGACGGCAACTGCTGGCGCGGGGGTTAATACTTCCGTCGGTAAATGGGCAGTGTCAGTTAATAATTTTAACTATATCGGGGTTGACCCGAATGTTGATATCAGCAGTTTGTATCTGGGCTCGGCGACACTAACTTCCGGCAGTATTCAGCGGGCAATCTCTTTGGCCAGCGGTGATTATTCGGGAATTGATTTGTCAAAAATTCCCAATATCAATACCAGTGCTCCCTCCGACCAGGAATTGCAGAGTGCCAGTAACGATCTGGCGACAGTAATTGGTGATTTGAGCAGCAAGGCTGGTTTAAATCTTGGTGGATATAGTGCCGAGCAAATTGCCAATGCCTTAATTAATTATGCCAAGAGCCAGGGAATATCTAATTCGGATATAGTTTCTTCGGTCCAGACAATTAAAGATATTCGACCGCTGTTAGATAAGTTCCTTTCCGGAAACCTGAAAGTTTTTTCGGACAACAAATCCAATATCACTATTCGCGGAGTATCCCTGACTGAACTGGCAGTTGGTTATGGCCGCGATTGTTCTTTTATTTTTCCTGCGCTCACCAATCTTTATCTTGGCGGAAATGTCAAATATCTTTATGGAATTGTCGGGTATTTGAAGCAGAGTGTTTGGGATGAAGGCCTGACCACTTCCGGGACGCTTTTCCAGAACTTTACCAAAAATTATAAGGCCTCCGGGTCGCTGGCGCTGGATTTAGGTCTGTTATATGACCTTAAAGAAAAATATCGGACGCGTGTAGGAATTATCGGAAAAAATATCAATCAACCGCAGTTCAGTCAACCAGAGGCGGCGATAAGCGATGGGTTGTCAGATAAATATACTCTGGATAGTCAATGGCGGGCCGGGGTGGCGGTCTGGCCGCTCAACTGGATTCTGGTAGCGGCTGATTATGATTTAACGGAAAATAAGACAACGGTTGAGGGCTATAACAGTCGCCTTTTTGGTATGGGTGCTGAGTTGAATGCCTTTAACCGGAACTGGTTGAATATTGCTCTGCGCGCCGGAATTTTGAAGAATATGGCGAATAGTCAGGCACCGCTTACTTATACTGCCGGGCTGGGTTTGAACTTAGTGCATTTTGTCCTGGATTTGTCGGGGGCGATGTCGGCGGAGCAGGTCCTGATTGAAAATGGTACGAGTATTCCTTCTTCGGCCTATCTGATGCTTTCTCTGGGATTTAACTTCTGATGAGAGATATTTTGGCGGTTGTAAAATTTAGTTTTCTGGAAACTCTCCGGGAAAGATTTTCTCTGGTCATTATTATTTCAGCAGTGGGTTTGTTGCTTTTAGGATTTTTAGTATCTTCGCTGGGTGGGGAACAGCCGGCGCGAATTATTTTTGATGTCAATATCGCCGGGATTGAGTTTCTGGGAATGCTGGTGGCTCTTTTTCTTTTTGCCGGATTTATGTATCGGGAAATGGAACAGCGCACGATTGCTTTGACTCTGGTGCGGCCGATTAGCCGCTGGCGATATCTGGTCGGAAAATTCTTCGGACTTTATCTGGCAATTGGACTGTTAGTTACTATCGGGGGTTTTCTTAATATCCTTCTTTTGCTGGTTCGGCGGGCTCCAATAACTGGATATTTCTCTTTTTTGATTCTGGCCTCTTAAAAATTTTTCTGATAAGTGTGGTGGCGATATTCTTTTCGTTTTTGACCACTTCGCTGGTCTCGTCTCTGGTGATAAGTTTTTCTTTCTGGATACTTGGTCATTTTAGTCCGGAAATCAGTTTTATCGGAAAATACAGCCGGACTCTGTTGCCAAAAATTATTGCCCGGATACTCGGATTAATTCTGCCGAATTTTTCTCTTTATAACTGGCGAGAAATGGGAACGCAGGTCGGAGTAATTGACTGGTCAAAGATTGTTATCTATACCCTTATTTATGGGCTGAGTTTTTTCCTTGGGTCTTATCTTTTGTTTCGCAAAAAGGAATTTTGACTAAAACGCCGGTTGATTTTTTTAGACTTGATGCGTCTGATTATTCTTATATTAGTTTTTCTGGTTAGTGCCGGATTAAATTTATTGATAGAGCCTGCGGTGGTTTTGCCGCCGTTTTTTTCTGAGCCACTTATTGTCAGCAAATATATTTTGCGGGATTTATCCACGGTGGCCGCGGGAATTCGCCGGCTTGGAGCCGATATTACCTGGATTGATTTACTTCAGTATTATGGCTCGCCGGAAGATGTTTCGGCGCCGGAAAAAATTCACCATTCCCTGGAGGCGCTGAGTTCGGTCCTTGGCTGGGAAGTGGAATGTCATCACAGTTTTGAAGGCGGGGAGTATCCCGAACTCTTGACCTACTGTCAGCGGATTGTCCGGCTGGATGAAAATTTTCTCTATGCCTATCAGTTCGGAGCCGGGGCTCTGGCCTGGAACCAGAACCGGGTGGATGAGGCAATTGAACTTTTGCGGGAAGCAATAGAAAAACATCCCCGGGAAAAAATTTTTCCGACTTATCTGGCGGCGGTGGTATATCGGAAGGAATTAAAAGAAAAAGAAGCCATAGATATTTTGCTAAAGATTGTTGAGGAGCCGTCTGCGCCAAATCTGGTGCGGGTGATTGTAGCCAATTATCTGGAAAAACAAAAAAATTATCGCCTGGCCTATCAACTCTGGTGGCAGGTCTGGCAAAGTGGCGATCCGATGTACCAGGGTAAAAGTAGACAAAAACTGGCTCATCTGAATCAATTGCTGGGAAATTGATGATTGTCAGCGGGTTGGGTGATTGTCAGCGGGTATTGTATTTTTCCTTTTTGTTTATCTGTTTGATATTTAAATATTTAATTAAATATTTAAATGTTTAAATGTTTGCGGATTTTCTCTGAGAGTTTGAAAATGGCTGGGAAGGCTTGGTCAGTGGTAGAAAGTCCTGGTTGGTAAAAAAAGTAAAAAAGATAAATTTTTGTTTTCATTTGACAACTGGAATAAAATTTTGATAAAATTAAAACCAATGGATGAGCGGGAGATAACTCATAGCCATATTCTGGTAGTTGACGATGAGGAAGACTACTGCCATCTGGTTAAGACGGTGCTGGAGCCAGAGGGCTTCCGGATAACCACGATTACCGACGGGGAAAAGGCCCTGAAAGCGATACCTAAACTAAAACCTGATTTGGTAATTCTGGATGTGAATATGCCGAAAGTTGACGGCTATGAGGTCTGCCGGAAAATCCGGGAAGAACTTCCCGAGAGCGTCAAATATGTGCCGATTATAATGCTGACTGTTCGGCGGCGAATGACTGATAAAGTGAAAGGTTTAGACATCGGCGCCGATGATTATATTACCAAGCAGTTTTGCCCGCAGGAACTGGTGATGCGGGTAAAAAGTTTATTAAAGAGGGCCTAGTGGAAGTTCAAAATACGCGCAACCAAAATTCAAAACTTTTCTTAACTCTGACATTTTTTCTTTTTGTTATCTCTCCGGTATTTGCGGCGATGCCCAACTTACTTACCAATTCGGGCTGGGAAAATGATATTGCCGGATGGATAAAGGATGATTATAATGTTCCGGATACTGCCGAGGCAATATCCTATGGAGAAAAACATACCTATGCGTCTGGCAGTTATGGCGGTATTCCCCGTCTCTCAGCTGATTTTGGTTTTGCCTGTTTTAATCTTGCTGATAACGGTTCCGGATATGTTTATCAGATAGTTGGAGGAGTCAAGCCAAATACCCGCTATCGTTTTTCTTGCTGGATGTACGATGTTCGGGATTATAAAAAAGGTTATGCGGTTATTACCTGGTTTAAGACGGCCACAGCCGATTATTTTGGCGATGCTCTTAATAATACCGATCCGACCTATATACCGCCGGGGTGGTCGGAGAAAAATCCCTATTATTTAGGTCCCAGTCACGCTGCTTCCAAAGAGGTTTTGACTTCGGCTAACTGGTTGTTATACACCAATGTCTTTACGGCGCCCTCAGCGGCTTTATCGGCCCAGGTGGGAACTTTCATCGCCGCGTACGGTTATGCTTACACTTTTTATGATAATATGTATTTTGGCGAACTGGATACAATATCTCCGCTGGCAATTGGCAATTTAACCGTAGATAAAATAAATAATCGTCGGGTGAAACTATCCTGGACCGCTCCGGGAGATAATGGCGCGGTTGACGATTTCTTAAATGTTACCGGGGTAAGTCCGAAGTTTGATGTGAGATATTCCACCTATCTTATTAACAACTCTACTTTTCCCTGGTCTTCAGCGACCAATCCGATTGGCGAGCCGGTTCCGTCCTTGTGCGGTTTAACCACTTCTTACAATGTCAATGGGTTAACTAACGGGGTTACTTATTATTTTGCCATAAGGACATCTGACGACCATAGTAACCTGAGTGATATTTCCAATATAGTCAGCGCCTGTCCCCAACTCCCTCGGCCGACGATTAATCCAGTTGCCTGGCCAGGGCAATATCCAACAATTACCTGGCAGGAAGTTCCCAACATTGACCACTATGAGGTCTGGGGTGGGACTGACCCGGCCGGGCTTTCTCTGATAAAGTCCATAAGTTTTTCCACAATGACGGTTTTTGTGGATACCGGAGCAGTTGCCGGAACAAGATACTATTATAAGGTAAAGGCGGTAAATGTTGGACCGACGGAAATTGCCGAATCAATTCTGGAAGTTGCCGAATATGACCCGACTGCACCGACGGTTTCCGATATGGCGGTAGTTGCCCCGAAAACAGTAAATGCCTATAACCAGATAAAGATAAACTTAAACTTCACTGATAACCGACAGATTGTTTCGGTCCGGGGCTACTGGCGGAAGAAAGGCGAAAGTGCCTGGCAGTCAATATCCATAACTCCGGAGATTGTCCAGCCGGATTATCCCAAAAACTATGTTGGCGAGGCAGTAATTCCGGCCGGAGTGGTTTCTGGCGGGGCGATTGAGTATTATTTTGAGGTAAGCGATGGCTCACAGGTGAGTTATTTTCCGGCGGGTGCTCCTTCGGGCATTTATTACAATATCGGGATAAGTTCCCGGACCAAAAAGATTTTAACTCCCGGTGTGCCGATAAGTTTTGCCGAGAATATAAAAGAGGTAAAAGTTTATAGCAGTTCCGGCCGGCTGGTTAAGCAGATTTATCGCGGCTCGGCCCGGTATATTGTCTGGAATGGGAAAGATGATAATGATAATGTTTTAGAATCAGGTGCTTATATCTTCCGGGCCGAAAAAGACGATGGCGGCTATGAAACCGGAACTCTGGTGATTGCGAAATGAGAAAGTTGATTTTACTTTCCACTTTTATTTTTTTGATTTTTAGTGGTCTCTATTCGGCTTTTAACGATGCCAACTATGGCCTGCGCTCTTCCGGAATGGGGTCAGCATTTACCGCCGTGGCGGATGATGTCTCGGCCCTTATTTATAATCCGGCGGGAGTGAGTTTTTCCCGCCGACAACTTGGTTTTATGTACTATCAGCCATTTCTGGGACTGGAAAATGTCAATTTTTCTTACAGTCAGGTGGGTTTGATTTTGCCGGTTAGCCGTCGCCTGACTCTGGCTGGCGGTTATCTGAATTATAATGCCTCGGATATGTATCAGGAAGGTCAGACAATTTTTACGGCTGGATTTAAGTTGAAGAAAAATCTATCTTTCGGACTGAATTACAAGTATCTGGAGCATCGCTATATTGTCGCCGACGATATCCGCACGGAAATTTCTGCGGCCGGAGAAGATATCTTTGATAAATCCCTGGCCAGTGGCAGTCCGGCTCTGGATTTTGGTATTTTTCTGCCGGGGGAAAAACTGAATTTCGGACTATTAGTGAAAAATCTTAACACCAAAGATGTTGGTTTAAAATACGAAGACAAAATCGCTCAGGAATACCGGCTGGGTCTGGCTTATAAAATCGGCGATGTGGGAAAATTTCTGGAAGATATCTTAATCGCTTCGGATTTTTCCTGGCGCAATACCGACTGGGGAACGGCAAATGATAAACTTAATCTGGCGCTGGGGGCGGAGTGCTGGCTGAGTTATCATCGCTTTGCTTTCCGGGCCGGAGCCGACCTGTCCAGTATAAGTTTTGGTCTTGGCTTTGGCCAGTTCTGGTCGGAAAATTCCTCTTTGACTATTGATTATTCCTTTGTTTTACCGGTAGCCATAAACTGTGGACTGGGCAATCACAAAATTGCCACCACCTTGAGGTTTTAAACTGTGCGAAAGATACTGACCCTGGTTTTATTTTTGTTTGTCTGTCTGGTGCCTCTGGAGGCGAAGATAGTTATCAGTGAGGTTCTGGCCAATGCTGATGGCTCGGAAGATGCTATTCCAGGCGGACTGAGTAATGAGTTTATTGAACTGGTTAATATAGGCACAACCACGGTGGATTTATCCGGATGGAGTTTTACCGATGGCGATGGTCTGGATTATATCAGCACCTGGACAGCCGCTGGCTTTCGGGATAAAGATGCGGTTTATGGGACTATATTTTTACAGCCGGGGCAGTATGCGGTTATCCTGAATGACTTGTATGTTGATCCCCGGAACGACCAGCCGTTTAATTTTGGTCCAAATACCCTGATATTGCGAGTGGCTGATGGAAGGATTGGTGATAATAGCGCCGGACTTTCCGCCAGTTCCGACCCATTGACCCTTTACCGGTCTGGCGGCCAGACCCGGGCATATGTGGAAGATACTTATGGGACACCGGTAGCAGATGATTTGCCGGATAACTGCGACGACAACCATTTGGACAGCATACCATTTGACCCGGGTGATGGCCGTTCGGCAGAAAGAATTGATTTATACGGGATAGATATTTCTACTAACTGGGCGGCCTGTCAGGATATTGGTGGCTCAACCCCGGGCCGGGTAAATTCAGTTGCTTTGTATCGGGATAGCAATATCTATCCACCATATCCAAAAGAGTTTACCAAAGTTCTGCAAATAGAAAAATCACTATTCTTTCCCCGTGGAGATATTTCCGGCAAACCAACCAGGTGTGAGATATTTTATGATGTACCAATGGATGCGGTGATAACCTTAAAAATTTTTGATATCCGGGGAAATTGTGTTTTTACAATTTATGAACAGGACCCGGCGGCGGCGAGCTATAAATCCCACTACTGGGATGGAAAAGATGCTAATGGTAATATTGTTCCCACTGGTGTATACATTGTATATTTTGAGGCGATACAGCAGTCAACTGGAAAAATCTGGCGGGAACAGGCCACCGTGGTGGCCGGAAGTAAATTGTAAATGGATGGATTCCCGACAGAAACATTCGGGAATGACAATTTTTACTATGTCATCCCGAACGCACTATTGTCATCCCGAGCGGAGCGAGGGATCTCCGGTTTCAGTTCAAGGAAAAGATTCCTCGTCCTTCGGACTCGGAATGACAAGTAAGGAAGGACTCGGAATGACAAATAAAGAAGGACTCGGGAATGACGATATTGATGTTATACCCGAATGAGTAATAAAGGTTAAAGTGGAAAAGTTGAAAATTTTAAAAACTATTATGGTCGGGATACTGGCGACGAATACGGTTTTTGCCGCCTTTGAGGATAAACCAACTTCGGCCCGGATTACTTCTCTGGGTGGCGCCGGCACAGCCGTGATTGATAATTCTTCGGAAATTTTTTATAATCCGGCGGCAATTGGTTTGATTAACGGTCTGGAATTGAGTGCAATGGACCTGAAACTTTACCGGATGGATGAACTCGGCTACAACTATTTTGATATAGCGTTACCGGTGGTCAAGCCAGTAAAGGTTTCTCTGTCTTATCAGAGGTTTGGGCCGATAAATTATAAGGAAAACATTTATACCTTTGGTCTGGGACTGGGGGAAAAACAGTTGTTCGCTGGACTTTTGTTTAACCTGATGAACCTGGAAATTACTGACGGTGGAGCCAGTAGTGTTTTAGGGATAGATGCGGGAATGCTTTACCGGATTAATAATAAAATTTCTCTGGGTTTAAGTGCTAAAAATGTTAATGGACCGACATTCGGGTCCTACCGCGAAAAGATTGAACAGAAATATCAATTAGGGCTGGGCTGGCGGTTCAGTGATTATTCTCTTACTTCTCTGGATTTGCTAAATTATTCTGATGACCCCAACCTCTATGTTTCGCTCGGTGAGGAATTGTCTTATGGCTGGGTAAGTTTTCGTGCTGGTGTGCGGTTTAATCCGGCGATTTATTCTCTGGGAATTGGCTTTGGTCCGAAGTGGTTGAAGATTGACTATGCCTATCAAACCCACAGTTATTTGTTAAGTGAAAATCAGTTTTCCGTGGTGGCAAAAATCCCGCTGACTTTCCGGCGGGAGCGTCCGAGCGAAGAAGAAGGAGTAATCAAAACCGAGGTTACTCCGGCGGAAGAAATACCGGCGCTGGAGAAAGAAACCGGGGTCGGAGAAATAACTGGAGAAAAGGTTAATATAAATACTGCCAGTGAAAAAGAATTAATGGCGGCGGGTTTTTCCGAAGAGGCGGCGAAAAATATTGTTCGCTTTCGTCAGCGCCAGGGTGAGTTTAAGGCAATTGAAGATATTATCAATATCCCGGGTGTCTTTTTTGATACCCTGGATAAAGTACGGGATAAAATTACTGCTGAACCATCGGTAAAAGAAAATCCGCAAGTTCTCCCGGAACTGGAAAAGGCGCCCCAAAAAATAGTCCCGGTTGAGGAAAAAACTAAAGAGATAAAAACCGAGATGGAAGTAAAAAAATCCACTGAGACCAAAAAAGCGGTAGAGAAAAAAGTCCCGAAAAAGCGAAGTGCTAAATAAATGAAAAAATATCTGGCCTTGATTATTACTGCTGGTTTAGTCCTGGCAACAACTAATTTTGTCTTTTCGCAGGACGAGGAGGAACAGCCGCCGGAATATGAAATGCCGGATGAGGGCTTTAGCACGGAACTTTCTCCGGAGCAGGCCAAACTGGCAGAGGCCTATGCCCACAAGGTCAATCTCAATACTGCTTTTGAGGAAGACCTGCTGATTATTCCCGGAATGACCCGGGATATTGCCCGGGCAATTATTAATTATGCCGAGCGGGTTGGTTTTCAATCACTTGATGACTTAAAAAATATTCCCGGGATAACTGCTGATTTGATTGCCAGTATGGAACCGTATGTCCGGGTGGCGCCGAAAGAGATTATCCAGCCGCTTTCCGGTTCTCTGCGCCTGCGAATGATTGTTCCCAAGTGGGATTCCCTTTCCTACCTTAACGAAACCAGTCCCGAATATCATAACCCGGTCTATTTCTTAAACCGAACTCAGGTTAACTATGGCTCCAAGGCCGATGTGGGGGCGATAATTTTACACGGAATGGGTTCCAAGGGCTTTGACTGGCAAAACATTCGCGAGGGATATTTGTTGAAGTCCTGGGTGAGTTTACGCGATGTCGCCGGGCTGGACAAACTGGTTATCGGTAATTTTGCCCTGAAATATGGTCAGGGACTGATATTCTACAATACCAGTGGCAATGAGGGCTATGATGAACTTTTCCGTCAGTTGAAAATCCGCGCTTCGGGAATTGAGCCGGACAAAGGGGTTTTTTATAACCCCAACTTTTTGGGAGTTGCCGCCAACAAGAGTTTTAATCTTTTTGGAGTTTTGCGCGGCAGTATTGATGGCTTCTATTCCAATAAACCAATCTATGCCGGTCTGCTTAATTCCGACGGAAGTATTGGCAATAACCTGGAGGGATACGAAACTGATAGTTTAAGAGATCCGGTCTTTAGTAATACCGGTGAGGTTGACTGGCTTTCGTCCGACTGGGATTGGGCCTCGCTGAAGCGTTTGCGGGTAGAGATGGTTGGCGGGCATCTTACTGTGAATATGCCGGATAGTCCAATTTTACCAGCGGGTCAGGTTGGTTTTACTGCTTACCAGAATAAGTATAGCCGGATGATTAACCCGTCAGTAGATTTAGGATATTATGCTTTTCGCGGCAATGAAAATAATGTCTATGGCGCGGATTATGACTGGCGGATTGGCCGGCTGAATTTTTACGGAGAACTGGCCAGAGCGGCGAATTTCGGACAGGGTCTGTTCAGTGGGGTGGAAACCAAAATTTCCGATTTCAATTTCTGGGTTCAGTATCATAAATATGACCCGGACTATTACAATGAATATAGCGATGCTTCCACCTTTAATTTTGCTCCGGATTTAAATCAGGAAGGGATAAACACTGGCGTGGAGTATCGTCATCGGCAGGGCCGGGCAAAAATTTATTATGAAAGTGGTTACTGGCCATGGACCCAGAGTGCTTTTAAGATATTGCCCGGGCCATTTAAGGGGCAGAGTATCTGGTTAGAATTAGAACAACGGTTAAGTGATATGCTTACTCTCTATGCCCGTCAGGTGGAGTCAGCGGTTGAGGATAAAACCTATCTCTATAGTAGTCCGACTTATGGCAGTATTTATGTTAATTGCCCGGAAGTTAAACATAAAACCCGTCTGCAGATTACCATGCGGCCACGCGGCGGACCACAGTTGCGAATCAGATGGGACCGGACGCGCAAGGACTATTATGTAAGTGATTTTGATGCCAAAAGTGTTTATCATGGCAACGAGGTGGCGAATTTAGTTTTTGGGGAATTGCGGTATCGTCCGACGAGCAAGTTGACTTTAGAAACCCGGCTGACCCTTTTTGATGACAGCGGCCAGAACGGAATCTATATCAGTTCCACTGAGCCCTACTGGCCGGGAATTACTTCTTCTTTCAGTCCGCGGTTTGATGACAATATTAATACGGGCTTGCGCTATTACTTTTTGATTAACCATAAACTGACTCGCAACACTTCGGTCTGGTTGCGCTATGCCACCACTCGCAACTTTGACAATGCCCGGCTGATTAAGACGGTAGATGAGGCAACAATTGAAAAAATAGCGGTTACTGAAAAGCATGAATTTCGTCTGCAATATGACTACAGCTTCTAAACTTTTAACTATTGCTCTGCTATTTGGTCTCGGGCTGGTCGGCTTTGGCTATACCTATCCGGGGATAAATAGTTTTGGTGACCCGGTGCGGGGATTTAATGCCCGTTCTCTGGGTATGGGTTCGGTGGGAATTGCCGGAGTCAATGACCCGTCAGCGCTATTCAGCAATCCCGCCCAGTTGAGTTCTCTTTCCGAGCGGCAATTGAGTGTTTCTCTCGGGCTGGTTCCTTTAAGTGAAGAAATTATCAGTTATGGTGTTAGTAGCCCGCGATTTTATAATGAGCCGGTCTGGCTGGCGGCCAATCAGATAAGTATTGGGCTACCCCAGACAGAAAATCTGGTGATGGCTTTTGGGGTTGCCCCGCGGTTTGATTTGCGCTATAGCCGGATGAAGGATATCTATATTGCCGGCAAATATCAGGAGCAGGAAAACATCATCAGTGATGGACAGATATTTGGTCTGAACTATGGCCTGGCCTGGCAATCGGGCTGGCTGGCGGTCGGCGGCGCGCTGGAATATCTCTGGGGGGGCCAGAGTTATCTCTGGGAATATCTGGACTATTACTATGGAACCAGACGGTATTATCAGGCCAGAGCGAATTTGCGCGGAATGGATGGCCGGCTGGGTATAAATGTAAAATTGGGTAAAAAAACCGCCCTTAACTTTGTCTATAATAGCCCGGCGGATATCACTGATAACTGGGATATTTTAAATGCCACAACCGCCGGGGTTTCTCCGACGACAGATAGTGGACAGTATCAATTTAAATTTCCAGCAAGTTATGGCCTTGGACTGGTCTACCGCGTGGAAGAACCAGCGACTGAAATTGTTGCCGAGATATTAAAGTCCGAGTGGTCGCAGGTAAAAAGACAGGTTTATAATTCCCAGACCGGAAGTTATGAGCCGGCGGATATATCCTTAAAGGATGTGGTGGAGATACATTTTGGGGTGGAGCACTACTTAAGTGAGAATTTGCCCCTGCGCTATGGATTTTATTTACTTCCCTACGAGGGCGACGATCGTTTTCAGTTCCTGACTTTTACCGCCGGACTGGGGCTGGTCCTGGGCCGCAATGCCCAACTGGATTTTGGTCTGGAATTTGGCCGGCGCAATTTTGTGGATGAAACTAATAAAACCTATAATTATGAGATGCTCTATAAATATCTGGCCACAATGCGAGTAAAGATATGA
>Ga0123519_10009874_pt1 | contig 14306 bp, 13 predicted proteins | sample YelNatPaOPRAMG02_FD_87396 | JGI IMG/M metagenome (GOLD analysis project Ga0123519, IMG submission 87396) | Hot spring microbial communities from Yellowstone National Park - Yellowstone National Park OP-RAMG-02 (version 2) | ecosystem: Environmental > Aquatic > Thermal springs > Hot (42-90C) ...
AACCATTGACAATTGACAATTGACAATTGACCATTGACAATTGACCATTGACAATTGACAATTGACCATTGACCATTAACCATTGACAATATGTTAAATGTTAGATGTCGGGTGTCAAATGTCGGTATTAGTATATACCTCTTGCACTTCATTTTGATCAAGGAGTTCTTCAATAAGTTTTTGAAGCTTCTCTTTACCTTCATTAGATATTTGCTGTTTGAATTTCTCGTGCCACTTTCCGCGTGAGTCCGCGTCTGGTCCGCGTTGATCCGCGACATAATCAAAGGCCCACTTAACACTTCCGGGTTCAGCAATTTTTGCATTATTCTCATTTAAAATTTTTTTCACTTCAGCAATGGTTCGATTTTTATTATCCGTAATCGCTTCAATAAGAATTGCTACCCCCTCTGGACCATAAGCCTCAATAAGTAATTCTTCTAAATTTTTATCTTCCGAGGCGCGTCTAATTGCGGATTCAATTTTTTCTTGAGGTACCTGATTTTCCCGCGCTTTTTCAATGGCAGCTTTGAGTCGAGAGTTAAATTGAGGATTTGATTCTTCGCGCGCCGCAATAGAAATCGCATTCAGCAACTTCGAAAACAACTGACCGCGTTTTTGGTCAGCTAATCCTTTTTTATGTTTAATGCCTGCCCAATGAGAATGCCCAGCCATGATTATTAATTAATCTTAGTCGATAAACATAAAAAATCAAGAAATTCAAAATAAAAAGCCCCGCGTTCGTTAATGAAAGCGGGGCACAGCCGCTCGCTAATAGTCATATATATGAAATATTTGCGAGCGGCCATAAGGAGAGATATTGATTTTAAAGAATTGTATTAATTTCCAGGTTCCGTGGGCAGCAGTGGGCTTTTCAATTGTTATCCTTACCTGATGCTCGCCCACGCCGAGATAGAGATTGGCGGTGGCGCTGTATGGTTGTAGGACGATGGGTCGCTGGCCATCAATTTCGACCCATACCTTTCGGTATGAATCGTTTTTGAAAACGACCAGCGTCGGATCATCCCAGGTCGATTGATAAATAGTTTGATAATCGACCGGGATTGGTCTAGCCCACGGTGGCGTCGGTGGTGTGCCAGGCGCTAAAGCCGGGGGCTTTGCTTGATAATCGTACCTATAGACGATTACCGAAGGCACTTCGGTAGTAGCGCAACTAGCCCCTACTAATAAAACAATGACTAAGACTAATAACCAATAACCAATAACTTTCACCACAATCACCTCCTCATCTAAAATTTCCCTGGAAATTAATTTTCACTCCAGGAATTCCAGGCCCTCCAGCAGTATCAGGAACACTTCCGCCATTCAGCCTCAATATCCATCCCCAATGCCGGTATGTTCCGCCGACATTATAGTACCCCCAGTCGTAGTAATTAGTCGGATTTCGATCTACATAGAGGCTGGTTTCAAATTTCGGTAGATCAACTCTATAACGAGTTGGTTGACCAAAAAGAGGCGCCACTATATCAGTCTGATAATAGAAAGGAAAAACTACCACCTTATACCAGCCGTAATTCAATTGTCGAATCCAATAGCGGGGAACAGTTTGGCCATTAATTGTGAAAAACCGATTTGCTCCGGCCAGATAGCCTTGTTCCACGAGCTGACCCCCCTGATCATAGATAAAAATATTCAGGTGAGCGGTTCCTTCGTTGATGATGATGCCCCAACGAGGATCTTGGTTGCGAGCCGGAAACGCTTCACGCTCATTTCGGGGACCAGTCGGGTCCATATGGGCGCAACCCACTAAAACAACAACTAACAACCAACAACTAACAACCAACAACTTTTTCACCCTAATCACCTCCCTCTTTTTATTAATTTTTTATTCACCCTTTTTAATTTCCTGCTCCACTTTTCCAGTTGGCACTGAACCAATTTTGATTTCATCCAGCGCTTACCACTAATATGGCTTCTGTGAATGTTTTTTACCCAAACCATACAATCACCTCCTTATAATATGATTTTGACAAAAACCTATTTTTAATAATACACATTTTTAGAATTTTGTCAAGGTTTTGTATAAGATCTTAACGTTTTAGAAAATTTAGGTCGAAACAATCTTACATTAATGTAATGAGGTTGCCGCGGGGACTACGTCTCCTCGCAATGACAAAGTGGGTAATGTCATTGCGAGCGAAGCGAAGCAATCTTACATTAGTGTAACACCAATGTAAGACCGCCACGGCCTAACGGCCTCGCGATGACGCGTCGAAACCGTCATTGCGAGGCGAAGCCGAAGCAATCTAGCATTAATGTACATTTAGATTGCCACGGGGACTTCGTCCCCTCGCAATGACGCGAAAAGAGATTGCTTCGTCGTCTACGACTCCTCGCAATGACAAGATCGCCACTGCCCTGCGATTTTGCGGTGACAGCATTTGTTTGGGTTTGATTTTTCGCTTTTTATATTCTATATTTTATATTAAAAGACCGCCACAGCCTAATGGCCTCGCGATGACAACAACAAAATGGAACCCTCCAAGAATCCTTTAGATAAAATTAAAGAAAAATTATTTCAGATGCAGCGGGAAGCCGAAGAAAGAGATGCTCAAAGAAGAGCAAATAAAACTGGCTATCCTTATGCTAATTTAATCACGGCGCCGATAAACATCGAGGCCTTGGCTTTAATTCCTCAAGAAATTTCCCAAAAAGCCAAATTAGCCGCTTTTGAAATTAAAGAAAAGAAAGTGGCTTTAGCGGTTTTTGATCCCAGCGAAGCCCAAGCAAAAGAAGTGGTTGAGAAATTAAAAAAAGAGGGCTATGAACCTTCTATTTTTGTTGTTTCTTTAAGTGGTCTTAAACATATTTGGAGTTTTTATAAGTTTGTTGTAGAAAAACCTGAAGAGATTACTGGCCAAATTAAAATTGAAGAAAAATTAGTCTCCTTAGAAAAAACCCTCTCCTCTTTAGAGAGTATCAAAAATTCAATTCAAAAACTTAACACGGAAATTAGGCATGCGGGAGAAATTTTAGAAGTAGTTTTGGCTGGGAGTCTGGCCAATCGAGTTTCGGATATTCATTTTGAGCCCACAGAAGACTTTGTCAAAATAAGATTAAGAATTGATGGGTTGCTTCACGATGTTTTTAATGAACTTAAAAAAGACATCTATGAACATTTAGTTTCCCGAATAAAATTACTTTCAGGATTAAAAATTAATATCCATGATGAGCCCCAGGATGGCAGATTTACCATAAAATTACCACAAAAAGATGTGGAGGTGAGGGTGGCAGTAGCGCCTTCAGAATTTGGCGAGGTAATAGTGATGCGATTACTCGATCCTGATGTCATCAATCTTTCTTTAAAAGATTTAGGAATTAGGGAAGATGATTTGGAAATTGTTAAGACCGAGCTAAAAAGGCCAAATGGAATGATTTTAAACACTGGCCCAACTGGTTCTGGAAAAACAACCACCCTTTATGCGTTTTTAAATTACAAAAAGAAGTCAGAAATTAAAATAATTACCATTGAAGACCCCATCGAGTATCATCTAGAAGGCATCGAGCAAACCCAAGTAGATGAGGAGGCAGGTTATACTTTTGCCAATGGACTTCGTTCTTTAATGCGTCAGGATCCAGATGTGATTTTAGTAGGAGAAATTCGGGACAAAGAAACAGCCGAAATTGCTGTTCAAGCCGCCTTAACCGGCCATTTAGTGTTTTCTACCCTTCATACCAATAATGCAGCCGGCGCCATCCCCCGACTTTTAGATTTAGGAGTAAAGCCTTCAAGTATTGGGCCAGCCCTTACTTTAGTAATTGCCCAGAGGTTAGTGCGCCGACTTTGTGAAAATTGTAAAGTTCCTGAGGAAATTGATGAGACCCTGAGAAGTAAAATTGAAAAATTTCTGGCTAGTCTTCCCAAAAGAGTAAACCGGGAAAAATTCAAAGAAATTAAAATTTTTAAACCTCAAGGATGTATTAAGTGTAACAATACCGGCTATAAAGGGCGTATTGGTATTTTTGAGCTTTTTTTAAACGACCCTAAATATGAAAAATTGTTAATCGATCCCCAAAGTGCTGGTCTCTCATCGCACAAAACACTGGAAGAATTAATTTCTCAGCAAGCCGGTGAATCAGCGATTAAAAAATTTGCCCTAGAACAAGGAATGGTTACTATGCAGCAGGATGGAATTTTAAAGGTAATTTCTGGAATAACCACTTTTGAAGAATTAGAGGGCGTTACCGGACCAATACTTTTATAAATTTATAAAAGTAAAACTACTTGAGTCTGTGGGTAATTTCTCGAAGGCGAGAATTAAAAACTCTTATGAGATTAAAAGAATTTCTTCGAGGAGAGGTCCAGCCAGAGCCCAGTAGTAGACCCGCGATAGCAATTTGTTAAATTTAATTCATTGCTATAGGTTTTAATCAAATGTTTATTTTGGAATAATAGTTTTCACAATTCCCAAACTTTAACAAATTGAGAATTAAATTTTATCGCGGGCTCACTACTGGGCAGAGCCAGACCATCCATAGACTAAAAGAAACTCCTTGATTTACCCACAGACTCAAGCAGTCTAGCCTAAAATAGCATATTTTATGAAAAAAGTCAATAGCAAGAGGAAAACAATTTTATATAAATCTTCTTCTAATGAAGATAAGTTTATTGATTCATTTCTACAGCCAACCACCTGGTCAGATTATATCGGCCAAGAAAAAATTAAGAAAAACCTTGACTTGATTTTAAGAGCGGCTAAAAAAAGAAACGAATCAATCGATCATTTGTTATTCTATGGACCAACAGGATTAGGCAAAACCACTCTGGCTACTTTGGTGGCTAAAGAGATAGGCGCTAATTTAAAAATTACTACCGGACCAGCCCTGCAAAAAGTGGGAGACTTAGTGGCTGTCCTTTCCAGTTTAGAAGACAAAGACATTCTTTTTATTGATGAATGCCATCGGATTAATCGACAAATTGAAGAGGTTTTATATTCGGCGATGGATTCTTATAAATTACACCTACTTGTTGGTAAAGGGTTAGGTAGTCGGATGGTTTCTTTAGATCTACCAGCTTTTACTTTGGTTGCTGCCACTACCAGACCAAATTTATTATCCAATCCTTTGCGTTCGCGTTTTGGCGCAATTTTTCAGTTTGATTATTATAGTTTAAACGAAATTGAAACAATCATCAAGCGTTCAGCTGAATTAATGGAAATAAAAATTGAGCCCAGCGCTGTTTCAACTTTGGCTAAAGTTTCTCGTTTCACTCCTCGAATTGCTAACCGCTTACTTAAGCGGGTGAGGGATTTTGTTGAAGTTAATAATTTAAAAATTATTGACAACAACGCTGTTAATGAGACCTTAAAATTTTTAGAAATTGATTGTTTAGGGTTAGAGCCCTGCGAACGCCGACTTTTAGAAGTGATTATTAAAAAATTTAACAACCGACCAGTCGGCATTAATACCTTAGCGGCTGCTTTAAGTGAAGACAAAGGAGTAATTGAAGAAGTGTATGAGCCGTATTTAATAAAACTTGGATTACTAGAAAGAACACCTTTAGGCAGGCGAGCCACGGAAGCCGCGTATAAACATTTGGGGTACTAATTGATATTTGCTTCGCGATATTGATGGATATTTATTGTAAAATTTAAATTTATGATAATTTCTGAATTTCTTCCTAATCCTATTGGCAAAGATCAAGAAGGTGAATGGATAGAATTGTTTAATAATAGCGATAACGCGATTAATCTCAGTGGTTGGCAGATTAAAGATGCTTCAGGAAAAACTTTTACTTTTAAAAATCAAATAATTGCTCCTTATGAATATCTGGTGCTTGATTACAAAACTACTAAAATCTCTTTAAACAATGACTCAGAAACACTTTTTCTTTATGACGCAAAAGCTAATTTAGTGGATAAAGCGGCATTTACTGGTATTGCGCCTGAAGGAAAAAGCTTAATTCGCCAAAACGGTCAATTTATTTTTACTAATGAGCCAACACCGGGAAAAGCGAATAAGTTGTCTGAGCAATTAGAAGACAAAACAGGCCTTAATTCGCTTCCTCAAGAGAAGCTAGTTGCCTTAAGCGATTTTACCGAAAGTCAAGGCAGCCAAGTTAATGGAGACATTAATTTAACTAATTTATTTCTTGGTTTTTGTTTAGCCTTAACTCTGTCTTTTGTTTTTATTTTTATCGTCAAAAAATTAAATTTATTATCAGAATGAATACATCAAAACTTCTTTACAAAACAAATTCATCAAAACAAACAAAAAAACTTGCTAGCATTTTAGCGTCTGTTATTGCAAACCAAAGACGAGTTAATCTCAAAAACGCTTTAGTTTTTGCTTTAACAGGTGATTTAGGCACAGGCAAAACCACTTTTATCCAGGGATTTTTGCGCGGATTAAAAATAAAGAAAAAAATTACGAGCCCAACTTTCGTCCTTATTAAAAAGTTCGTCATCCGCGTAAATCCGCGTATTAATCCGCGTAAATCAGCGACTGTTTATCATATTGATTGTTATCGAATTAAAAAGGCCAGCGAGTTATTAAAAATAGGCCTAAGAGAAATTTTCAATAATCCCCAAAACATTATTTTAATTGAGTGGGCAGAAAAAATAAAAAATTTTTTGCCTAAAAACACGATTTGGATAAAATTTAAACACGGCGAGAAAATTAACCAAAGGACAATTGAGTTTTATAATAAATCTTAATTTTCTCATTGCGAACGCAGTGAAACAATCTCATAGGATTGCTTCGTCGTCTATAACTCCTCGCAATGACATTTTTAACCGTCATTGCGAGCCGGCGTTAGCCGGCGAAGCAATCTTACATTAGCATGGCGTTGTCATTGCGAGGGCTTTAGCCCGAAGCAATCTTACATTAATGTAAAGAGATCGCCACGTCGCCTGCGACTCCTCGCAATGACCCCTTTTTGTCATTGCGAGCGTAGCGAAGCAATTTTAAACAATATTCTCGTAATGTTTTATATCACAACCTTTTTCATTAATTGTCAAGGCGATTAAATCTATCTGCCAACCTTTATTGTCTTTAATTAATTTTGCATTATGACCGGCATACAAGCAGGCGGTTCTTTTTAGTTTTTGAAACTTGGATTTAGTTAGTTGGTCCTCTGGTGAGAGTTGTTTTTCTGGGGCTTGTCCTGAGCTTTGCCGAAGGGTTTTCACTTCTACAAAAACCAAGGTTTTGTCAGGTGCTTTGGCAATAATATCCAGTTCTCCCCAGGGTCGCCGAAAATTCCGCTCAATAATTTTATAGCCTTTTTTAACAAGATATTCACAGGCCAGGTCTTCACCAAACTTTCCTAAACTAAGAGCAAGTTCTTTAAGCTGATTATTAGTTGCTTCTAAAGCCATATTAATAGTGATTAATATTTTTATAAATACCAAGTCTTTAATTTATTGATTTAATTATTACAGATATTGATTATGTTTGGCAAATGATTTAGAATAAGTCCAAGTTTCCCAGGGAAACTTGGACACAGTGTAAAATGTTAAACATGGTTAACAAAAATTAGTTAAATTAGTTATTAAAAACCTTAAATATTAGCCCTCAAAATTCTTAAAATATTCTTATAAAATTCTTAAAATGCAAAACTTAACAAAAAAACAGAATTCAAATCAACAAAATTTAATAGAGGAACAAATAAAAACAGGTGATAATACAAATAAAGAGATAAAAATAGATCCCAATTATATTATCTGGTTAATTAATAGTTATGGTTCTTTTGGTTTTACTTCGTCTGGTTTATATAGAAATAAAATACCAACTTTTCAATTAAAAATGACTGTTAGTAAGATAAAATTTTTAGAGCAAATAAGGGATTATTTGGGATTGAAAAATAAAATATATAAATATCATTACCCGGGCAAGGATAAATCAAAAAGGGAGCCACAAGCTATTCTTATTGTCAGAGACTTTAAACAGCTTAAAGACATAATAATTCCATTTTTTTACAAAAAGCTTACAGGCGAGAAAAGAAGTCAATTTATTAAATGGCTAGAAAAAATAGGTCACGATCCAGGTGTTTCAGATAGATTTAAGTCTTTATATCGGCTTTATAAACTCGGGGTCTATGATACAAACCCCAAATTTACTGAAAAATTTAAAGATTAGATATTAATTCGTATGGGCGCTTGACCCTCCGGGGATTCCCTTCGGGAAAATGCATTGCCGGAGTCTTTAGCCGGAGGTGTGCTTTTCGGGTGCCAAAATTTGTTTCAAAATGTTTCACGGCAAACATCGAAAACACAAATTTTTCAAAAATGTAGATTTCATGCGACTATCGGCTTTTCGCCAAAATCCAATGTTTCACATTGTTTTACGCTTTTTGTCAAGAAATGTAGATTTTATGCGATTACCCGATAATGCGATGAAATCTACATTTTTTGAGACTGCCTATTTATCCCTTTCTCAATCGCTTTTCTAAGGAAATTTTCAAGAATAATGACCACAATAATAAAACTTATAATAAAGAGACTAGCGGTTCTAAGATCCTTTTTAAGAATATCAGTTTCAAAAGCGAAAATATAACCTATCGAAACAAAAGTTATTGACCAAATTAAGCAAGCAGGAATACTATAACGCAATAAATCTTTAACGGAAATCCTGAGATAACCATTAGCCATTAAGACAATCCGGTTTAAACTCCAGGCAAATTTGGAAATAAAAATATACAAACTATTATTAATTTTTAACCGGCGCAAAAAACTCTCTATTTTTTCTAAATTAATAAACAAAAATTTCTTTTTATTTGTTTTACTAAGTTTTCTACCAATTGACCAATAAACTAAATCATGAAGAACAGCGCCGATAAAAGCAATTATTATGATATCAAAAATGTCCAAATAACCTTTATGGCTTAAAACCCCGGCTAAAAGCAAAACAACTTCACCTTCAATAAACATCGAGAGGAAAAGAATTAAATAAGAGAGAAGACGATGAGTTTCAGAAAAATTTGTTAAAAGAGATTCCATAATTGCTAAGTGCGCCCACTTGGATTCGAACCAAGGACCCCGTCTTTATAAGAGACGTGCTCTACCGCTGAGCTATGGGCGCAATTTAGGCGCTTATCGGTTTAAGTTTAAAGCTTTTTATTAAATTCTCAAACTCCTCTCTTTCTAGAGTTTCTTTTTCGATTAATTTTTGGGCAATCGCTTGCAAAACTTTTTTGCGGGAGACGATAATTTTTTTGGCGGTATTTAACGCTTTATCAATAAAATTCTTCACTTCTTTATCAATTTCCGCCGCCATTTTCTCCGAATAATTTTTTTCAGTAGTGATTTCTCTGCCCAAAAATATTAGTTCTTCGGTTTTGCCATAAGTAATAGGGCCAATTTTTTCTGACATACCAAATTTGGTGACTAATTTTCTCGCCAAATCAGAAGCGTTTTGTAAATCATTAGCAGCGCCGGTGGAAATATCATTAAAGATTATTTGTTCTGAGGCATAACCGCCAAGTAGTACTGTTAAGTCAGTCATAAACTGAGATTTGGTTCTTAAATAAGTTTCTTCAGTGGGCAGTTTTAAAGTATAACCGCCTGTTCGGCCGCGAGCGACAATCGAAACTTTGTGTACGGGATCAGCATTTTTTAAACTGGCAGCCACTAAGGCATGACCGGCTTCATGATAAGCAGTAATTTCTTTTTCTTTGGCTGACAAAACACGAGAGCGGCGTTCTGGGCCCAGCAAAACTTTTTCAATAGAATCAAAAATATCTTGCTGGGTTATTTCTTTTTGATTTTTTCTGGCTGCCAAAAGTGCGGCTTCATTCATTAAATTAGCCAAATCAGCGCCAGAAAATCCAGGCGTTCTTTCTGCCACCTTTCTTAAGTCAACATCTTTGGCTAACTTTTTTTCGCGACTATGAATTTTTAGAATTTCTTCTCGATCATTGATGTCCGGCATATCTAAAACAATGCGGCGATCAAAACGACCGGGTCTTAAAAGCGCCGGATCCAAAATATCAGGGCGATTCGTCGCCGCTATAACAATGACTTTAGTATCTCTTTCAAATCCATCCATCTCCACTAAAATTTGGTTTAATGTTTGTTCTCTTTCGTCGTGGCCGCCACCTAAGCCAGCGCCACGTTCGCGACCAATAGCGTCGATTTCATCAATAAAAACGAGGCAATTATGAATAAATAATCGATTAGCGAGAAAGTTGAAATTTTTATCTAAAGAAATATCATAAACCACTTCTTTTTTTGGGAGTTTTTTTATAGAAGTTATCTTGCTCCAAAAAACTTCACCTTTAATTAATTTTTCTAATTGTTTGATTTCTGCAGTTTTTTGAAGATTGGAAATAGAGAGCCAATTTTCTATTTCTCCGAAGCGTTTTATTAAATTCTCTCTTGCCGGAATAAAAATATTTCTTTCCCAACAAGAAACCTCATGCCCATTAATAAATTGGCGCTGGCCCATTCCGCAGGAAACCCTTGCCCTCTTTAAAAGATAACCGACAGGGATTTGATCAATTCTCCAAAAACTTTTTCCGTCCAGCTTAATCTCTTTTAATTTCATTGCTTTATCGGGATGAAATGAGAAAATTTTATTTTTAAAGATGCCGATATTAATCTTGCCAGTAATTTCTATACTACTGCCTTTATTGGACTGAGTAGAATAGCCAATTATTCCTAAACGATGAAGGCCGGCTTTGATTTTATAATTCAAATTTGGATTGGTAGCAACAATTACTATCTTGGGAGTATTAGATTTATTGGCAATATAGCCATCTCCGTCGAAAACTCCACTCAGCCAGCTGGCAATTAAATTTTCGGGAAGGGTTAAAATAATTTCATCGATCTTTTTAAGGATAATCCTAATTATTTTATTATTAATATTTGTCGTATAGCAGTCTTTTAATTTTTCCGGCTTTTTCCCTTGGGGTAAAATTGTTTCATAATGTTTTTTATTGAGATAAATCTTTGGTTCATAACCAAAATTTTCTTTTAAAATTTCCCGAAGCTTCTGGTGTAGATTTATTTCGGTATTAATAAAGTTGATGGTTGAATGAGATCTTTTTGGCAAATGGCCATCGCTGTCTATTAACCCCTTAAGATAAAGAACATCTTCATTTAAAAATTGAGGCATTTTAAAAAGCCAGGAATCTCCCCATCCTCCATGTCCTATAGCAATCTTATTTATTTCTTCAAAATTTGGGTTTTTCCAATCCTTCAGTCTTATGGGACAAAGCCTCCAACCCCTACCATCCTTTCTTATTTTTTCTTTGTATTGATTGTTTTTTAAATAAATTCTTGTTTCCGGCGGGAGTAATTCTAAAATAGAAACAATCCTATTGCTGGTTTTAATTTTGCGAGGAGCGGCAATACGATCGCCTTTTTTAAGATTTTTTAATTCAACCCATTCAATTTGGCCATTTTTAATTCTCGGGAAGAGATGATTGTCTGTCGCTTTAATTGAAGAATGATAGGTTTTTAATTCATAAACTTCTTTTGGGGGTCGTTTGATAATTCCAATAATTTTTGCGTTTTCAATTTCTAAATTATTATTTATTGACGGCACTTCAACGCCTACCATCTTTTTATCGAATATTTCTTGGATAGGAATTTCTTGGCCATCGCTTAAAGTAATTAAGGTATCACCTGTAATACAAGGAGCAGCTTTTTTAGCGGTCTGGAAAAGATCCCTCACACGCGCACTGCCAACTCCAACAAACATTTCGATAAATTCTGAACCAGAAATATGAAAGAAAGGAACATTAGCCTCTCCGGCCACAGCCCTTGCAATATAGGTTTTTCCGCATCCGGGAGGGCCTAAAAGTAAAACTCCTCGAGGAATCCTCGCGCCAATTTCTAAATATTTTTTGGGATTTTTAAGAAAATCTACCACTTCTATTAATTCTTCTTTTGCTTCTTTTAGTCCCGCCACATCTTTAAAGGTAATTCGATCTTTGAATTGAGTAAAAAGTTTAACATTGGCTTTGCCAAAAGTAAAAGCCTGACTCATGCCAGTACGCGCCTGTCTAAGCATCAGCCAAAAGAAAGCGCCAATAATTAAAAGCGGCAAAAGCGAAGGAATAAGAACGCTCATCCAAAAACGAAAACCAGACTCCTCTTTAATTTCTAAACTGACTTTTTGAAGGGCAGCTGACTCCACACCATAATTTTTCAAGGTTTCTGACAAGCCAGCTTCAGCTTCTTTTTTAGAAATTGCCCGAGAGCCGTCTTTTAATTCAATTTTTAAGTCATTACCAGAAACAACAATTTTTGCCACTTCACCATTGTTTATTTTAGAAACTAATTGGTCGATACTTAAAACAGCGGCTGGTTTTTGCTCGGTATAAAAAAGCGAAAAAATAAACGCTATGAGCAAAAGCGTCATAATTGCCCAAAAAATGTTTTTAGAGAGAGTTCTCATCGTTTCTTTCGGTCACTTATCTATTAAATATTAAATAATAATTTTTTAAATGTCAATTTTTAGGAGATTTTTTAATAATAAACGGCCGACTTTTTATTAGTCGGCCGAATAAAAGTTGAGAGCTAAAGTAGTAGTTGGGCTAGAGGCCCCTCCGAAGATGGAGGAAAGGCCGGAAGCCCGAAGTGTTGAATTAGGGCCTCTCGCTTAACTCCTGGACACCCCAGTGGCCTAAAAAGACACAATCGGCCAGCAGGAATGTCTTTGAAGGCCAAAACTTCCACTGCTATTTTTCCGCTTTCGACAAAGCGATGTAGGCATCCTAACCACGGATGTCTCCTCATCTCTGGCGAAAACAGAAGATTTGTTTTTACCGGCTGCGATAATTTAATCCAATCCATTTTTACCCTCCTTTTTTATTTTATTTTTAAAAATAAAAAAATTAAAACTTCCACCTCCCTTCTTTAGAGATTTCCACTTTCTTTAGAAATTTTCAAGCTTCTATTTTCAATATAAGTAATTTTCTTCTAAATGTCAACCCTAGGGCTTTTTTAAAATAATTCTTTTTTCTTCAGGCTTGATTGATTCAATGATAAATTGATATTCTTTGCCGAGTTGTAGTTTTTCTTTCATTTCTTCTAAGCCACCAAATTCTGCTACATGGATTAAACCTTGAAGTCCGTGTTCCAAATTTATATAGGCGCCAAAAGGATTAAATTTATAAACCGTACCAATTACTTCTTGGCCGACTTTGAATTTGTCGCCAATATTTTCCCAGGGGTCAGGCTTAAGCGCTTTCAGTGAGAGAAATATTCGACCATCTTTAATTTCAATAATTTTTGCTTTTACTGATTCATTAATCTCCACCACTTCTTTAGGATTATCAATCAAGCGGTGCTCAAGTTCAAAAACAGGAATTAACCCTTCAATTATAGGATTATCAGCAAAGCGAACAAAGACGCCGAAATCAGCAATACTTGAAACCACTCCCTCAATCACATCACCAATCTTATATTGATTAATAAATTCTTTAATATCTTGTTCAATAACGTCCCGTTCAGAGATGATTAATTTATTGGTGCGGGGGTTAAGGTCAATAATTTTAACTTTCATTTCTTTGCCAACAAATTTTCTTAATTCTTCTAAAATTTTGTTTTTCTCGGCATTTTCCACCCGAGGATAATGTTCGTTGCTTAATTGAGAAACCGGCAAAAAGGCCTTAATGTCATTAATTTTAGCCACTAAACCGCCGCTATTAGCACCAATAATTTTTACCGTCAATATTTCACCGCTCTCTTTTAGTTCTTTTAGCTGCTGCCAATTCTTTTGCTGTTGAGCACTAGCCAATGAAAGTTCTACAAAACCATTTTCATTTTCTAAAACTAACACCTTAGCCGTTGCCCAATCGCCGGGCTTTAAATTTTTTAAAATATTTTTGGCGTTTACGAGTTCTATACCATAAATGATGCCAGTGCCAAATTTACCTAAATCAAAATAAGCAGCGCGAGGAGTTTTTTCTAAAAGCTTAGCCTCAATTAAGTCGCCTTCTTTTAAAAAAGAAATTAAGTCCGGCTCAGTTTTTATTAACTGACCCACCGGCGAAACAGTTTTTTTATTAACAGGAGATAACATAAATAAAATAGTAAACAATAATCGGCCAATAGTCAATGATTTACTTGCAAGAAATACCCTCTTTTGTCACTGCAAGTGCTAGCCTTTAGGGGGTAGTAGATCTTTCGCTTCACTACCCCCTTTAGCCGCGAGGACGAAGTTCGTGAGGACGAAGTTCGTGAGGACGAAGTTCGTGTCGGGAAGTAATCTTACAAGATCGCCACGGCCTTACGGCCTCGCGATGACAAAAAGAGAAAACGGCCTCGCGATGACAAAAGACGGGATTGCCACGTCGCCTGCGGCTCCTCGCAATGACCCCCTTTTTGTCATTGCGAGCG
>Ga0123519_10009878_pt1 | contig 14302 bp, 19 predicted proteins | sample YelNatPaOPRAMG02_FD_87396 | JGI IMG/M metagenome (GOLD analysis project Ga0123519, IMG submission 87396) | Hot spring microbial communities from Yellowstone National Park - Yellowstone National Park OP-RAMG-02 (version 2) | ecosystem: Environmental > Aquatic > Thermal springs > Hot (42-90C) ...
ATAAGCTCGACATCGTCGGTTCGGGGGAAAGAGAGCATGAGGGGAAGAAATACCGCGTCATCTTCGGGAAACCGAAGGGCGACCCGAATGCCGGCACGGTTGAGCAGGCATATCGCTACCCGAAAGACGTTTGGAGTGTTGAAGCCGCCCGGGCGCACTGCGAGGCTCACGGCGGCATCGAATTCTCTCCCGCAAGCAACGAAGCCCTCCAGGCTTCCGTGACCGTTACCGTTCCGCTTGCGGATGCCCGAACGATTGTGGTTGATGGTGAAAAAATTATGGATGAAAAAACAAAGGAAGAGGCGGAGAAATCGCCAAAGGCTGAGGTGAAACAGGAAGTGACGCAACCGGAGGTAAAGGGGGAACCGAAGGCCGAGGTGAAAGAGGCGCCAAAGGCCGAGGAACCCAAGCCCGAAGCCAAACAGGAGCCCAAACCCGAGACGCAGGAAGCCGAATGGGACGCCGCGTATATCAACGACCTGCCGGATGCGGCCTTCGCGTACATAGCGCCAGGTGGAAAGAAAGACGACCAGGGGAAGACGGTGCCGAGGAGTTTGAGGTATTTACCGCACCACAACAAATCCGTCAAGGACCCCGACGAAAACGACAGCGTCGACATACCGCACCTGAGAAATGCCCTGGCCAGAGTAGACCAGACGGACCTTCCAGCCGAGGCGAAGGCCAAGGCCAGGGCTCATCTAGAAAAACACGCGAAGGCTTTGCTGGCATCGTACCAGAACGAGGAGAAGAAGCCCCTGACGAGCGAGGAAATCGTAAACCTGTTCAATGAGTACAGGAAGCTCGGGCTCTCGAAGTCCGAGGCGTACAGGGCCGTTTTCCTCGAAATCCTCAAGCGCGCCAAGTAGAAGGTTATGCCGAATCCTCCAGATGACGACTTCAGGTCAATCGTGTTAGAGGTTCCTTTGTTGGGCGCGGCTTTTGGCGCGTTCGCCCACAACCTCCTCATCCTACTCGAGATAAACCGCTATGGGACGATGGTTTACAGGGAGGCGGTGCGGCCGATTCTCTACACAGAAATCATATTGACGGTTTTCTTCATGTTTTTATGTTCCTTCATGATTTATAAAAAATTATGCTTATCAAACGATAAGCGGCTCGTGGGAGCCGAGGGGCCCCGGGTTCGGGTGACCCCAAATCCAGGCCAAAGAGTTGATGGCTCATGAAGATAGAGGAAATAAGGGAATCCCTCGATGCGTTCTATAAGTCAGATGCAGCCATGATGACGGTCAAGGAACTCTTGACGTCTTCGAGCAACATAGTCCTTCCCCAGGCAGTTCAGGCGAAGGTCCTTCTGGCCCTTAAAAGCCAAATCGATTTAAGGAACATAGCCGCCAGAATGGTCGTGCCGAAGGGCGTTGGAAAGTCGTTGAGCGTTCAGGTGGTCACAAGCGTTGAATACGACTCTTGGACAGAGGGTTCTGTCCTCACGGCCGCGGACCCCTCTCTCGCATCAAAATCCATAACACTCGCCCCCTTCGGAAAGGTAACACAAATCTCCGACCTTCTGGCGAACACCGCGGCAATTAACTTCGTCGAGATGATAGGCCAAGTACATGCCGATGCCGTAAGGACGGGCATAATCGATAAGATAGTCGACGAGATGGCCGGCGCTTCAGCGCCGAACGCTGTGAGCATAGGCACGAAGGGTGACTCAACCGAAAAAAACTTCGACTTCTCCAACGTCGCCTCCGCAATATCCGCGAACCTCTCAAGTGGGTTCGTGCCGAACTTTATAGTTACCGCTCCAGATAAATTATGGGCGGCATTTACCACCAGCTACGCGGTGACGCAGTTCCAAGGCGCTCTGTCCGACTTCTTGGTGAGCGGCCAGATTCCCAAAGTGCTCGGCTTGAACTGGTACATGGACCCGTATTTCGAGAAGGCAATAACAGGAAGCTCGTGGAACGGTAGCAACGGCGAGAAGTACGCTATCATAGGACAGGAGGGCATGAGCGTCGTGTGGGCGGCTTTGCAGGACGAGCCCGTCGTTGAAATCTGGAGAGAGGCCAGGTCTCTTAGCAATTACGTTGTGACACATATGGACGGCGGAGCTACCGAGGGACCCGACGCTTCAATCTGCCTAATAAAGCACGCCGAGTAAGCGGCCTAGCCCGCTTAAACCCTTTTTTCAACGATTTTTCCGGCGCCGCCTTTTATTGGCGCCGGTTTTTTACCTCTTACAGGGAAATTTTCCCCCGTAATTGTCCTCCGTTCGCTGACAGCGAAAGTTTTGGTGTTTAAAAAATGACGTATACAACCATCTCTCTCGTGAAAACGACGGCGATGATTGGCTACTCCGATTTGGGCTTTTCCTCAGATGCTGATTATGAAAACTACATCTCGAGCGTCATCGAGATGGTCGAGGGGGAAATCGATTCATACTGCAACCGCCAGCGTGGATTTTTCGGCGCCGGAGGTGTGGCGATAACAGACGAGCTCTACGATTTCCCCGAGGACGGCATAATCTTTCTGAACAACTATCCCGTTCTGAGCATAACGAAAGTCGAGCTAAATAAAGCGGGATGGGGGGCCGCGGACGACTGGCAGGAAATCAGTTCGACGGACTATGTTATAATTAAAAAACGCGGGGTCCTGAAGCTTCTGGAATACCCCGGAAGGGAGGAGGAGAGCGTCAGGGTTTCTTATGTCGCGGGTTATGAATCGACGCCGTTGCCCGTCAAATACGTTGCGACTCAGGCCAGCGTCAATTTCCTCCACGGCGTTCTTCAAAGGAAAATATCGCCCGTCGCTCGGGTCGATGAGTTCACCATAAAGCTCGTGCTGCCCGAGGCCTTCACGCAGGACCTTTACAGAAAGCTCGACCCGTATAAGCGGGGTGCCGTCATAATAGGATGACCTTCTACAATTCCTATAAAGCGGTTTTCGACAACCTGAGGACCGTAATCTCCGGCGTCTCGAGTATTAAATACGTTCTGGTCGGCGAACCCTTCAAAATCAAATCGCTCCCAACGGCGCTTCTGATGCCCGCGCGGGACGACATTTCGTACGCTTCAGCCGAGGGGAGGCTGGAGAACAGGCTGACCATCGACGTTATGGTTCTGGTGAAGGAAACCGAGCCGGAGGATTGGTTTCAGTCCGTCGTTTCCCCGATGGGCGACGTGGTTGACGCCGTGCTCGCAAACCCTACTTTGAGTGGCGCGGTTCTGGACATTTACCCCGTTTACTTCGCGCCCGGGGAGTTCAGGTTTCCCAATAAATTATACTACGGCGGCCTTGTGCGGTTTGCGGCCGTCTTTCACTACGCCTTTTGATCCGCGCATCAGGTCCAGATTCGTTCTGGCCTGGGCGTATGGGAGATAAAAAATGTCATCTCCGAATTTAGCGAAGAACGCCGTCCTTTGGGATGGAAGTCAAGCAATAGGCTACTGTAAAGAGGTTACTTGGAGCATAGAGGTCGATGCCATCAAAGACTACAAGGTCGACTCTTATGACCCCGCGATTTTAGAGCCCGGCCAGAGGACATATAAGGTAACCTTCAGAAGGTTTTATATCGATAAGACCTACGCCGACAAAGTATCGGCAGGAACGAAGTTCACCACGCTCGAGGTCAGGCCCCTGGGCACCGGCGCTGGAAAGGAGAAATACACCTTCTCCAACGTGGTCCTTTTGAGATTCGAGGGCTCATGGGCGGCCGGCGGCGTGGTTTACGAGCGCGTTGACGGCGAGGCATCAGGCTTGACGATAGGAACTCAGACTTAAGCTAGTGGTTGAAATGTCGAAGGAAGAGGAGCGAATCGCTAAAGAGGCCGAGGAGGCTTTCGCCAAAAGGGAAAGGGAGAGAAAGGAAAAGGCCAAACGCTTCAACCCCGCCGACTTTCTGAACGTCAGAAGAATCCATACGATCTATGATGAGGAATTTGGAGAAATTCAATACACCGACCTGACGATTGACGACAGCCTTGAATTGGCGAAAATCGAAGACAAGGACGAGCGGATAAGGTTCATGGTGTGGGCTATTTTGCGTCACACCTACCCCGATCTTAAGCGCGAGGATGTTGGAAAGCTGCCTCAACCCCTGCTCCAGGTGCTGACGGAGAAGGTCCCTTTTTTCGGGTCGAAGAGCTGAAGGAGTGGATTGAGGCGAGCGACGAGGCGCAGGCTTTGGGCCTCGTCATGTACTTCTATCACTTGCCATTTGAATCTATATCTAAGATGACCTTCATGCAGTATTCCTTCCTTCTCGCGTGGTTGAATTGGTACCTTGAAAAAACCCGGGGGGGTGAAAGGTGATAGAGTTTCGCATAAACGCGAAGTCGATGGAGGAGCTAGCCAGCCAGCTCAGGGTGAAGGCCTCGAAGTTGCAGGATTACGCCGATGAGTTCGTCGCCGCCGCCCTGGCCGAGGCGAAGAGGGTCGCGCAGACAATAGTTCCGGTCCGCACGGGCATGCTGCGCGCAAGCATCGATTATGAGTTCATGGGGCGCGGGAGGTGGTCCTTCAGCGCCGGAATGCCATACGCCGGCTTCGTCGAATATGGGACCTCTAAGATGGCGGCCCGCCCGTACATGCGCCCCGCCCTCGAGCGTTTTGTAACAATTGTAGAAACCGAGATGGACAAATACATAATCGACAGGCTGGTGGGTGATTGAAAATGTCCGAGGTAAGGATAGACATAGAGGCGATAGACAGGGCGAGCCAGGTCATAGAGGGCATAAGCGAGAAGGCAACGAGCGCCGTCAAGGCCGTCGATGATGCGAACGAGAAAGTCGAGGCCAGCACGACCCAGGTACTCAAGGGCTTCAACGCCTTGGCGACGAGCGCGTTCTCTCTCTACAACGCAATCGACAACGTCCAGAATGCCCAGCTTGCGGCCGACAGGGCAAACTATATCGTTGCGACGAGCTTAGAGGCCGTAGAGGCCGCGCAAAAACAATACAACGAGGCGGTAGAGAAATACGGGGCAGATAGTGAACAAGCGAGAGATGCGGCCGATAAGCTAGCTCTGGCGCAGGAAAAATATCGATTGGCAACCGAAAGGGCAGACCAGGCGCAGCAGAATGTATCCAAAAGCATGATGTCGGCAGCTCTTTCCGTCATTCCCTCTCTCATTACAATTTTAACGAATTTACAAACAGTAACACAGGCCGTCGATATGGTCCATAAGGCCCTGAACGCAACTATGGCGGCCAATCCGGCGATGCTAGTCGTCACGGCTATCGGAGCTTTGGTCGCTATCCTGGTAACCGCCTATGAGACCTGCGAGCCCTTCCGAAATGCGGTTAACGCGATAGGGTCAGCGTTACTGGGCTTCTTCAAACCGGCTATCGATGCCGTAGCTGGAGCTATCGATTTTCTGATGAAGGCCTTCGACGCCGCTGGAAAGGCGATTCAATGGGTCTGGGACCATACCATTGGGCCTATCGTTAACGCTGTCCAGGGCGCGATAAACCTCATAACGGGGGCAGCGGGAGCCGCTACTCGAGCGGCCGCACCTGCTGGCCCAGCCTATGGACCCTATCCCGTACCAGGTATGCAGGCCGGCGGTATAGTGACGAAACCGACTTTAGCTTTGCTCGGAGAAAGAGGTCCGGAGGCGGTTATTCCACTCGAGCGGATGCCAGCGCAACAAACTATCATCTTTGAAAAAGGAAGCATAGTTGTTTCGGGGATCTTAAACTCTGAGCTCGTTGACGATCTCTCCGAGAAGATCGCCAGGAAGATCTTCAGGAGGGGATATTGATGGTCTGTTTCAAGCTCGGCTCCGTCGTGCCCTCTTCCCTTTTCCCCTTTGAGATGAAGGAGAGCGGTGTTGACAGGGTGACCGAGGTCTCGTTTTCCTACATCTCGAGTTCCGGCGCGGAGCTCGAAGCGGGCTCGAGCTATACTTTATACTACTACGACCCGGCCGAACACAACCTCGGTTCTTTTGTTTTGACGAAAAAGGAAAAGCGTTTTCACTCTAAGGGGCTTTTCAGGGTTGACGTGACGGCCGAGAACAAGCTCGGCCTCCTGCGAAGCATCATGATAGAGCGCGATTTTTCAAGCTCTTACGATGGAGAAATCATAAAATTCCTTCTGGAGAAAACAGGCCTCGGAATAAACACGACCAACGTCGACAATGTCCATTTTTACAACACATACTCCACGGCCGGAAAGAACCTCTTACAGGTCTTGAAGGAGTTGGCCTCGAGTGATTGCGTCTTCTGGCTCGATGGCGATTATCTCTACTTCAAATCCTACGACAGCCAAAGCGTTTACACCACCCTGACCGATTCCGACATCTACGCATGGGGCAGGGTTGGCAAGGACCAGAGCCAGAAGGTCTATCGCGTCGAGTTGCACGGCGCAATCGTGGGCGGAAAGGAGATTTTCGCCCAGGCGACTAAGGAGGGCGTGAGCGAAAGCGACGCGGAACTTTATAAAATAGTCTTAAACGACAAAAGCATAACCTCGGTCGCCCAGGCGCAGGAAAGGGCCAACGCCATTCTTTCTGAGAAGATGAACGCCGCGTATCAGGTCGAGGTCTCAACGGCCGGAGACATAAACGTCCATCCAGGTTTCAAGGTGACCCTGAACTCCACAACTTGGGGCATAAACGAAACCCTCCGCGTTCTAGAGGTCAACAAGAAGCTCGAAAACGGAATCTTCAAGAACGAGCTGAAGCTCGGGACTTACAGGCTGCCGAGCATAGAGGACATCGTCAAGGAGCTCGACGAGCAGATGCGCTCCGTCATGTACAGCCTTTCAGAAGTCAGGAAGATGGCCATCAGGAGCATCCTGGCGGGTGGCAGCCTCGAGGTCGTGAGGAAGTACATCCCAATTGAACCGGATGAGCTTACAGCGGGTGTCAGTGTTGATGTTGGAAACGAATACGCGACCCTGGCAACGGGCTATACCTCGGGCGACTTCAAGGTCAGGTTCGGTATAACGAAGGACGTCTTTCTCGGCTGGCGCTCGATTTCCTATGACGCCTCCGAGAGAGAGGGTTCGGTCCAGGTTGACGTTGAGGATGAACGGGGCAACGTGTTGCTTTCCGATGTCCCCTCTTCAATGGACTTGGTCCCCTATCCGCCGAACGGCGACCTCGCCGAGTCGTTACCCTCTGAATGGACATCTTCAAATGGAACTTTAGCAAACTCCTTCAACGCGATTTACGGCACGTATAGCATGAAGTTTCTGAGGACAGACCTGAACTCCGAGGCCCTGTTTTACAGGAATTTCGACAGCGAGGACTTGAGCTCCTACCGCTACCTTTGCTTTTCTTTAATGACGGATTATGATGGAGATTATGAGGTCAGGATTTACACCAACCCCTGGAATTACTACAAGCGAACGATAACGGTGGCTTCCGGCGGGTGGCGTGACTACGTTTTGCGTTTGAATATGTCTGAATGGACCGCCGTCGGCTCTCCCTCCCTCTCGAGCGTCAGGGGAGTGGGGCTCTACATCCCACAGGCTTCAACGATGAGCTACGCCTTCATCGATGCCTTCAGGTTCGAATACCTGCTCCCCGAGCCCCTCGTCTTTCACTTTTACCTTTCGCGCCCGAGCGCGGGCGCTCTGGCTCCGCTGGTGAGGAGCCTGATGGTCGGGTATAAGATAGGTGGTGTTTACGCATGACCATCTTGGAACAAATACAGGGCAGAAAATCCAGGCTTCTCAGTTACAGCTATTTGAAATCTGTGCTGGCGGAAAGCTGGGCCGAAAATAAGGACGAAATCTCAACGGCCTCGAAGGCGATAGACAGGTCCTCGGACGCGCAGTATACCATACCGCGGATATACGGCAACTACCAGGTCGGCCTGTTTTACAGGGGCGAAAAGGTCAAGAAGGTGAAGGCGGTTATCAGGGCGGTCGGATCTCCGTCAACGCTCTACGTTAAACTCTTGAACGCGAAAACCCTCGCAACGCTGGAAACCAAGCAGGTCTCCGGAGTTGCGGACTACTTTAAAACAATTGAAACAACCTTCAACTCAGAATATACCTCCGACAGCATAGTATTGGGCGGCACGACCTGTTATTACGGATTTTACATCGTTTACTACCAAAGCGGCGGAGATTCCTCGAACTACTATGAGATAGCGCCGGCCCTGGCAGATGGAGCCTCGGAGCTGGTGTATTCTTCTGACGGCGGAACGACGTACTCGAGAAACGGCGCGAAGGTGAGGTCCTCGGGAGAGACAACACTCACAATCGGAGGCAACGCCTTCAAGGGCTCGAATTATTCATATCTTAACGACGCGACAGCCCTCCATCTCACAAACTTCACCATAGAGTTCGAGCTGAGGCTCGCCTTCAACGGCAACGCCTCGAGTGATATGTTCATCCTAGATAAGGGATACGCCTCGAACGTCGATTTCTGGATTAGGATACCCTCGGGTTCCAGAACGCTTTACGTTGGCTATGGGGACGGCGCGAATAAAAATGAAATATCCTATTCCATTTCAGATGACGATTGGCATTATTACTGTATAACTTATGATAACTCAACGAAAATCCTGACGCTTTACAAGGACAACGTTCAGGTCGCGAGCAATACCTTCGCATCGGGGATAAGCAACGGCTCTAATGGGATAATTGTTGGGATGAAGCTGGACGAGACATCGGGCGCAAAGGTCGACCTGAGGCTCCTGAGGATTTACAATTCCGTCCTTTCGGCAAGCGACAGGACCAACAACTTCCAGAAGCCGCTCAACCCCGCCGGCTCCCCCGTCGTCTTCATTGAGCCCATGAAGCTGACATCGGGTTCCGCGATGCAGTATGGAAAAACCGCAGCCGGGGCGACGGAGGAGGGGAAGGGCTACAACACGAACACCCTGACCGCGACGAAGTTCACCCTCTCGAGCCCCATAAGGTTCAATACAATAAAGCTCAGGCTTCGCGTCAATGTATCACCAGGTTACGCGCGCTGCGCGGTTTATAAAGACTCAAATGGTTACCCCGGCGCTCTTATAGCCAACTCGGCGACGAACACGAAATCGATAACCAGCACCACGGCATATTGGGAGACCTTCACCTGCGCCGGCACCGTATATTTGAAGCCGGGGACGTATTGGCTCTTCACCAACGTCTACGGTGCCGTAAACGCGTATGTGTATGAGTACTACGACGCTGGTGCGACAAACCAGACCTACACCATAAACGGAAGCTATGGTAGCACATCTCCCACAACTCCGGACCCGTTTCCATCGGGCGCGACGGGCCAGGCGAAGGAGTTCAGCATCTACGCCGATGGATATTTGTTTGATTATGTAAACGATTTATCGGGAAACAACAACCATGAATACCTCGGTTCCAATTACAACTTCGTAAAAAAGGTCATCCCACTCATCTATATTGGGACTTCCTCTGGGTATGTGACAGCCCCCGAGGCCCTCGCCCTCAGGACAACGAGGTATTACAAGATACCCTTCACCGCTCCAACTGCGATAAAGGCCGCAATCGTCGGCGTCAGGGGCTGGAAGCGCGGCTCCCTGGGCGCCTCGATGAGGATTTCGCTCTACAACGCTTCAGACGTCCTCCAGGCGACCGCTTACATCGCTGGGCCGGATATGACCGACGACGACAAGGTATGGTCCGCGGTCCTCGACTCCCAGGTGAACCTGGCGGCCGGAAGCTATTATTTGAAAATTGAGAGCACCTCGACGACGGAGGGCGACGACGAAAACAATATATACCTCGACTTTGAAAGCTCGGGAGACGAAAGCGATTACTACTACAACGGCAGCTCCCTCTCACCCGTGAACATGAAAACGCTCATCTACGTCGCGGGCATCATAACCCAGGACTACCTCGCGGCGACCGCAACCACGACCGCGGTAAACTTTTACGGCAACACCAGGGTCGGCCAAACGTTCTATTCCTCAAAGCGTTGTCCGGTGGCGAACGTCGCGCTGTATATAGCTAAAACGGGCTCGCCCGCCAACCTCATGGTCGAAATCTACGAGGTCAACCCCGCGACGATGAAGCCGTCAGGGGCTGCGATTTCGAGCCTCGAGGTCTCAGCTTCGCTCATAGGCAGCGCGGCATGGGTTGATATGTGGATTTCCGCGCCGATGGAAAAGGCCTCATACTACGCCGTGGTGGCTTACGTAAAGGGCAACGCCGGCGACGCCTCAAACTACTACACGGCTTACAAGGGCGCGAGCTCAATCGCCGGAACCTTCATATCCTCGAGCGACGCGGGCGCGAGTTGGACAATCGACAACGCCAACGACCTGGCGGTTAAAATACGCACACCAGAAGAGGTTTACATCGAACAGTATCAACCGGATCTTACCTCGTTAAAAATTGACCTGGCCGCGCAGACCTTCGGCGTCAACTACATGATGAAAAGCGTCGATGGGACGTATGTGAGCATAAGGGTTCTCGTCGATGGCGTCGAACCCGGCGACTGTGGAAATCAGTACAGCGGGACCGACCCGCTGGAGGTGGAGATCGTCCCCACAACGAAGACCTACACCTCCCCGCCGACGATAGCGATATACGGCTACGGGCTGGGCATAATCACATTGAGAAAATACGCGCGCCACCATTACTTCAACAAGAACCCAATCGAGCCGAAGGACTTCAACGTCTCTGAGATGATACTTCTCGATGCGCTTTTACCACCTGGAAGCATGATCAAGTTCAACGACGACCCCGTGCAGTTCATCAGAAATCCATCAACTGCAACGGGCGACAGGATTTTCGACGCCTCGGGAGCGCCCGCGGAAATAGGTCCAATAAGAAAAGTCGAGTTCGTGGAGGGAACCGCAGACATAGAATTTCTGGGGTGGTGACATGAGTTTTTCCTCAACGAAGAAAGCAATCCAGGACCTCGAATGGTTGAAAGAAAAAGTCCTTGCATTCGAGTCTGAGCGAGAGGGAATCCTGACGAGCATAGAGGACAGGATTTCGGTGCTCGAGGCCAGGGTTGACGCGCTGGCCGACAGGTTGGAGAAGATGTTGCTCGCGACCCACACCATAACTATCTCTTTAAGCGCAACCGCACCGTGGACCAACTTCTCGGGCTCGGTCACGGTCACGGCGACTTTCACGGACAGCGCAAGCCACACCTGCACAAGGGCACAATGTTTCATAGACGCCACGAAAATCGGCGAGCTCACCGCGTCGCCCTGGTCTTTCACCGTAAACACGAAGCAGTTCTCAAATGGCGACCATACCCTGAAAATAATAATGTTTTGTAGCGGCGGATATTCGAAAGAGCAGAGCCAGAGCATAACGATAAACAACACAATCCCGCTCGGAGGAACGGGGACGAGCGCGACCCAAACGGGCTCGGGGAGCTCAACGCCCGAGGCCCCGCAGCCCTACGGCGGAAAGGTCCTTTTCTCCAACGTAAACCCGCCAAACGGAGCGGAGATTAAGTCGCTTTATTCGAATTGGTCCTTCGTCATAACGGGAAGGGCTTACTCGGATGTCGGGCACATCATAAAAAGCGTAAGCGTGAGCGGCGATGGCTCGTTGAAAACCCTCTCGGACGATGGATTTTTCTCAATCGTCGGCTCGTTTTATGGAAAGGAGCCCGATAAGATGGGTTATGCGAAATGTTATATAAGAATCACGGCCACGGACAGCGCGGGCGTGACAGGAACCCTGAGCCTCGTCTACAAATACTACCTCGGCGTGTGGGCCTGATGCGCTTAGATTTCATCAGGCGGTGGACCGACATCCTGCACCTCGCGCTGGGCTTTGTATGTGGTTTTTTAAAGAACATTTATAAAAGCTACTTGGTCCTGTCTTTCCTGATCGCGCTCTTCATCGTCTTCATAGCATATCAGAGCCGCGAGAAGGAGCCGCCCTGGGAATCGGCGCGCGACATGGTTGCGTTTCTGAGCGGTTTTCTGCTCGGCGATCTGTTCTCAAGCATCTTTATTTGACTCCCCCTAGCAAAGGGAAAGGAGGTGAAAAGGTAAATGAGGTGGAGCATATTCGCCGTCGTTCTTGGAATAGTGTTAATCGGAGCTGGGTTTGCGGCCTGGAGCGTTGAACCATTGCGGCCGTTCGCGGTCCTCGCGCCTTTAGGTGCTGTGATGCTCTGCGTTGGAGCGGTCCTCCTGGTGCTGACTAAAGGCGAATTTAAAAAATAAAAACAAAACAAAATCAGGTTTTTTCAACTATCGCATAGGCGAAGCCCTTGTCCGTTACACTGAGCGCCACGGGCCGCTAGCCGTTTTCGCTCAAATGGTTATTCTCCCTTTTTGCGCCATTTTTTTCACCTTGCGGTTCATGTTAATACGTGGACATATAAGTTTTTCTATATCTAAATCTATATACCAACACAGATAAACACAGATAAATTTATATATTCATCGCTCGGTCGCTTACATAGATGTCCTGTATACAGGTGGAAGTTATAAGGGAAGTGCCCGCCAATTTTGGCGTGGTGAAGGTGGCAAGGAAAGAATACAGGTGTTATTATTGCGGCGCAACAATCCACAGGGGCGAAAAATACATCTGGAGGAAGCCCTTCTGGCGCGAAAAACCCATCCAGATATGTTTAAAACATTGGGAGAGGTGGGCAAAAAGTGACGAGCCCCTATAAAAATCACTTCTACTGCTCGAAATGCGGCGTCTTCATCCCCATTTCATCGGAGGATGTAGCGCATGGAAGTTTTGCCTATCATAAGACATGTGGCGCGCGCCTGCGCCGAAACCCGCGCCATAAGAGGAAGTGACTCAGATAAAGGCTGAGCTTTTTCTGGAAATCGGATAATTTTGATATACCTTGAGCGCATCTGTTCACATTAACATATAAACCTTTCGCTATCGCAATATATAAACCCATACGTTGCGGTATATAAATGACCGTCGGCCTTTGAGAGGCCGATGAAAAGTCCGTATGAAAGGAAACCAGGCGGAACACCCTACAAGACCCATTTTTTCTGTGGTCAATGTGGGGTCTGGGTTCCGAAGAAGTCGGAGTTCGTCAAGAGGCACAAAAGGCTCGGCTTCATCCACGATGTCAGCGGGTGCGGAAAGAAGCTCAGAACGCACAGCCACCAGGGGAGGCGGAAGAAATGACCAATTGCCCGCATTTTCGGCTTGAGAAGGACCCGCGCTTCATTGACACGTGGGTCTGCCCGGATTGCCTAGGCTTCTTCGCCGTCAGGCAGCTCAAGAAGCCCAGGGTTCGGGAGTATAGAATATCGGGGGTGAGGGTAAAATGAGTGAGAAAATTTCGGTCGAGGAGCTGAACAAAATCATCGACGACTTGATGAACGTTGTAGTTGAATTGAAGCAGCTCAGGTCAAAGATGTTTCCTCTTCCTGACAGGGAGCCCAGCGAGAAACAGCTAAATTATTTAAGAAGGCTCGACCCCAAGGCGGATCTCAACGAGTGGAAGAAGAAGACGATGCGCGAGGTCTCAAAGCGCATAGACGAGCTTCTGGCCCAGAAGCGCGCTTCGGGGGGAGAAAGGGATGGGCTACGCCAGCCCGAAGGATGAGGCGATGGACTTGATAGAGGAATATAAAGACTGGAAGTCGGCCATCGAGATGGGGCGCGTCAGCGCCGAGAAGTGGAACTGGAAGCTCGAGCAGACAAAGAAGCGTCTGAAGGAGCTGCGCGATGAAATCGCAAAGAAAATCCACGATCTGGAGAACGAGAAGCGCGCGATAATGGAGGCGCGCGTCAACGGCCTCATAAGCGAAGACGAGACGTTAACGAGGACGAACCGCATAGACGCGGAGCTGAACAGGTTGAAGAAGGTCCTCATGCTCATCATAAACTTAAGGTGAAAAATATGAATCTCTTATGTCGTATCTTCGGCCATAAAGCCATCATAATCCGCATACCGATGGAAAAGGGGGAATTCGTGTTTGTGGGTTGTTCAAGGTGTGGTAACAATATTACTTTGCTCGCGGTGCCAGACGACTACGACGCATTGGCGACGCTGTTGGGTAAAGGATGGTGGGGCATGGTGCATGGGAGGAAGATAGAGGTATGACCAAGATCTTGGTTCTCTCAGATCTTCACGTTGGAAGCCTTTACGCGCTTTCTCCTAAACCCGAAACACCAGAGCAACGATATATCCTGAAAGAATGGCTCGAGATGTGCGCCCGCGTACGCCCCGAATATCTCATCATAAACGGGGATATAATCGAGGGAACGCAAAGGGCGGAGGAGGGAAAGAGCCTCCAGCTTTCCGACGTCGACAAACAAATTGATGCAGCCGTTGAGCTTGTCAACCGGATCAATTATGGCAAGCTTCTCGTGACCTATGGCACCAGGTACCACACGGATGAGAACCTGAACGGCGATCAGGTTTTCGCCAAGGTGATAGGCGCCAATGCCCACAACTATGAGTTGAGCTTCA
>Ga0123519_10009884_pt1 | contig 14295 bp, 12 predicted proteins | sample YelNatPaOPRAMG02_FD_87396 | JGI IMG/M metagenome (GOLD analysis project Ga0123519, IMG submission 87396) | Hot spring microbial communities from Yellowstone National Park - Yellowstone National Park OP-RAMG-02 (version 2) | ecosystem: Environmental > Aquatic > Thermal springs > Hot (42-90C) ...
CAACTCGTCCCAACTCGCCCGTCGGACGATCCGCTGCAACGCCGGTTCGGCCGACACGTAAACGGCCCCGTTGCGAACCTCAAATACCAGCCCGATTGGCCGCAGCAGGGCCGTAAGCCCCTCGCGCAGTGTCGCCCCCTTGATCCTGGCCGTCAGCTTGGTCTGCTCCCCGTACGGCAGCCGATCCAGCGTGCCTTCCTCGATGACGAGCCGCACGCCGGTCTGCCGGGTGAGCTCGTCGAAGGCAGCGAGAATGTTCTCGTCATGAATGTCGATGTCGGTCTTCTCGTCCAGCGCCTGCTCCACGGCCACATCAAGGTTGCTCGCGGCGGGAGCGGTGGCGGTCGGTGGGGGTGCGACCTGGGCCGAAACGGCCCGAGGGGCAAGAACCAGGGCTACGATGCACAAGGCTCCCGGGATTCTCCATGTGGTGCGGCGGGGGGCCTTGCTCGCGGTGTTCTGACGGCTCATGGGATACGGGTTCTCCTTCGCAGGCCTCGTTCAAGGACTCGACCGCTCCACACGGCAGGAAACGGCCGGTCGGTGGTTCGATCAATCAGAGTGGGAACGGCTCGAGGCTCATCGCGGGCGCGGGAGCCGTCTCCTTGCTGCCGCTGGCAACCGCCAGCGACGGTGCCCCCTGTTCGGCGGCATCGCGGGCGGCGGTGCTGCGCGCGAGCTCGGCCGATCGCACATACGTTACCTGGATTTCAGCGACGGGGGCGGGCCGGGCCGGTTCCGCCGGCCGGCAGTACACAACCCGCACAACCGCCGGCGGAGGCTGCTGCGCCACGGACGGTCCTCCGGCGGGGGACCTCGCCCAGCGGAGGGAGAAGAGAAGGAGCACGGCCGCGGCCGCCGCCAGGGGCGCGGCGATCGAGAAGATCCGGTAGACGACGAGACGACGCGATCGCTGCTCCGCCTGCCGGGAAAGCTGCTCCATGACACCGGCATGAAACGCCGACCAGTCCACGCTCAGGGGCATGCCGCGCGTACCGAGGGCACGAACGACGCGGTCGACGCGCTCGAGTCGGGCGGCCTCGTTCTTCGCCCGCTCGTTCGCGGCGAGCAGGTCATCCAGCCGAGCCGCTTCGGACGCGCTCAGATCTCCGTCGAGTCTGCCCGCCAGCAGCCGGTCCAGTTCGTTATCGAAGTGCTCGCTCATGATCCGCCTGCTTTCGGCTCACAGGTACTCCGCCAGCTTCTCCTTAAGCGTCTTTCGAGCCTGAAAGACGTTCCACTTCACGGCTTCCAGGCTGCATCCCAGCACCTCCGCCACATCCCGCTGCGGCCAGCCCTCGATCGCGAACAGGATCAGGGCAAGCCGTTGTTTCTCGGGCAACTCCGCGATCGCCCTCTCGATCCGGCTCCGGACCTCGCCGGAGGCAAGCCCGTCGACCGACCACTCCCCGCCGGCCACCGGCTCCTCCCGGGCCGCCGGCATCGACTCCTCATCCGACAACACGTCGTCAAGAGGCAGCCCCCCGAACCGCCGTGCCGACCGCCGCGACCGCCGGAAGTTCAACGACAGGTTGCTGACGATCCGCATCAGCCAAGGGCCGAACCTCGCCGGCTCGTTGAGGCTCCCCAGCGACCGGTATGCCCGGAGGAACGCGTCCTGACTGACCTCCATGGCATCCTGGATGTTCCCGACGAGACGGTATGCCGCCGATACCGCCCGCCGCTGGTACCGCTCCACCAGCGCACCAAAAGCGGCCACCTCGCCGCCGAGTGCCCGCCGAACAAGTTCGGCATCTTCGGACCCGGCGTCGGGTCGGTCCGCTGGTCGTCGATCCTCTTCCGCAGGTATAGACACAGCTATAACTAACGAGGTTAGGCTGCTTTGTGGAATCGCGGCCACAACAGACTACGGTTTCCGCCTTGGATTGTCAACGTGCCTGGCGCATAACGTGCGTTGCTGCCGAGAGTTGGCAATTTGTAACCGCGCAGGCCGTCCCAGGCGGGTTACGGCCTGTGCCCCGCACACCCTCTTTCGACCCCTCCAACCGCGTTCTCAATGCTGGCGACGCCATGACGAGCGCGATGCCCGCGGAGCCGGCGACACTCCTGGCGACCGGATACTTTCCGTGGAAAGGTTGTTCACGAGGGCTTGGCGCCAGGCCGATAATAAGCCGGAGGACGTGCGCGCTCTATGCCGTTGAAGGCCGTTTTCGATGCGTTGATCCGAACCAGGAACCTCGCGGCGGACGACGCGCTGGCCGCGGCGATGGCGGATGCCGAGCCCGAAGCCATCGACGCGATCATGCGGGCCGCCCTCGAGCGCAATCAGCCAGCCGGCCTGGCCGGACTCGTAGCCTGGTACCACCGGATGAGCAAGGAGCAGCAACAGGTGGTGCACGGCTGCGTCGACCGCCTCTGCGGAGCCATGCGGGATTGCTGCTCGATGGACGAGGTGCAGGCGCGGCTGAACGTCGTGACCATCGTGACCGAGTCGCGGCGATACCGGCTCGCGTACCTGCTGAGCAGCCTTCTGCGCGACCGCTCCCCCCGCGTGCGAAAGGCCGCCGCCACGGCCCTCCAGTCGCTCGTCGACCGATTCCTCACGGAGATGACCGCCTTCAACAGGGACTGGGGCGAGGAGCCGCCGGACGCCGACTGCCTGCACCGCAAGCAGGCGGCGCTGCAAGAGAAGCTGCTCGACCGGCGTCAACTCGCCGACGCCGTCGGTGCCGCCCTGGAATCGTTCGACAAGCACCTCCACCCCCCTGTCGTCGAGACCGCGATGTGGCTTGTCGACGAGCTGGGCGAGCGGTTCTGGTCTATCCTGCGTCTGGCCGGCGGCCACGCGCGCCGGGCCGCACTGGACATCATCCAGGGCACGCTTACGCCCCGCCTTGTTCCGTTCACCATTGAGGGCCTGGCCTACGATGAGTTCCGCCCGACGATCGTGCGGGCGCTGTCGGGCAACCTGCCCGAGGCGACCATCACCGAGTGGATCCGCCAGAGCTGGCGGCTGCGGGCCGAGCCGCTGTCCCGGTCGCTTCGGCTCGTAAAGCAATGGCCGCGCCTGACGGAAAGCTTCACCTCCGCGGAAAAGTGGATCCCGGAGGATCAGTGCGGCGCGGTGCGGCTGCTGGCGCACACCAACCTTCCGGCTGAAACGAAGGTCGGGCTGTTTCGGAAGCTGCTTCTGCGCGGCGGTCCGGACGGCCGGCGGGCCGCGACCTGGGGTTTGTGCGAGACCCGGTGCGCGGCGTCGTCGATGGTGCTTCGAGCGGTCGTCGAGGGCAGTGATCCCCAGCTCGCGGCCATCGCACGGCGGGAACTCAAGCGTCGTGCCCGGCTGGAGGCGAGCGAGCCGCCCAGGGGCCCGCTGTGCGAAGACAATCCGTTCGTTGTGGAGATGGAACGGTACTGGACCGAGTTCGAGTCGCTTTCTCCAAGCGAGCAGGCCGACCGGGGTTTGGCGGTTCTGAGCCGCCCGGAGGCCGTGCACGCATTTGCCCGAACGAAGCTCTGCAGCCAGAGCGTCACGGCGAGGATCAAGGCACTGCGGATCCTTGCCGTTACGGGTTGCGGACCGGCCGTGGAGCAGACGGTATACACCCTGGCCCACGACACCGACCCCGTCGTGCGAAGCGCCGCCATGACCGTGCTGGGACAGATCCGGACGCCCGCCAGTGAACTGCTGCTCCGCAGTGCGTTGCGCGATCCGGACAGCCGTGTCCAGGCAAACGCGATCGAGTCGCTCAATCTGTTCGCTTCGGCCGCGAACGAGCCGCTCGTCCACGAGAAGCTTCAGGATGAAAACAACCGAACCCGTGCCAACGCCGTCAAAGCGCTGCTCAAACTCCGGGTGCGCGAGGCGGCCGAGTCGCTGTGCGCCATGCTCCGGAGCCCCGATGTGGAGCAGCGGCGAAGCGGCCTGTGGGTCGTGGGGCAGTTGCGATTGACGCCGCTGGTACACCGAATCGCCGAGCTCGCGCAAAGCGACCCGGACCCGCAGATCCGCCGCCGCGCCCGCGAAGTTCTGGATGGACTCGGCCCCGAACCGGGGCCGGCCGACGAAGACCTCATGCACGAGGAGGTACTGCGATCCGCCCGCTGATTCTCCTGCTGCAGACACCCGTGAGCCTCACGCCGGAAGAGCGTGTCAGGGCCGTCCATCAGCTTTTCCAGGACAACCCCGGCGCGGGGGGAACACTCATCAAGACGCTGTTGGTATTCGCGGCCATTCCGCTCGTGCTCGCCATCCTCTATCACCTCCAGCAGAGAGCGCAAGGGGAGCGAGCCCGTCAGCCCGTCCGCCTCCTGTGGCAACTGGGACGCGCCGCCTCGCTGGGCTGGTGGGACCGCCTGCTGCTGATCCGAATGACGCGGCAGGCCCGCATGAAGGACCCTGCGGTGGTGTTGTTGAGCGCGAACTGTTTTGACCGCGCCATGACCGTGTGGCTTCGCGACAGTCGAGGCGAAGGCGCCGCCCGCCTTCAGCACATCCGCCGCCGGCTTTTCGGCGGGTAGTGCCCGGCCAGCGGCCGTGGAGCACCCGCCCCCTCCGACCGGCCGGCCGAACGAATCCGCAGATTCGCCGACCCGGTGATCGCGCGGTTTGACGTCGTCGGCATGACCCGACGCGACGAGTCTGCAACGTGACGTACGTGTCGCGGGCGAATGAACCGTAGCCCGCCATGCCGGCGGGCACCTTCAGCGAGCCGGCCCCGCCGCCGGCGTCAACGCCGGGTCTACCCGGTGCGCAGCGGACGCGGGAATACGCCCGGTGGCGGCCGTCGCAGGCCGCGTCGTCGCCGCCGTGAGCGACTCGTAATAACGCCGGAGATGCTCATACACCTCCGCATTGTCGTGGCGACTGAGTCCGTAGCGCTCCGCCTCGGCAATGGCACGATCGTAGGTCCAGCCGCAGTGCTTCATCCGATAGGCGGCAATGGCCGCACCGGTACGCTGCACCCCCGCGGCGCAGTGAACAAACAATGGCCGGTGTGCCGGATCGGCGATGTAGTCGGCCGCCGCATCCAGACTGGCGAAGTCGGCGCAGCCGTTGCCGGGCATGGGGATCTCCTTCAGCGTCACGCCCGTTTCCGAGGCAACCTTCAGTTCCCTGGACTGACGGGGATCGCCGGGGGCAAAGTTCATCAGGCAGAGAATATGCCGCACGGCGTACCCCTCGATCAGCCGCTTCAGCGGCCAAGGCTCCGTGTACCCTCCCCGGTAAAGCTGCCCCGGTTCGACGACGGCAAATCGCTTCGGAAACAGTCGCTCGCGGCTCAGAAGCACAACGACCACCGCGACCGCCACGATGGCCGTTAATACGATCAGCGCGCTTCGAGTGCGGTGACGGCGCGGATTCGGGGCTGGTTCCATGGCTACTATGATTCCGAATACGGGCGCAATAGGCAAGTGAGGGGCACGGCGGCAGGGCCCGTCCCTCCGAGCTCACAAATCGCGATTCGCAAGCAGTCGTCTTGCACGGGTACGCCATCCGGACGGCGGCTTGCCGGGCCGCTTCCAAGGGTCCGCCCGCCCCGGTCCGGTCGCCGGGTCCTCAAGCCCGGGACGAACGGTATACGGGAGCAACCGTTCGTCCGTGCAAAGACGGCGTCACGTCGTCTTCTTCCGGCGCTTCGTCGGCCGGTTGTTCCGTCGCTTGCCATCCAGACGAATGCCGCGGTTATCCGCCTCGGTCTTGGTCGCCATCGCGTAGCCGGCGTCCTGACGGCGGTGGTTGACCTCGAGCTTCTTGCGGTACAGCTCCATCACGTCGTCGGCGTCGAGGCCGACACACTGGGCCATGCTGATCCAGAAGAAGAGCAGGTCGATCACCTCGACGCGGGCGTTCTGAAGATCGTGCAGCTCGAAGCGACGGCCGGCCTTCGCCTCCGCGCACCAATGCTTCCAGTAGGTGCAGTTGCGAAGCTCCTCCAGCTCGTTGCTCGCTGCGGCGATGTAGTTGTTGAGCCACTCCCCGGCCTGCCGCGGGTCGAAATGCTCCCGCAGCCTCACCGGGTCGAAGCCGATTCGTTTGTTCAATTCCGCCTGTCGTTCGAACAGTTCGTGAAGCATCAGGGCCCCGTCATCCGTCGTTCCGTTCGTCCGTGAACCCGTCCTTCCGTTCATCCGTGGAGCGTTGCGATCCTCAGTCCGTACTCCGCATTCCGGCCGCCGCCGCTATTCCGTTGCCGCTCGCGGGATCCTCCGGCCCAGACCGCACGTCACCTCGTACGGAATCGTGTTCATCCGTCGGGCCGTCGCCGCCACCGAGTTCGGCGCATCCGGATCATCGTCAACGATCACCACCGGCTCGCCCTCACGCACGTCCGGCACATCCGTCACGTCGAGGATCGTCTGGTCCATGCTGACCCGACCGACCACGGGCACGACGGCCCGCCGATCGGTTCCGGCCCGCAGCGTCATCACCGCCTGGTTGCTCAAGGCCCGCCGGTATCCGTCCCCATACCCGATCGGCACGAGGGCCAGCACACTGTCTCGTGGCGCGACAAAGGTACGGCCGTAGCCGACGGCACTGCCCTTCGGAACGCGCTTCACCGCCGCAAGCCGCCCGACCAGTCGCAGACACGGCCGCAGCGGAACCGGCGGCCGCTGGTTCGGATCGGGCCAGTAGCCGTACACCGCCACGCCGGGTCGTACCATATCGAGGTGCGACTCCGGCAACCGGAAAACGGCCGCGCTGTTCGCCGCGTGCCGAACGGCCACATCGAGCCCCGCCACGGCATCCCGAAACACGGCGAGCTGTTGCCGCGCGAACGTCAGGTCCGCCTCGTCGGCCGTTGCGAAATGCGTGTAGACGCCCTCGACTCGCAGGCCCGGCATCGATCGCAGCTCCCGCACGAACCCGGCCGCCTCATCCGGCAGCAGGCCCGCGCGGCTCATGCCGCTGTCAAGCTTGACATGCACGATTGCCGGTCGCCCCACCCGGGCGGCGGCGTCGGCGAGCGCGTGCGCCTCCGCACCGGTCGCGATGGTGCATACGACGTTGTGCCGGACCGCCTCGCAGGCCAGCTCGCGCGCCTCGCGGTCTGTCGCACCCGTCACGGGCCTGCCGAACGCCAGGATTCCGCCTGCCCATCCCAGCGAACGAAGCTCAACGGCCTCGGCAAACGTTGCCACCGCGGCGATGTCCACACCCGCCTCGCGCAGCGCAGGCAATACTGCTGCCACGCCGTGTCCGTAGGCGTCCGCCTTGACGGCCGGGCAGAGTCGCACGCCGGGTCCGACGGCCTGGCGAACGAGATCCAGGTTGTGCCGAATGGCCGCGCGACTGATCATCGCCCGGGGCGGCCCCGCGGGAACCGTCTCGTCGGGTAGCACCATGCGTGCCGAATCTATCGCCGGTCGGGTGTGGGGACAACCCGCACCGGCGAACGGCGGGGCGCCTCGATCCTTCGTGCCGACGGGAAGCGGTCCGCTTTCCCCGGGAGGAGATTCCCGCCGCCTGCCCGCGAAACGGGCGTTCACCCGCGATGTAGCGCAGCGCGTCGCTGGCATTGCCGACTTGGTCGGAGTATGATGAAAGGTCTTGTGTTGCAGGTTGTTACGGAGCTGGTATGCACCCACCGCGAGAGGCCGCATCCGCATTTGCCGAGCTTGGGGTCGAGTTGCCCTGGCTGAAGGCCCTGGCGAAGATCGGTTTTCGAGAACCCACGGAGATCCAACGCGCGCTGATCCCGCCCGTTCTGGCGGGCCGGGACGTCATCGGACAGGCCCGCACGGGCACCGGCAAGACGGCCGCCTTCGGGCTGCCCATTTCGCAACGCGTGGACCCGGATCGGCGGCTCCAGGCGATCGTCCTGGTGCCGACGCGCGAACTCGCCGTACAGGCGGCCGCCGAAATCATCCGTCTCAATGAGTTCACCCGCGTACGCTGCGTCCCCGTCTACGGGGGCGAGCGCATCAGACATCAGCTCCATCAGCTCGGCCGCAAACCGCACATCGTCGTGGCCACCCCCGGACGGCTGATGGACCTGCTCGATCGCCGGGCGCTCTCCTTCGAGGAGATCCGCTTCGCCGTCCTCGATGAGGTCGACCGGATGCTCGACATCGGCTTCCGCGACGACATCCGCCGGATCCTCTCGCAGATCCGCACGCCGCACCAGACGATCTCCGTCTCGGCTACGATCGAAGACGAGATCAAGCGTCTGGTCAGCCAGTATGCAAACGACCCGCTCGAGCTGAACGTCTCGCGAGACGAGCTGACCGTGGAGGAGGTCTCGCAGGCCTATTTCTCCGTGGAGCCGTGGGACAAGTTCCGCCTGCTGCTGGCCCTGCTGAAGCGGGATCAGCCGAAGCTGGCCATCATCTTCTGCCGGACGAAGCACGGCGCCCGGAAGCTGGCCCACCGGCTTTATCAGGCCGGCATCGAGGCGAAGGAGATCCACGGCGACCTGGTGCAGCAGAAGCGCGACCGCGTGATGGCGCGGTTCCGCAAACACCAGATTCGCCTTCTCATCGCGACCGACCTGGCCTCGCGCGGGATCGACGTGCACGCGATCAGCCACATCATCAACTACGACATCCCCGACGACCCGGACGTGTACGTGCACCGCATCGGGCGGACCGCCCGCATGGGTGCATTCGGGCGCGCGTACACCTTCGTCACGAAGGAACAGGGCAAACAGCTCACCGAGATCGAGAAGCTCATCAACAAGATGCTGGAACCGGACACGATCGAGGGCTTCGAGCCCAGCCCGCCGCCCGCCGAGGAAGCGGCATGGTCGAGCCTGTCGCCGACCGAGGCACCGCGATCGCGCTTCGAGCAGAGCGTGTTCGGCGGTTCCGGCGAAGCCGCCACCCCGCCGGCGATCCCTAAGACGCTCGGCAGCAAGTTCAAGCCGGCCCGGCGACGACGGCGACGGTGAGGGGCGCCCCGCGCCGGGCGGAGAAAGGACGTTCTGCGCGACGGGCGCGGCTCGCAAAGGGAATACCGCAAGACGAGGCGCATGGACTCACGCAAACGACTCATCATTGCCCTGCTTGTGCTGCTGACGGTGTACCTGGTCGGCACGGCGGGCTATGTCGTGCTGGAAGGGGCGTCGTTTGCGGATGCGGCATTCATGACCGCGACCACCCTCTCCACGGTGGGATACCGCGAGGTCTTTCCGCTGCACGGCACGGGGCGGATCTGGACGATACTGATCATTGTCTTCGGGATCGGCACGGTCTTCGCCGCCTTCGGCACGGTCACCGCGATGATCGTGGGCGGCGAGGTCGGTCGCATGCTGGGGAGTCGGAAATTGCACGCGCAAATCAGCCAGCTCAGCGGGCACGTCATCGTCTGCGGCTACGGCCGTATGGGCTCGCTCGTGACGCAGGGGCTCCGGGAGCGGCACACGCCCGTCGTGGTCATCGACAGGGACTCCGCCCGGACGCGTCAGATCGAGCAGGACAAGGCGCTGTACGTCCTGGGCGACGCCTCGGAAGAAGCTACGCTCCTGGAGGCCGGCATCCTGCGCGCCCGGGCGCTGGTCTGCGTGCTGCCCCACGACGCGGACAACGTCTTCGTGACGCTGACGGCTCGCGGCCTGCGAAAGGACCTGTTCATCATCAGCCGCGCCGAGCAGAGCGCCTCGGAACCGAAGCTGCTGCGCGCCGGGGCCAACCGTGTGCTCAGCGCGCACGCGATCGGGGCGGTGCGAATCGCCAACATCCTCACCCGCCCGCACGTCGTGGACTTTGTCGATATGGCGGCGCGCGGCGTGGAACTGGAAATGGACGAGTACGTCATCGCCCCCGGCTCGCCCATCCAGGGCAAGACCCTGCGCGAGGCACAGATTCGTCAACGCGCCAACGTCATGGTGGTCGCCATCCAGCATGCCGATGGCCGCACGACCTTCAACCCGGGCGCGGACGCCGTTTTGCAGGCTCATGACACGATCATCACGATCGGCCAGGCCGGGGGCTCGTCGAGGCTGGAGGCACTGCAACTGGATCAGCCCGGACAGGAGAAATCCTGAGGCCACGAAGGAAACGACCCGACCCATGCGACGCGAATCCATCGTAATCCTGCACGAAGACGACGACATCCTCGTGATCAACAAGCCGGCCGGTCTTCCCTGCGTTCCCGAGCGGCACGGCGTTGGGGAGACGGTCCTCTCGCAGCTCGCCGACGCGACCCGGCACACCCCCGGCTGCCCGCTGCGGATCGTTCACCGGATCGACCGCGACACGAGCGGCGTCCTTGTCGTGGCGAAAACGGTCGAGGCACAGCGCGCCCTGACGGCGCAGTTCATGGCCCGCACGGTCGCGAAGACCTACGTCGCCCTCGTACGCGGCGCGCCCGACGAACCGGCCGGGCGCATCGATGCCCCGATCGGAGAGATGCGCGGCGAGCTGGTCCGCGTCTGCGTGAATCCGAAACGCGGCAAGCCCGCCGTTACGGAATGGGAGCTGATCGAACGCTTTGCCGGCTACGCGCTGTTGCGCTGTCGGCCCCTGACCGGCCGGCAACACCAGATCCGTCTGCACCTCCAGCTCGCGGGCATGCCGCTCGCCGTGGACACGCTCTACGGCGGAAGCGAGGCCCTGATGCTCTCGACGTTCAAGGCCGACTACAACCCCAGCCGCCGGCATGAGGAACGCCCGCTGATCGGCCGCCTTTCCCTGCACGCGGAGACGATCGAGTTCGAGCACCCCTCCACGGGCGAGCGAATGCGATGGGAAGCCCCCTTGCCGAAGGACTTCCGCGCCGCGCTGAACCAGTTGCGCAAGCACGCGATCGTGCCTCCGCCGTCCCGCTGAGGCCGGATCTCCCGGCCCGCGGCTCCGAAAAAAACGGCAAAGCCCGCATCCGCTCGAAAAACACGCATTCGCGACAGGCCGTATTCGTTGACTCGTGCTTTCGGCGAACCGATAATCCCGTAAAGGTGTGTCGCGGCAAATACGGGCGCGCGGCACCCGCCCGTCCGCGGCAGAACCGTTCATGTGTGGCATCGTCGGTTATATCGGACACAAACGTGCCGAGCCCATCCTGATCGAGGGCCTCAAGCGGCTTGAATACCGCGGGTACGACTCGGCCGGCATCGCGCTGCTCGAGAACGGGCGCATCTCTCTGGCCCGCGCCAAGGGCCGCATCAGCATGCTCGAAGGCAAGCTGGCCGGCCATGACAGCGATGCCACGATCGGCATCGCCCACACCCGGTGGGCGACGCACGGCGCTCCGAGCGAGGCCAACGCCCATCCCCATCTGGCCCTCGACGGACGCATTGCGCTCGTCCACAACGGCATCATCGAGAATTACCAGTCGCTGCGGAAGTTCCTGGACTCCCAAGGGGTCGTCTTCCGCAGCGAGACGGATACGGAGGTGCTCGCGCAGCTCGTCGGGCACTTCTACAGCGGCGACATCGAACACGCGGTGCGCTCCGCCCTGCACGAGGTCCAGGGCACCTACGGCATCGCCGTGCTCTGTGCGGACGAACCCGACCGCATCGTTGTGGCCCGCAAGGGCAGCCCCCTGATCATCGGCATCGGCAACGGAGAGTATCTGGTCGCCTCGGACGCCTCCGCCATCATCGAGCACACCACCCAGGCGGTCTATCTCGCCGACGGCGAAATGGCGGTCGTCTCGCGCGCCGGGTTCCGCACGACCACCCTCGACGCCGTTCCCGTGACGAAGGACGTCCAGGAAGTCGAATGGTCGCTCGAGCAGATCGAGCTGGGCGGCCACGAGCACTTCATGCAGAAGGAGATCTTCGAGCAGCCCCAGTCCCTGCGCAATACGCTCCGCGGGCGGCTGGACGTGCACGAGGGCGCCGTCCACCTGGGCGGGATCGACAAGTTCTCGCGGGAGCTGGTGCGGGCCCGCCGCTTCATCTTTACGGCACAGGGCACGGCGTGGCACGCCGGCCTTGTGGGCGAATACCTCCTGGAAGACATCGCCAAGATCCCCGCCGAGACCGAATACGCCAGCGAGTTCCGCTACCGAAACCCCGTGATCGAGTTCGGGAGCATCATCATTGCGATCAGCCAGTCCGGCGAGACGGCGGACACGCTCGCCGAGCTGCGCGAGGCGCGCGAACGCGGCGCGATCGCCCTGGGCATCGTCAACGTGGTCGGCAGCACCATCGCACGGGAAACCGACGCGGGAATCTATCTCCACTGCGGACCGGAAATCGGCGTCGCCAGCACGAAGGCGTTCACGAGCCAGTTGGCCGTGCTCGCGATGCTGGCGATCTACCTCGGGCGGCGGAAGTTCCTCTCCCAGCACGGCGCGGCCCATCTCATCAACGCCCTGAACCGGATCCCGGACCAGATCAGCGAGGTGCTCGAGCAATCGGACGAGATCCGCCGGGTCTGTGAGGACCTGGTCGGCCGGGAGAACTGGCTATTCCTCGGACGCGGCTATCATTACCCGGTGGCCCTGGAGGGCGCCCTGAAACTCAAGGAAATCAGCTACATCCACGCCGAGGGCATGCCCGCCGCCGAGATGAAGCACGGTCCGATCGCACTGATCAGCGACGGGATGCCGGCCGTCTTCATCGCGACGCGCGGCAGCCAGTACGACAAGGTGATCGGGAACATCGAGGAAGTCCGGAGTCGCGGCGGCCACGTGATCGCTGTGGCCACGCAGGGCGATGACGAGATCCGCCGGCACGCCCGCCACGTATTCTACGTTCCCGACTGCCCCGAGCCGCTGCAACCCCTGCTCACGGTGGTCCCGCTGCAACTGCTCGCCTATCACGCGGCGGTGCTCCGCGGCTGCAACGTGGACAAGCCCCGGAACCTCGCCAAGAGCGTCACGGTCGAATGACCGGTCCGGGCAGCGACCGCCCACGCGCCGGGCCCACGGCCCGCTCGCGCGCCGCGCCCGGAGCGCCCTGAACCCGAAGCACACGCGAGGGCTTCTGACACCGGCCGCACGCCGCCCACGAGTGCAAACAGCGGCCCCGACCCCCCGCAAGCGCAATCGGACCCCCGACCATGCGGAAAGAGCGACGCCAATCCCTTATGGGCCCTTTGGCATGTTCGCGCGTGATCCATCGACGAACCACGGAATTCGTTTGCCCCGTCGGGTTTTGTTTCGTATGGTTCACTTGCACGAATGTGGGAGCGCGGCACGGCGGGCCCGCTCGCGTGCCGTCTGCCACGGGCGCAAGGCTTCGTCAAGCCCTTGATTCGCCTGAAACCCGCGCCGCCCGGGCGTGCAGTTATCCCGCCGCAGTGGTGGGGAGCGTCCTGGCGGCGCGGCACACGACATGCAACGGCCCGCCGGATTCGGCCGGCGGGTCGCACGACCGGGGAGAGTAGCACGCCGCCGGACGGAGTCACCGGCGGCAAGAGAGTCCATGCGGGGCGTCATGCGGGGCGTCACGCATTTGCCGGTTCCCAACGGCCCGGATGATTCCGAGGATTTGGGGACAGCGTCTCCGGCTTTCGTAACGAGGGTCGGAGACGCGTTTTTTGCGCGCCGTCGCCCCGCCGCGTCCCGGGCTGATTCGCGGGCCGCGCCCGGAGTACGTGCCGATCCGCGCGGCGGCACGCCCGCTTCACATCTTCTCCGCGTTGTGGAAATCGCGGCCCGGGCGGATATACTGACATCCCGTCCGAGGGGGCGATTAGCTCAATTGGCCAGAGCGCATCCCTTACACGGATGAGGTTGCAGGTTCGAGCCCTGCATCGCCCAGTTTCATAACCTGCTCATTTGCAGTCACTTCTGCGATAGGCTTTCACCCGTAGGAAGTTTCGTAGGAGGGTTGCGAGGGTAGTGCGATGCCGCGCGGACCTCGCTCCGAGTACGTCCGCGATGATGCGGGCAGAGAGGTTTTTGGGCCCTGCCAGGAGAAGGTCAAACGCAACGGCCGGACCGTTTATCGCTATACTCGTGGTATGACGATCAGGGCCGCCGCCGCAAGAAACATCATGACAGCCTGCTCGACTTGCGCGGAGTCCGTCTGTAACGCCGGCGACGCCCCGCCGAAGGTGGATGAGGAAATGTAGCCACATCCTTGAAAACCAAGACCGCCTTCAACCCTCAACGAATCAAGCACTTAGCTCATTCCGTGCTCGGGAAGTTGCGTTTTGGGCGCCTCATGACAGGCCACGGCCTCAGGGCCTCCTGACACTCACCCTCAATGCCAATGGGTGGCTCCAGCATCGGTTCCCGCGCACCCTTCGCGCCCTGCAAACCCTACGACCGGCCGCGTGAGCATCGCAGAATACGCGCCGCTGGAGCACAGCATCCGATACTGCTTGTCCACAGAAGAATGGATTCTTTTTCAACTCAGCACTTCGGCGGCCGGTTGGGACCGTTGAAACAGGCCTGGAACCGGGCGAAATCGGCGAGATCCACGTCTACGTCCCCGTCGA
>Ga0123519_10009886_pt1 | contig 14292 bp, 9 predicted proteins | sample YelNatPaOPRAMG02_FD_87396 | JGI IMG/M metagenome (GOLD analysis project Ga0123519, IMG submission 87396) | Hot spring microbial communities from Yellowstone National Park - Yellowstone National Park OP-RAMG-02 (version 2) | ecosystem: Environmental > Aquatic > Thermal springs > Hot (42-90C) ...
ACTCTTCCCTGAGCTAAGCGCTTGGTCCGATATCTGGTAGTCCAGGCATTGCCCGTAATGGCCCGGAAATAGGCGCTCAAGCTTATATCCAGCGGCAAAATGTAGGTCCCCTGGAGCTTGACCATATGGGTCGGGTCAACAGTCAAATTACCATCATCGTTGATCCAGAAATTGGGGTCTCCAGTATGTAGCCCATCGCGGTCACTCCAGCCGATGTCATCCGCCTGCCCGTTATCTATGGTTCCCCAGGCTTTAGAGTAGACATAGCTGAGCAAAAGCTGCCAACGGTGGGAAAAGCGCTTGTTGAACATGAATTCAACCCCGCGGTATTTGCGGTAAGGGTCGAGCATAACCCAGGGGTCGCCTTTTTTAATGTTATCCAGAACATAAGCATGGGCATCGCCAGTGGTGAGCTCATAGATGTTGAAAGTCTTGTTGATGTGATAACCGACAGTAATTGGTACCTGACGATAGTTAGACAGGGTATCGTAGCGACCAATGATATTTTTCCATTCCCGATAGATATAAGCCACCGAAAAGGAAGCATCAGTAAAAAGTTCGCGTTCCAAACTCACTGTGTACTGGTTCAGGAAGGGGTGCTTAATTCCGTCAGCAATAGAATAAAGCTCTTCGTGTTTAAGCCGCATGAACTCTATCCACTTGCCGTTGGACCAGTAATAGCCAATATAATCTGAATAAGCTGAAGCTGGGTTTAATCGGTCGTGGTAACTCGAGAACATGCCCTCAGTAAACTGGCCATAGTGAGCCTTGAGAACTGTTGTCCTGTCGCCAAAAATGTCCAGGGTAAAACCAATCCGGGGAGCGATTCGCCGCGTGTTATAGACAATTCCCTCCACGTTCTTAATCGTTCCCCAGTTCTGGCTGAAGCGGAGCCCGGCGCTGATGTTTAGGCGGGGCGTAATCGACCAGGAATCCTGGGCAAAAGCTTCAAAGCGGGTATAGCGCGTATTGGTGTCATAGCCTTCATACTGATAAGCCAGGTAATGCTCCCATCCCTTGGTGGGATTTCCATAACCGAAGTAGGTCATATGGTTGGGGCCAGTATAGCCATATCTATCGCGGACTGTGGAGCGCTCGATTTCTACGCCGAATTTAAAATCATGGTCGCCTTTAATAAAATCCTCGGCAAAATGGGTTAAGCTGGCATTAGCCTGGAACCTGGTGCGGTCAGCATAATAGAAGTAACCCGAGCTGCTGTAGCGGAAGTTCTCGTCCAAGCTAAAATACATGGCCTTATCTTTGCCTACTTCCGGGTCAAGATAGTAGTAACCCCAGAAATAGGCCGCTTTAACGTCAAAAAAGGTTTTGGGGTTGAGAATCTTGGTCAGGCTAAAATTAGCCACAATCTCTGGTGATTTTTGGTTAACCACCGCATCGGGAGCCACATTGGCGCCAGCACCCCGATTTTTGCCGTCATAAGTATCGATTTCTAACGAAAAGACGAAATTGAGAGTGGGGTCTAATTGAGAAGTGAGCTTGGTGAAAAGACGAGGCTGGTTATATTGCCTGGGCTCAGGGAAACCAGTAACCCAGTCGCCGAACTGCTGGAATTGAGTGCCTACATAATACCAGTATTTGTCTTTTTTAATCGGTCCACCCAAGTGAGCATTGACGTCAATCAGCCGGTATTTGGGAGAGCTCAAGGTGGGAAAATCATCTAAGTATTTCTTGTTGTTATCCTGTTGCCAGAAACCCTTCGGCCAGTCGTCTTTTTGGCCCTGAAAAACACCCTCGATATGGCCAGCTATATTATTTCCACCAGATTTTGTCACCAGGTTAAAGATAACGCCCGTAAATCCCCCATACTCAGCCGGCAGCCCGACACCCATAATTTTGGCTTCCTCGATAATATTGTGGTCGAGAAAGACCCAGGCTGTTCCTGCCTCCGGGTCAGCCACGTTAACTCCGTCCACCGACCAGGCTATCCCAGTGCCGGAAGAACTGCCATAGGCTACGTTGCTGACAACGCCCGGCGCCATGTTGACGATATCAGTCGTGAACTGGCTATAGGGAATGTTCCGGAGAATCTCATTAGCCAAAGTAACCGAGGCCGTTTCGGTGGATTTGACATCCACTGTGGGGGCTTTAGCTAAGACCGTGACTTCTTCAGCTAAAGTCGCTGGTTTCATGACCAGGTCAACTGTCAGCCGAACCGTCGTGGTGAGACGGATATTTTCTCGGATGACAGTGGTAAACCCCTGAAGCTCGGCCTTCACCGTATATTCTCCAGGCGGGAGGGCGGGGAAGCGGAATTTGCCTTCGGGGTCAGTAACAAAAGTCCGCACACCCATTAAGCTGGGACCGGAGATAGTAACTGTCACTCCGGGAAGAGGATTCCCCTGGTCATCTTTAACCGTTCCTTCGACTGCCCCTGTTTCTCGGGATTGGCCAAATGTCAGGGAGAAAATGAACAATAAAGCAGTTAAAAATAAGAAGCAATTTTTTAGCTTCATCTTTCCTCCTTCCTTGAATTCCTTTGCCTTTTGAGCATTTTTCCCTCGACTTAGGATGAAATTATTTTCTCTTTCTCACCTCCTTTCGAAATAACTATATGCAATTTTCATGCCAGCTTGGCCGATGAGCTAAGTGCTTGTATTTTAAATACTTAGGATAATCAAGGCTGTCAAGGTTAGGCCAAAATTCAAAATATTGAATCCATAAATCCAAAAATATGAATTTCTATCTCTTCATTTTTTCAACTTTCATTTTCTTTTGCTCCTGTTATGGCCCTGGGTAAAGGTAACTCGTTAATTAATCTTAGGCTGAGCGAGGGTGTTCATCGGGTTCATTATATAGTGGTGGAGGAAAAGCAAAAATTAAGGCTGAAATACTATATATTATGCTATTCTCGGATTTCAGGCATGCGGATGAATAATGAAGTTATCAGCGAAAACGCCGACTTTGTTGTCAGTTAGCTCTAATTATGGTAATTTGAGCGATGAGGATACTGAAGCCATAAGAAATATAATACTGCTAATGAGATATGTTTCCTTTTTAATTATTTTATTCTTATCTTGTTTCCCACTTTCCGCCGCTCCTTCAGACCTTTCTCCCCGCTATAAGGAATGGTTGGAGCTGGTTAGACCAATTATCACCTCAACAGAAAGAGATGTCTTCCTCCGACTCCAGACAGATGAGGCCAGGGATAAATTCATTGTATTTTTCTGGAAACAGAGGGACCCGCTTCCTGATACCGAAGCCAACGAATTTTATGAGGAATACATGAAACGGGTCAGTCAGGCTGACTCTCTTTTTGGCCCAGGGTCAGGAAAGCGGGGCAGCCTGACCGAACGGGGCTATTATTATCTTCTCCTCGGCCCTCCCTTAGAGCGTCACCTTTTTACCACCCATTCAGAACTCTGGCCTTTGGAGCTTTGGTTTTATCAGGGGGACGAGCGTTTCGGTCTTCCACCCTTTTTTTATCTTATTTTTTATCAACCCCAAGGACAGGGAGATTATCGCCTTTTCTACCCTGGTTTAGAAGGGCCAGAACAGCTTTTGATTCCCTCCTTATATCGTCAAGCCACTAATCGCGAGGCCGCTTATAATGTTCTCAGGAAAATCTCCTCTGAGTTAGCCAGCGCCTCCCTGAGCTTAATTCCCGGCGAGAAGCTACCGACAGCCACCGCGCTTTCTTCCCAAACCGTGCTCGCCTCCATCCGCTCTCTCCCGGAAAAGAAATTCAACGATGCTTATGCCCGCAATTACCTCCATTACCAGGGGTTAGTAGAAGTTGATTATGCCGACCGCTTTGTGGAGAGCCATCTTCGGACCAGAGTATTTCTTCATCAGGGGCAGCCCTTTGTCCACTGGGCCTTGGAGCCTGTTAAGATGAGTTTCTCTCCTTCTGAAGGCGGCCAAGTCTACGCCTCCTACGAGTTATATATAAAAATAGAAGACCAGTCAGGAAGGACGATTGGGGAAAGAAGCGAGGAGGTGCCGGTTCGCCTAAGCAGGGAGGAATTTGAGGCTCAAGGGAAAAGGATATTCTCTTTTCAAGACCTCTTCCCGATTATTCCCGGCAAGTTTAAGCTTCATTTTTTGCTGAAAAATAAGACGGCTCGCGAATTTTCTTCTCTAAGCAGCGAGGTGGAAATACCTTTGCCGGGAGCCAAAATCTCTCTGGGTCAGCCCATTATTTATTTGGAAAAAGAAAAAAGGCCTGAAAACCAGGTGACGAGGCTTCAGGCTTTTTGTTTGGGCCAATGGCGGTATTTGGTTAACGCTCGAGCCGAGATTCCCCTGAACGCCCAAGTCGGGCTCCTCCTTCAGTCCTTCTTGCCGGCAGGGGGCAATTTAGGCCCGGGCGGATGGTTAAAAATCGAGCTTAACCGAGCGGACACTCAGGAATTAGTTAAGACTATAGAAAAAGAGCTGAGCTCGGCAATTCAAGCCGAGAATATCCTGGATACAGGCCTTTTCTCCCTTTCAGACTTAAAACCGGGCTATTATTATCTATCAGTCCGGCTCCTTAACAGTGAGCGTCAGGTTTTAGGCGCGGCTCAGGAAAATTTCATTTTGCTTGGCCAATCTTATCCCGCTATTCCTCGGATATTATCTCGGCTGCACCCAAGCTTTCCTTCCCTGGAAAATTTGAAGGCCTTAGGGACGCAATTTTTTCTTTCCGGCCAATACGAAGCAGCTCTCAAGGTGGGAACCGAGATTCTGCGGTTAAAGGACGAGCCTGAAACCAGGCTTTTCTTAGCTAAATCTCTTTTTGCTTTAAACCGGTTTGAGGAATCTTTATCGCTTCTTTTGCCCATCTATGAAATCTCTAAATCAAGGGAAATGGCCAAGGTAATTGCGCTGAACTTGGTCAGCCTTAAGAAATGGTCTGAGGCCCTCCCCTACCTTGAATCGTTGCTTCAAGAAATTACGGAGCTAAGCGTTCTTAACCTGACCGCTGAATGTTATCTCCACCTCGGTCTTCCCCAAAAAGCTCTTCCCCTTTTGCGAAAATCACTGGAGCTTGACCCGGAGCAACCGCAGGTGAAAAAGATGGAGGAAGAAGCTAGGTCCAGGATTAAGTGAGCCTTGAAATGAGCCAAAAATGCCCGTTTTTGGCGATTAATTGGATAAAAGGGATAATAATTTGGTTATCAAAGGAATGGGTCAAAATGAAGCGAAAAACTTTTCGAGTCAAGAATAATTTCTGTCCCTCGCTGGTCATTTTCTTATTCACGCTTCTATCTCTTATTGGCCTGATTAAGCCCGGTTTGGCCCAGTATCAGGGTAAAATCGAGGGCACCGTGGTTGATTCGGCTAATAATCCCGTGGAGAAAGCCGAAGTAATAATTATTTCGCAGTGGTCCACGGCGGTTAACTATCATTTAGAAACGGATAAACAGGGCCACTTTATCCAAATTGGGTTAAGACCAGGTTACTTTTTGCTGGAAGTGAGAAAAGCTGGTTATTTACCTCGCTCCTTAGAAGTTAAGGTCCATGTGGCCGAGACAACTAAGGTGGAAATTAAACTGGAAAAAGCCCAGGAATTGGCCGAACGCAACATTTCTCAGGCAGATAAATTGTTCTTGCAGGGCAATAAACTTTACGCCGAGAAAAAGTATGAAGAGGCAGTTTTGGCTTATCAAGAAGCGATAAAACTTAGCCCGTCTCATTGGGGGTATCATTTTAACCTTGGTCTGGCTTATAAAAAATTACAGCAAGAAAAAGAAGCCACCGCGGCTTTTCGGCAGGCCCAAGCGCTCAACCCGGATAGTTTTAGCGCCAACAAGGAATTGGGCGAAAGTCTGGCTAAGCAAGGTGATTTCCAGCAGGCTCGAGTTTATTATGAAAAAGCAGTAGCTTTAAGCCCGGACGACGCGGATGCTGCTTATAATTTAGGCGTCTGCCTGGTTAACCTGAGTGAGCCAGAAAAAGCCCTGAATTATTTTCAAAAAACCGTCGAGTTGAATAAAGACTATGCGGATGCTTATTATCAGATGGGAACAATTTTTATTAGCCTCAACCGGGTAGCCGAGGCAGTGGACAGCTTAGAGACGTTTATTAAATTAGCTCCACCCTCCGACCCCAGAACAGAGACGGCTAAGCAACTCATCGCCTACTTAAAAAAATAAGCTTATCCCTTTAGCTTCAGTGATGAGGAAAGAAATCAATTCTTAGGCCCGGCTCTAAAATGCCTTGAGCTTTAGGCTTCGACTGGCCTAAGGGGGTTCTTAGGCCCCGCCAGGAGAAAAGCATCGGTACCTCAGGCCGAAAAACCGTCGGGGTTGGCTCCTTCTGGAAAACTGCCTATCTCCGGACAGCTTGATTTGAGCTTAGCGGCTGGCTCTCTGCTGAGGAAAAAGGTCAGCTTATTTTTAATAGGATGGGGGTTTAAGCGCTTTTTAACCATCAGGATTTTTTATTTTTCGGGCTAAAGGGTACTTCTCTCCAAGGAAAATAGGGGTTTTTAAAAGGCCCAATAAATCATTACTTTTTTTAATAAAGAGCCAGGAACGGCTTGACGGCCAGAGATAGATAGTTTATGATTTCTTAATGTATCTATCGATTTTATGGCATCATCATCAGCCGATTTACCGTCAGCCTGAATCACGGCATTACCTTTTGCCTTACGTCAATTATCATTTGACGAAAAATTACTATCCAATGGCCTGCTTGGCTGAAGAGACTGGTTTTCCTTGTCTTTTCAACCTTGAGCCCTGTTTATTAGAGCAAATAGAAGATTATACTCAGGGTTTAGCTGAGGACTCCTTTCAACGAGCTTTAGAAAAAGAGCCCGAAAAGCTGACCTCGGAGGAAATTAACCAGCTGCGGCGTTTTCTTCCAGCCGAGGCGGCAGGAAAGAATCTTAGCCGCCAAGAACTGCAGCTGGCCGTATTGCACTCCCTCTTTCCCCCTCTTTTGGAGCCAGAAACCCAGGCGAGCGAGGATAAGGATTGGCTGCTCTGGAAACAGCGGGAGACCCAGAAAAAAGTAATTCCTCTTTATAAAAAGTTATCTCTTGCTGGTCAGGTGGAACTGACCTCCTCTGCTTATTATCATCCTCTCCTGCCGCTAATTGTTGATTTATCAGTTAATTCTGAGCCTCTCGAGCCGGCCCTTCCTTTTCGCTATCCTGAAGATGCCGCCGGCCAAGTCAAAAAGGGCCGCACTTTTTTTAAAAGTATTTTTGCTTTAGACCCGGCTGGTTTCTGGCCTCCTGAGGGCGGGATAAGTCAAGAGGTCGCGGAAATAATTGCCAAAGCCGATTTTTCCTATACAATTAGTGATGAAAATATACTCTGGAAAAGCCTGAAAAGAACTCCAGAATGGAGATTATTAGGCCAAGCCTATGCCTGCCACAACCTGACAGTCTTTTTCCGTGACCGGGAGCTTTCTGACCTTATTAGTTTTGAATATCAGCGTTGGGAAACCAAGGAAGCGGTTGACCATCTGGAGGCGAAATTAAGCCAAAGGAGGAAAATGATTGAAGACCAAGGCATCATTGTAATTGCCCTGGATGGCGAAAATCCCTGGGCCGGCTATCGCCATAACGGTGTTCCCTTTCTTCGGGAATTATATTCTCGGTTGAAGAAAAAGGACTGGCTTACCCCTATTCTCCTTCGTGATTATCTGAAACTTAAGCCGGCGGCCTCAGAGATAGAATTAGTGCCGGGGACCTGGCTGGGTAATTTTTCCCGCTGGGTAGGCCATCCTGCCAAGAATGCTGCCTGGGAGAAACTCGCTTCAGTAAGACAGAAATGTGGCCAGAGCGAGGCCATTTTTATCGCTGAAGGCTCTGACTGGTTCTGGTGGTTTGGTGAACCGGGGCTCGTCGAGTTTGAGAGCCTCTTCGCAAGCTATCTCCGCGAGGCCGAAAAATCAGCCCCAGAAGGTCCGAAAGTTGTCTGAACTTATTTTTCTTTTGGCTGTGCACAACCACCAACCCGTCGGCAATTTTCCTGCGGTTTTTGACCAAGCATTCCGCGATTGCTACCTTCCCTTTTTAAGAGAAATGTCATCCTTTCCGGCGATTAAATTCACGCTTCATTTTTCTGGCCCGCTCTGGGAATATATGGAGCATAACCAAAGGGAGGCTTGGGAACTAATTCAGCTCTTGGTCGCCAGAGAGCAGGTCGAGCTCTTGGGCGGGGGTTTCTATGAGCCAATTTTAGCCATCATTCCCGAACGGGACAGACAAGGCCAATTGAAATTAATGAGCGATTTTCTCTCCACCAATTTTGGCGTCAGGCCTCAAGGAGTCTGGTTGGCCGAGAGGGTCTGGGAGCCTCAATTGGCCAAAACTCTATCTCAGGCCGGCTATAAATATACCCTTTTAGACGAAGAACATTTCGTTTATGCCGGGCTAATGAGGCCTCGTTTTCCCTATCTAACGGAAGATGAAGGCTATCCCCTGGTTATTTTTCCCATAGATAAAACCTTGCGCTATCTCATTCCTTTCCGTTCCTTAAATGAGGTCGAACAGTATTTTCAAGAATTGAACCAGGAAGGGGCGATAGCTATTTTAGGGGACGATGGCGAAAAATTTGGGTTATGGCCGGGAACCAAGGATTGGGTTTACAAGGCGGGCTGGCTCAAATCGTTTTTGGACTATTTATCTCGCTCCGGCATTAAGACCATGACCCTGAGTGAATTCTTAGCGGCCCACCAGAAGCTGAACTTGATTTATCTTCCTCCCGCTTCTTATGAGGAAATGATGGAGTGGGTTTTAGAGCCGGCCCAATATCGTAAGCTGCGAGAGCTAAAACAGGACTTAGGGCCAGAATTCCGGCGCCTGTTGCGAGGAGGTTATTTTCGAGAGTTTTTCCTTAAATATCCAGAAAGTAATCATCTGCACAAAAGAATGCTTCAAGTTTCTCGGTTTATGGAAGAACAAAAGATTCAGGACGAAAAAGTTTTAAAAGAATTATATCGGAGCCAGTGTAACGACGCCTACTGGCACGGCGTTTTCGGCGGGCTTTATTTGCCGCACCTGCGTCAGGCCGCCTTTTCTCATCTTCTCGAAGCCGAAAAGAAAGCGGGAGTAAGCTCTGGCTGGCAAAAGATAGATTATGATTTGGACGGAAAAGAAGAGCTATTTTATCGCCAAGAGGCTTTTAGCTTAATTCTCAAGCCTGCTGGTGGCGCCAGCCTGCTCGAACTTGATTTTAGACCTCTTTGCCGCAACCTGACGAACGTTCTTACCCGTCGAGCCGAATCGTACCATTATCAGCCCCAGGAATCGGGGACGGGAAAGAGTATTCATGAGCTGGCCAAAAGATTACCGGAAAATTACGAGGCTTATCTTCGTTATGACCCCTATCCTCGTCGGTCCTTAATTGACCACTTTTTTTCGCCCGAGACCAGGCTGGAAGATTTCTCCGCATGCCGGGATAAAGAAGGCGGGGAATTCATCACTGGCGAATATAACTTTTCTTTCCAGGCTGACCGAGCTCTCCTGGAAAAAGAGGGGAAGTTAAGATTCTCAGGACAAGAATTGACACTTAAAATCAGAAAAGAGTTCACCCCGCAGCCTGAAGGGCTGGTCATTAGATATGAGATAATTAATTTAAGCCCGGATGGGAGTCAATTTATTTTTGGCCAAGAATGGAATTTTTATCTTCTACCTGAGGAATGGCAGATAGAGGCCAATCGGCTCAAGCTTCTTGCAGGACGGATGGAAATGGAGTTTAACCCCGAGCCAAAGTTCCGTTGGTGGCCGCTGGAGACTCTCTCTCAATCTGAGGCTGGCTATGATATAATCTTTCAAGGCATAACCTGGTTACCCCATTGGTTCGTCTCCCTAAGCCCGGGAGAAGAATTTGCTTTTTCTGTTGTCCTGAAGTTTAAACATGAATCATAAGTCTTGGTGTTTGGTCCTTCATAGCCATATCCCCTATGTAATTAATCATGGCCGTTGGCCCCACGGCGCGGATTGGCTTTTTGAGGTCTGCGCGGAAAGCTACCTTCCGCTGCTCACTGTTTTATGTCGTCTTCGGAACGAGGGGATAACCTCCAACATTAACCTTTCTTTTACGCCTGTTTTGATGGAACAACTTAAGAGCAGGAATTTTGCTGCTGGGTTTAAAAGATATCTTCAGATGAAAATCGACTTGGCCCGAGACAACCGCGCTTATTTTGCCCAAACCGGTCAAGACCGCTTGGTTCGATTAGCTCAATACTGGGAAACCTGGTATCAAAGAGCTTATGAGGATTTTGTCTCCCGCTGGGAAGAAGATATCCTAAAGGGCTTCAAAAAACTCCAAGATGAAAAGCAGGTGGAAATCCTGACTTCAGCGGCGACTCATGCTTATCTGCCTTTGCTCAGTGATGACCGGAGTGTGCGCTTTCAGGTTCAACAGGGCCGATTTGTTTATGAGCAGTACTTCGGCCAGCCGCCGGCTGGATTTTGGTTGCCGGAATGTGCCTACCGTCCTCGCTATGTTTGGAAGCGTCCCCTAAAAGCCGGCGCCGCTTTTCTCAGGCCGGGGCTCGACGAGCTGCTTCGAGAATCAGGGCTAAAATATTTCTTTGTGGACACCCATCTCCTGCGGGGCGGTGAGGTGAAAGGAGTTTATTTAGAGCGGTTTCCAGTTCTCAAGCGGCTCTGGCAAAAAGCCCAGCAGGAGCAAAAACCTGCCCGGGAACAGGGGCTTTCGCCCTATTTGCCTTATTTAGCCGAGCCTTCTGGTCTTCCCTTTTTTGTCCGCGACGAGAAATCAGGCAGTTTGGTCTGGAGCGGCCAGGCCGGCTATCCCGGAGATGGCTGGTATTTAGAATTTCATAAAAAGCATTTCCCAGGTGGCTTGCGCTACTGGCGAGTGACGTCGGCCCAATTAGACCTGGGAGAGAAGCAAATTTATCAACCGGAAAAAGCGAAAGAAAGGTTGGCAGAACAGGCAACTCATTTTGTCAGCTTATTAACGGCGGCGCTGAAAGACCAGGAAGGAGACGTAATTGCCTCGCTCTATGATACCGAGCTTTTCGGCCATTGGTGGTTTGAGGGCCCGGAATGGCTCTATTTAGTAGTGAAAAAGCTGGCGCTGACGAAAATAAGACCAGAGAGAGCCAGCCTTTGTCTGGAACGACTCAACCCCCAAATTCCTGTCTCTTTGCCTGAAGGCTCCTGGGGAACAGGCGGGTTTCATTGGGTCTGGCTTAATGAGGATACCTCTTGGGTTTGGGAAAAGATTTACCGGCTTGAGGATGAGTGGGGCAAGATTTATCCTGATTTGGCGAAAAGACAGCCGCGGCTTTACCGACAGTGGCTGAGGGAAAAGCTTCTTTTGGAAAGCTCGGATTGGCCTTTTCTCATTTCCACCTGGACGGCTCGCGATTATGCTGAAAACCGGGTGGCCGAGCATTATGAGCGAGCTAAGATTCTTTTAAAATGGATAAAAAGAGGCGCTCCCTTGCAAAGCGAAGAGCAGGAACAACTTCTTAACTGGGAAAAGGAAGACAGCCTTTTTCCTCAGTTCTTTCCAGGGGGCGCAGAATGATCGAAAGGTACCATCCTTTCCTTCATCAATTTCCCGCGAGCGGTTCCAAGGAGCTGCAGATATTTTCCATCCTGGCGCAAAGTTTCTTTCAGCCCTTCTCTCTTAGGGATAATTTATTAGTTATTCTTACAGCTTTAACTGCTGGTTCTGGCCTCGGTTTTAACCGAGCCATGCTGTTATTGAACGAAGAAAATCAATTAAAAGGGGAATTTTGGTTGGGCCCGGCCTCGGCCGAGGAGGCCGCTTCTTTGTGGCAAGTCCTTTCCAAGCCCGGCGTCGGCTATGCCGAAATTATTGAACATAACCGCAGCTTAGTAATGAGTGAAGTTAATCCGCTGGTTCAGAAGATAAAACAGGTTGCTTATCCTCTTTCTCCCCCTCCCCTTACCTTGCCTGCTTTAGCTGCTTCGTCGCGGGAGATTATTCTGGTTCGTGACGCCAGACATGAGCCTCTGGTGGATAAAGACTTTTTAGAATTAATCGGTGTCGAGGAGTTCCTCTGCATTCCCCTTCTTTCGCCTGACGAAATTTTCGGCGAAATCATCCTGGATAATGCTATCACGGGGGAAGCAATTAAGAGTCGAGATATCGAGTTAGCCAGTCTCTGCGGTTTAGCCGCTGGTAATTACATATATGTCACCAAATTGCAGCGCCGCATTATGGAAATGAAAAAGCAAGCGGCTCTGGGTGAGATGGCCATGTTTGTGACCCACCAGTTGCGGAATCCCTTAGTTAGTCTTGGTGGTTTCGTGGAGCAATTGCTCTCGCCCGACCTGGATGAACGGCGCAAACAGAGAAACTTGAAAATCATCCAGGCGGAAATAAACCGCTTAGAGCAGATGATGGGTCGACTGACCCGGTTTTTCCGGGTGGAAATCAAAGAAAAGGTGCCGGTAAGCATCAAAGAGGCGTTTAAGTTAGCTACCGAGGCCGTAAAATCCCCAGTGGCTCAGAAAAAAGTTAGAATTGAAACGGAAATTGAGCCCGGGCTATCGGTTATCCTCTCCGACCCGGTCCATTTGGGCGAAGCCTTGCGGAACTTGATGGAAAATTCCCTCGACGCTCTGCCCGACGGAGGATTAATTCGTCTTCGGGCCTATCGAGAAAATAGCGAGTGGGTAGTTATTTCTGTGGAAGACAACGGACGGGGCATTCCAGAAGCCATCAAGGACAGAATTTTCGAGGCGTTTATCTCGACCAAGGAGAAAGGCCTCGGTCTTGGATTAGCTTATGTGAAAAGATTCATCGAAGCCAGCGAAGGAAAGATTAAAGTAGAAAGTGAGGAAGGCCGGGGCACCAAGATAAAGCTATTTTTTAAAGCAGGATAACCAAAATGAAAAAAAAGAAAAAGATTTTGGTGGTGGAGGATGAGGCCAACCTTTGTTTGCTCTATCGGGAAGAGCTGACCAAGGAAGGCTATGAAGTTACGGCGGTCACTAATGCGCAGCGGGCCTTGGATTTAATTAAGAAAGGCGATTTTGACCTCATTATCACTGATATTCGGATGCCGGCTAAGGATGGAGTCGAATTGATTGGCGAAGTCATGCAGATTCGTCGGGATATTCCGGTGATCATTAACACGGCCTATGAAAGCTATCGCTATGATTTTCTAACCTGGGCGGCTGACGCTTATTTAATCAAGTCCGCTTCCCTTAAAGAACTCAAAGCGAAGATTAAGGAGCTTATCGGGTAGAACCATGTCTGAGCTAAGAAAAGATATTATCAGTGGTCGGTGGGTAATAATCGCCGCGGAAAGAAGCAAAAGGCCGGATGATTTCCGGCCAGCGGCCGAAGAAAGCAAAAAAGCGCCAGAGCGTTTCTGCCCCTTTTGTGAGGGGAATGAAGACAAGACGCCTCCGGAAGTTTATGCGGTACGCAAAAAGGGAACAAAGGCTAACCAGCCAGGCTGGTTTGTCAGAGTCGTCCCGAATAAATTCCCGGCTTTAACGCGTGGGCCAGCGCCCGAAGAAAAGATAGATGGCCACGGTCTTTTTCGCTCGCTGGAAGGGATTGGCGTTCATGAGGTCATTATCGAGAGTCCCCACCATAACCATGAATTGTCCGACCTACCTTTGGCTCAAATAAAAAAGGTTATCAAGACCTATCGCCAAAGACTCCGCAAGATACAGGCGGAACTGCAGTATAAATATATTCACATTTTTAAAAACAAGGGCCGCGAAGCTGGCGCTTCCCTCAGCCATCCGCATTCACAGCTCGTGGCGACACCGATAGTTCCTAAAAAACTGGTTGAGGAACTGAGGAGTTGTCAAAAATTCTATGACCAATTTAAAGAATGCGTTTTTTGTCGGCTGATTAAAGAAGAGATAAGAAGAGGTGACCGGCTTATCTATCAGAATGACTATTTTTGTGTCCTCACGCCCTTTGCTCCCCGCTTTCCCTTTGAAATGCGGGTTTATCCCTTCCGTCATGCGGCCTGGTTTTCGGAGATTAGGGAGGCCGAAATCTCAGGATTAGCCGAGGTTTTAAAACAGGCTCTTGGCCGATTAAGAGATGTTCTGGCTGACCCCGCCTACAATTTTTACCTTCACCAGGGACCAAACCCGAATGCACCAACGGAACAAACGCTCAGGGTGAGAAAAAGTTTTCATTGGCATCTTGAAATTATCCCCGTTTTAACTCGAGCCGCTGGTTTTGAGTGGGGGACCGGCTTTTATATCAACCCTGTTTCGCCCGAAGTGGCCGCTAACTATCTAAGAAGTGCCGGCCGCTAATAAACCAAAAAGAAACCTCCGGGTTTTATGTGGGTAAACGTGGAGAATAGAGGGCGAAAGAAGGAATTTCGGGAGCCTTTTGAGGTAAGTTTTTAGAG
>Ga0123519_10009889_pt1 | contig 14290 bp, 21 predicted proteins | sample YelNatPaOPRAMG02_FD_87396 | JGI IMG/M metagenome (GOLD analysis project Ga0123519, IMG submission 87396) | Hot spring microbial communities from Yellowstone National Park - Yellowstone National Park OP-RAMG-02 (version 2) | ecosystem: Environmental > Aquatic > Thermal springs > Hot (42-90C) ...
ATGCAAAATCTTTCACCCTCACCCCACCCCTCTCCCCTCAAGGGAGAGGGTGAAAGGAATAATTAGCCAAAATTGGCAGAACCCATTATACCGGGAGGAGGAAAAAATGGTGGAAAAATTGAAAGGGAATATGTTGATTGCGCAGAGTGGTGGGCCGACGGTGGTAATTAATCAGAGTTTGGTAGGGGCAATTTTAGAGGCAAAAAAGCACAATGAGATTAAGGGTATATACGGCTCTCTTAATGGAATAAAGGGTGTGATGGAAGAACGGCTGATAGACCTTAAAAAAGAGTTATTACCCACCCTTAAGAAGGTAGCAACTACTCCCTGTGCTGCTTTAGGAAGTGTAAGAAAAAAACCGACTGAGCAGGACTGTGAGGTTATATTCAATATGTTACAAAAGTATGATATCAGATACTTCTTTTACATAGGTGGTAATGATTCTGCTGAGACAGCAAATATCATCAATGAAAATGCAAAGAAGGTGAACTATGACTTCAGGTGTTTTCATATCCCAAAAACCATTGACAATGACCTTCTTGAAAATGACCATACACCAGGATATGGAAGTGCAGCAAGGTTTGTTGCAATGGCAGTGATGGGAGACAACCTTGATAATATCTCTCTTCCAGGGGTAAAAATAGATGTGATTATGGGCAGGCATGCTGGCTTTCTTGTTGCTGCATCTGCACTGGCAAGGGTCAACGAAGGAGATGGCCCACACCTTATCTATTTCCCTGAAAAGCCATTCAGTAAAGAGCAGTTTTTAAAGGATGTTGAGGATGTCTATGCTAAATATGGAAGGTGTCTTGTTACTGTATCGGAAGGGATTGCAGATGAGAATGGAGAAGCGATTGCGGCGAAGTTTACAAAAGAGGTTGATACACACGGAAATGTACAATTAAGCGGCACAGGTATTCTTGGGGACATTCTTGCTGATATCATCCGTCAGGAGTTGAAGATAAGCCGTGTAAGGGCAGATACATTTGGCTATCTCCAGCGCTCTTTCCCTGCCCTTTCTTCAGAGGTAGATGCAAAAGAAGCGTATGAGGTTGGCAAACTTGCTGTGAAGTATGCTATCTCTGGAAAGATAGATAGCGGCTCTGTGTCAATAAAGAGGAAGGCAGGGAAAAAGTACTATGTGTATTATGAGCCGGTTCCCCTTGAAAAGGTGGCTAAAAACACAAGGAGTATGCCTGCTGAATTTATCAATGAAAAGGGAAATGATGTTACAGGAAAGTTTATTGACTATGCAGAGCCACTAGTGGGGAAACTTCCAGAGATAGGGGTATTGAAGAAATATCCTGTAAAGAAGGTAAGCACCTAAAAAAGAAAGTTAAATCTGTTGAGGATAAGAAGCAAGCCAATTACAATAAGAAGCAGGCCTGTAATGACTTCTATGGTATGGTAGTATCTCTTTATTCGTGAAAAGACGCTTAGCATCTTTGTGATGGCTATTGTGGTGATGATGAAAGGGATACCTATACCGAGCGAGTAGAAGATAAGTAGTAATACACCCTGTATCACTGTTTCCCGTGATGAAGCAACTATAAGAATTGATGCGAGCACAGGCCCAACGCAGGGTGTCCATCCAGCAGCAAAGGCCATTCCTATAAGGAATGCACTAAAATATCCTTTACCTGTTTTACCTATCCTTAATCTTTTCTCCCTGTAAAGTCGGGTTATCTTTAAAAGTCCTGTGAGATGTATGCCCAGTATTATTATAATAATGCCACCACCAATACGTAAAAGTGTCTGTTTTGCCAGTAGATACTTCCCCAACCAGGTGGCTGATGCGCCCAGTACAGTGAAGATAAATGTAAAGCCAGCGACAAAGAAGAGGACAAGAAAAAAGTTCCTTGCTGTATTCCCTTCCTTTAGATTTTCCACAGACATACCGGTAATATAGGAAAGATAGGCAGGGATTAAAGGAAGTATGCAGGGACTGAAGAAAGAAAGAATACCTGCAATGAAACTGAAAAAGATAGAATAGTTTTGTGTTTCCATTGCAAAGTTATTTTGCCTTGATAGAGAGTGTCCTTATCATATTGCCAGCTCTTTTGATGCAGTCAATTACATTTTCAAGATTGTCTATTATCTCATAGACAAGTATGGTTAACTGCGGACTCAGTGTTGTTTTTATCAATGCGTTTATCAGGTCGCGCCGCTTGTCATCTCCTTCCTCTTCAATTGTCTCAATCTGGGCGCAGTCCTCCATAACCTTTCCTGTCTCACTGTTGACCAGAGAATTTATCGCTGACTTTAGTTTCTCCGCTGCCTTCACAGCCAGTAAACTATCATCAAGGAGGAGTTTATCAAGTTCAGTTGATAGTTCCTTTTCAAAGAATTCAAGCAGTCGCACCACTCCTTTTGCACTGTCTGCAATATCATTTAGATAGTCATTTAGGAGGATAAGGTCTTCCCTATCCGGTGGTAAGAGCATCCCTTTTGATAATTCATTCATAATCTCCCTTTTAATCTCATCTCCATCGTGCTCTGCTGCCTTTACCCTGTTGATGTGTTCCTTTTTTGCTTCCATATCGTTTTTCATCAATGCCTCAATACTGTTCTTCATCTCTACCACACACTCATATGACTTTTCTGTATGTTTCAGTGCAAGATTTAGCACTCCTTTTTCTTCTCTATCTCCCAGCCATGCGAGTATATTTCTTGTCCGTTCCATTCTATCACCCCCATTATTTAACTATTGCCAAAAGCATTCCTAAGGTTATATATGTTATTATACCTGATATAAGTGGAGTTATTGCCCATGTTAAGATGATTTCCCTTGCGAGTTTCAGGTTGATTGTCTTTATTCCCTGTAATATCCCTGCACCCCATACCGCTCCTACAATTGAATGGGAAGTAGATACAGGAATTCCAAAGTTTGTGTATATCTGGACATTAAGGGCGGTTCCTGTCTCAATAGCAATGGTTAGCAAAGGTGTGATATTGGTTATCTTAAAGCCAACTGTTTCAATTACCCTGTAGCCCCAGGTCATTACTCCTATACTCATTGCAAATGCACCGAGTATAGCAGCAGACCTTGCTGTAAATGGCTTTATTCCTAAAAGCACCCCTGTTGCATTTGCAACATCATTTGCCCCCCAGCAGAAGGCAAGATATGCACTGGTAAGATAGATAAGGAATTTTGTTAAAAAATCACCATACTTCTTTATAGATGGAATCTGAAATATCAACCTGAATACCGGATATAAAATGATTGTTAGAAGGCAGGAACCAATTGGTGTTAATACCCAGCAGATAAATATCTGTATTATCTTTTCCCAGTAGATATTTGTGGCTAATGCAAATCCACCGCCAGCAACAGCGCCAACTATTGAATGAGATGTAGAAACAGGGTATTTCTTATAGGTTGCTATGGTAACCCATACTGCTGTACTGAAAAGTGATGTAAGGGCAAGGAGATAACTTTCCCTGCAGGGTAAACAATTTATATCAACCACTCCTTTACCTATGGTTTTGATTACATTGCCACCAAAAAGAACTGCTCCAAGGAAACTGAATACACAGGTTATAATAATGCCTGTCCGGAGAGACATTACTCCTGAGCCAATATCAGCACCAACACAGTTGGCAGCATCATTGGCTCCCATTGACCAGCCCATATATAAAGCGGCAAGTACCACAGGTATAAGACTCATACTTATTATTATATCCTATTCTTTGAAAATCTCAGAATAAAACTTGACAGAAATTTTTATAGTGTTATAATGATTTTATGGATGAGTTTATTACAACTCTAAAATCAATACACAAAAGGATAGAGCCGGAGATAAAAAAGAGGTTAAAAGAATTCCATGGGAAAAAAACAGTGGAGCAGATACAGAAGGAGTTTTTCTTTTGTCTTTTAACTCCTCAGTGTAAAGCAAGGATATGCTGGGATAATATTGAAAAACTTTATGCAAAAAGGGTTTTACAGGATGGAACAGAAGAAGAGATTGCAGAAAATCTTTATGGTATAAGGTTCAGGAATAACAAGGCGAAATATATTGTTGAAGCGAGAGAAAAGCTTTTCAATGGGGTCTTTTCAATAAAAAAAATGATAGAAAAAGAGAATCCAGTTTTTATAAGGGAGTACCTGGTTAAAAATGTGAAGGGTATGGGCTGGAAGGAAGCAAGCCATTTTTTAAGGAATACAGGGATGGGAGAGAAGATTGCAATACTTGACAGACATATACTCAGAGGGCTGGTTATGGCAGGTGTAATAAAAAAGGTTCCCGCTACCCTTACAAAGAAGAGATATCTGCAGATAGAAAAAAAGATGAAAAGGTTTGCCGATGAGATAAATATACCCCTTACCCATCTTGACCTTGTCTTCTGGTATTTCTTCAACGAGGAGGTATTCAAATGAAACAGGAAGAGATTATAAAAAAAATGGAAGAGAGGGAGGTGCAGGCATCCTTTCACAGGATAAAAATACTGGAGTATCTTATGAAACATAGAACCCATCCAACTGTTGATGATATATATAAAGGTTTATCTTCCGAGATACCAACACTTTCAAAGACCACTGTGTATAATACACTTAAGGTTCTTGTGGACAAAAATATTATTTCAATAGTTACAACAGAAGAAGATGAGGCGAGATATGACTATTCAGAGGAGATGCACCTCCATTTCAAATGTAAGCAGTGTGGAAATTTATATGATATCTTTCATAAATGTGAAATACTGAAACAAAAAGAGATAGAAGGACATCTAATAGAAGAGCACCATATATACTTCAGAGGAATATGTAAAAAGTGCAGAAAGGAGATAAAAAAATGAACAGATATGTATGTACAGTATGTGGCTATGTATATGACCCGACGAAGGGGGACCCTGAACATGGAATTGAGCCAGGTACACCGTTTGAACAACTTCCTGATGACTGGGTATGCCCTGTATGTGGGGCTGAAAAGGACAAGTTTGAGATAGAGAACTGAAAGGAGGTTTTATGATAGTTCAGGAGATTAAAAAAGATATATACGGGATAATAATGAATGACTGGGACAGGCGTTTATTTGATGAACTGATACCACTTCCTGAGGGAACAACATATAATGCCTATCTGATAAAGGATAAGAAGAATGTCCTTATTGATACATCAGACCCGAGAAAGACGGATAAGTTCATCTCTATCCTTAAAAAAGTCAGCGGAGGTAAGATTGACTATGTCATTTCTAACCATTCAGAGCAGGACCACTCAGGAAGTATCCCTGCGGTAATTAAAGAATTTCCTGATGCAAGGGTTATAACGAGTGATAAAGGAGCATCTCTGTTAAACAAACTGTTGCTTGTCCCTGAAGATAAATTTATCAGGATAAAGGATGGGGAAGAGATAGACATCGGGGATAGAAAGTTGAAGTTTTTCAGTACTCCCTGGGTTCACTGGCCAGAGACCATTGTTACTTATAGCTCGGCAGATAAGATTCTTTTCCCCTGTGACCTTTTTGGTTCACACCTTGCTACAGGGAGTTTTTATGCATCAAAAAATGATAAGGTCTATGAAGCAGCAAAAAGGTATTATGCAGAGATAATGATGCCATTCAGAAATCATATAAAGAAACATCTTGGATTGATTGATGGACTTGCTATTGATATTATTGCTCCAAGCCATGGGCCTGTCTATAATAACCCTCAATTTATTGTCAATGCCTATAAGGACTGGGTATCTGATAATGTAAAAAATGAGGTTGTTGTTCCTTATGTCTCTATGCACGGGAGTGTTAATGTAATGGTTGATTTTTTTGTGGATAAACTTATAGAAAGAGGGATTGATGCAAAGCCATTTAATATAACAGTTACAGATATAGGAGAACTTGCAATTTCGCTTGTTGATGCAGCAACAGTGGTTCTGGGAACTCCAACGGTTCTCGGAGGTCCGCACCCATCTGCAATTTACGTTACGTATCTTTTTAAGGCATTAAGGCCAAAGACAAAATTTGTCTCAGTCATTAACTCTTTCGGATGGGGCGGTAATACGGTAAAATTAATTACAGAGATGCTACCAACCGGAGATATTGAGATTTTAGAGCCAGTGATGGTGAACGGATACCCTGAAGAAACCGACTTCAAACTACTTGAAAACCTTGCCGAGAATATATTGAAAAAACACAGAGGTATAAATATAACCTGAAAGGAGGATATGATGGCTGTATTTTTTGATATCAGTGAGGTCCTGCAGTTCGCAATAACGATTGAAGAGAATGGGGAGAGTTTTTACAGGAAGGTGGCAGCAAACGTTCCAGAGAAGGAAATGAAGGACTTATTTACTTTTCTTGCAGATGAAGAGGTGAAACATAAAAAAATCTTTACTGAGATGGTAAGTAAGATAACAAAATATGAGCCACCCGAGACATACACAGGAGAGTATTTTCAGTATCTAAAAGCGTATGCGGAAAATATTGTATTCCCACCGGAGATAGAAAGAGAACTGGATACAAAAGGGGGAATAGTTAAGGCACTGGACTTCGGGATAAGGCGTGAACTGGATTCTATAATGTACTACATTGAGACAAAGAACGTAGTTCCGGAGACACAGCATCAGATTATGGATAGTATTATAGAAGAGGAGAGGAACCACTTTATCCGACTGTCTATAATGAAAGAAAAGATAATGAAAGGAGGGAATTAAGATGAAAGAACATTTAGAAAATTATAAGAGGACGATGGCGTATGTAGCAAAGACAAATCCAGAAGAGTTTAAAAAGTTTAATGAGTTTGTTGCTTCTGTCTTAAAGGATGGAAAACTGGGCATTAAGACAAAAGAACTTATCTGTGTGGGTATTGCAGTTGCTATAAGGTGTGAGTATTGCATAGGAATCCATACTGAAAAGGCATTTAAGGCAGGAGCAACTGAGGAAGAGATAATGGAGGCAGGGATGGTTGCTGTATTGATGGGTGGTGGTCCTGCCTTAACTTATCTAACTGAGTTGAAGAAGGCAATAGATTATTGTAAAGGGACTAAATAAAAGGGGGTAAGGTTATATGAATATAAAAGAGTTATTTCAAAGTGGGGACTGGGCAAAGGAGAAGCATATCCCTGCAATAGAGATTATGGATGTGGATAAAGAAAAGGGTGTTAAGATAAAGGTTTCTGTCGGGAAAGAGATACCTCATCCAAATACAACTGCACACCATATTGTATGGATAGGTGTATATTTCCTGCCTGTAGGAGAGAAATTTCCATATGAGATAGGCAGGTATGAGTTTTTATCGCATGGGGCATCTACAAATGGTGCTGATACAAGCACAGTTTATTCAGAGCCAGAGGCACTGGTTAGATTCAAGACAGGCAAGAGCGGAACAATAATAGCAGCATCTTACTGTAATATACACGGTTTATGGGAAGGTTCAGAAGAATGTAAAATATAATAGGAGGGTCTAAATGGATAAGAGATTGTATGAATTGTTAAATCAACAGATAAAGAGTGAACTCTATTCTGCATACCTTTATCTGTCAATGGCATCTTACTGTGATTCAGTAAATCTTGAAGGTTTTTCTAAATGGATGAAGGTTCAGGCAAAAGAAGAGGTGGGCCATGCGATGAAGATATATGAGTTCTTGAATGACAGAAATGAGAGGGTTATCCTTGAAGGGATTGAAAAACCACCATCTGATTTTTCATCACCTGTTGACATATTCAGTAAGACATTAGAGCACGAGAAGAAAGTTACAGCGATGATTGAGAAGATATTTGAGGCAGCAAAAGATGCTGGAGACAGTGCAAGCATTGTTTTTCTGCAGTGGTTTATAAATGAACAGGTTGAAGAAGAAAAACAGGCAGGCAGGGTATTAGAGAAACTGAAGATGATAGAAAAGTCACCAGCAGGTTTATTATTTATTGATAATGAACTGGGTAAAAGAGAGTAATTAAAGAATGATAAATAAACAAAGGGGGGATTATGGAAAGAAAAGGGATTAAGATAGTAAAAGGGGATGTGGGAGAAATAGTAAAGAAGTTGAATAAGGCGCTTTCTGATGAGTGGCTTGCTTATTATCAGTACTGGGTTGGAGCAAAGGTTGTTAAGGGCAAATTCAGAGAAGAGGTAGCTACAGAACTTAAAGAGCATGCAGGTGATGAGTTAAAACATGCAGAGATGCTTACAGATAGAATTATTCAACTTGGCGGAACCCCTGTTTTAAAACCAGAGGAGTGGTATAAATTAACAAACTGCGGATATGATGCACCGGAAAATCCAGAAGTAATGCCTGTATTAAAACAGAATATAAAAGGGGAACAGTGTGCGATTGATGTATATCAAAATCTCTCTGAATACCTAAAAGAGAAAGACCCGATAACACACTATATTATTCTTGAGATTTTAAAGGATGAGATTGGGCACGAAGATGATTTGATGAATATCCTTGAAGATATTCAGTAAAGAAGAGTAAAAAGAAGTATATGGGAAAAAAGAAAAATATATGCAGGAGAGATAGAAGGATATTAAAGTGAAAAAAGTAAAATTTAAAGGGAATCCATTAAACTTGATAGGAATAATACCATGTGACACAGCGCCTGACTTTGTCGTGGTTTCAAGTGATATGAAAGAAGTAAGATTGTCTGATTATTATGGTAAGATAAAGGTAATAAATTCTTTCCCATCATTAGATACCCCTGTCTGTGATTTACAATTAAAAGAATTTAATAAAATTGCTACTGGTCTATCAGAAGATGTAATTGTCATTGGAGTAAGTATGGACCTGCCTTTTGCACAGAAGAGATTCTGCGAGCAGAATAAAATTGAAAAGGTATCAGTTGTTTCTGACTATAAATATATTTCTTTTGGAGTTAACTATTGTCTTCTGATTAAGGAATTACAACTACTTGCAAGGAGTGTTATTATAATTGATAAAAAAGATAGAATAAGATACTTCCAGTTGGTTGAGGAACTTACAAATCAGCCGGATTATAAGGAAACTCTGGAAAAGTTAGAAGAGGTAATTAAGTCAGAAGATAACAAGGAAGAGAAGTGCAAAAAAGATACAAACGGTTCTACCTCTTTCAGAAAAACTTTTGATATTCATTCAGATGATGAGTTAACTTCTCTTTTACAGATACTGTCAATTATAAAGAGAGAAAAAGGGGTTGATTTTGCATTTGAGTTTGCAAACCACAAACTGATAGTAAATATTTCTGAGGAGAAACAACTTGAATCAGAACTAAGAGATTTATTTGAAAGGGTTGTTTATTAAAGAAGGAGGCGCAGTATGGAAGTAAAGATAATGGTTCTTTATTATAGTATGTTTGGCAACAATTTCCTTATGGCAAAAGAGATATGTAAAGGCATTGAGGAGGCAAACGGTTTACCAGTTTTACGAACAGTTCCTGAACTACTACCAGAAGAGGTTATAAGTGGTGATGAAAGGATAAAAAAAGCGAAGGAAATGCAGAAAGATGTTAAGGTTGCAAAATTAGAAGAGTTAGAGGATATAGATGGATTGATAGTTGGTTCACCAACAAGATTTGGAAATATGTGCGCTCAGATGAGGAATTTTTTAGACCAGACAGGTCCATTGTGGGCAAAAGGTGCCTTGATAAATAAACCAGCAGGTTTTTTTACGAGTTCTGCTTCTATACACGGTGGACAGGAGACAACGTTGATTTCAATGATGTTTACACTTTTACATCATGGGGCGATAATAGTTGGCATCCCCTATTCAGTTCCGGAGTTAATAGAAAGTAAGAGTGGAGGTACTCCTTATGGTGCCAGTGCGGTTGTTGGAATAAAGGCAGATAACCCACCAAATGAAGTTGATCTGAAAATTGCAAAAGCACTTGGAAAGAGGGTAACAGAGACAGCATACAAACAGAAAAGTCATAGTTATGAAGGTTTATGAACTTATTATAACAGGTGGAGGACCTGCTGGCATAACTGCTGCTATTTATTCTGCACGAAAACAGATGGATTTTACTATATTAACAAAAGATATAGGGGGGCAGGCATCACTAAGCTGGGAAATTGAGAACTACATTGGATACCAGTTTATTACAGGACCAGACCTTGTTGAGAAATTTATCCAGCATATAAAGGAATTTAATGTAGATATTAAAGAGAATCAGGAAGTTATAAGGATATCAAAGGAAGGTAGTATATTTAATGTTAAAACAGTAAAAGATGACTATTACGGGAAGACAGTTATAATTGCTACAGGTAGAAGGCCTAAAAAACTTAATATAAAAGGAGAAGAAGAATTTAGAAATAAGGGTATAGTTTATTGTGCTACCTGTGATGCACCTTTATTCAGGGATAAAGAGGTTGCAGTAATTGGTGGTGGAAATTCAGGGCTTGATTCAGTTCTTCAATTATCAAGAATTGCAAGAAAGATATATCTGATTGAGATAAAGAATGACTTAACTGGAGATAAAATTGTCATTGATAAGATAAAGGAGCTTGAAAAGGTTGAGATTATGCCAGGCACAGAGGTGAAAGGGATTTATGGAGGTAAGTTTATTGAAAGAATAAAGGTTAAAAAAGATGGTAAGGACATTGATATTAAAGTAGATGGTGTATTTATAGAGATTGGTTCTGAACCAAATGCTGAATTTATTGATTTTGTTGAGAAAAACGAGTATGGTGAGATAATAGTTGACTGTAAAAACAGGACTTCTTATCCAGGTGTTTTTGCAGCAGGAGATGTGACGAATGTATTTGCAAAACAGATCATTGTTGCCTGTGGAGAGGGTGCTAAAGCATCCATCTCTTCATTTGAATATCTTAAATATCTTTAGGAAGAAAGGAGGTGATTAGAATGTGTAAGTGTTGTTGTGGCTCAAATAAGAAAGAAGAGGGCAAGATATATGAGTGTAAAAAGTGCGGAAAGAAGTCAAAGGAGCAAAAATACTGTTGCGGTGAGATGATGGAAGAGAAAAAGTAATATGGAAGTGGTAAAAATTGCAGGTATTTCAGGCAGTCCGAGAAGGGGAGGCAACAGCGAGACATTGCTGGATATTTGTCTGGAAGAGGCAAGAAGAAATGGTGCGGAGATAGAAAAGTTTGTACTTAACACAATGAGGTTTGTCCCCTGTCAGGAGTGTGCAGATATAAGGAAGGATGGAAGTTGCAAGATACAGGATGATATGCAAAAGGTTTATCCTTCTGTAGAAGAGGCAGATGTAGTAGTTGTTGCATCCCCTATCTTTTTTGGGAGTTTATCAGCACAGACGAAGATGATGATAGACCGCTTTCAGTGTCAGTGGCTGGGTATAAACTTCTTCAAAACATTTAAGCCCAAAAAGAAAAAAGGGGTATTTATATGTATTGAGGCATCAGAAAGGTATGATTTTATTGAAAATGCTAAGTCAATAATCAAAAACTTCTTTGTCACAATTGGCGCCTCATATAAATACGAACTCCTCTGTAAATCCATAGATGACAAAGGTGCGATAAACACAAGGGAAGAATGTCTTGAAAAAGCCAGAGATATTGGGCGTCTGATATCTGTAAAAGAGTAATAATAAGGAGAGAATAATGGGAACAAAAAAGGTAAAGGTTTATTCTACATCAAGTTGTCCGTATTGTAAGATGGTAAAACTTTTTCTGGATGAAAATAATGTGCCTTATGATGACTTTGATGTAGGGATAGATCGCGAAAAACTTACAGAGATGATTGAAAAGTCAGGCCAGATGGGTGTTCCTGTCATAGATATTGATGGAAAAATTATTGTTGGCTTTGATAAAGATGCCATAAGGCAGGAACTTGGTATAAAGTAATTAAGGGTATTAAAAAAGGAATAAAAATGGAAGATAAGATAAAATTTGCAAAGGAATTTGAAAGGTATGGTGCAACCCTTTATATTGAGATAGGTATGAATGCAGAAAATCTGATAACAAAAAAACTTTTTTATTCACTTGCAAGACAGGAGATTGAACATCTTGAGGCAATTGAAAATTTTGTATTAACAGGAGAGTATAAGGCAGTAGATGAAATAAAGGTTGAGGAAGAGATTAAAGATTTCTTTAATAGTTTAAAAGAAAGGTCAACAGCGGAAAATAATATAGGGGGATATAAGACAGCCCTTGAGGTTGAAAAGAAAGGTTATTCCAAATATGAGAAATTTTACAGAGAAGCGAAGGATGAAAGAGAGAAAAGATTTTTTAAATTCCTGATAGAGCAGGAAAAGGCACACATAGACGCAATTGTAAATGTTTATTCTTATCTCACACAGACAGGTGACTGGTTTGAGCAGGAAGAAAGTAAGATATGGAACTGGATGAATATCTAAGATGCTATTGAACCTTTATAACCTCACAGATATTACTCCCCTGAGTTTTTCCTCGCCGGCTTTCTTATTATGATGTCCTTGATATCATTTTTTGACGGACTTTATGGTCCCTTTATTTAATCCTGCGAATGGTCGCCCCCTTTTTCTTATGATGGGAAAGTGTTATTATATAAAGGTGGAAAGAATGGATATGAAAGATATTTTTAAGAAATTATTTGAAAGGAAGGTACTGGATGAGGAAGAGAGTTACGCTGTTTTTAAGAACATTATAGAGGAAAAGATTGCTCCTATACAGACAGCGGCTTTTCTTTCTCTATTAAGGATGAAGGGTGAGCAACCATCAGAGATTGCAGGTGCTGCTAAGCTTTTAAGGGATAAGGCAATAAGGATAAGGGTCCACAAAAGGGGCATTGTATGTGATACCTGTGGAACAGGGGGTGATGCATCAGGAACATTTAATATATCAACCTGTACTGCAATAGTGGGATTTTCCTGCGGGCTTACTGTTGCCAAGCATGGTAACCGTTCAGTTACAAGCAGTTGTGGTAGTGCCGATGTTCTTGAGGCGCTTGGATATAAGATAGATTTAGAGCCACCAAGAAGCGAGGCACTCCTGAGTGATTATGGATTTGCCTTTCTCTTTGCTCCTCTCTATCATAAGGCGATGAAAAATGTGGCACCTGTGAGGAAAGAACTGGGTTTTAAGACAATCTTTAACATTATAGGGCCTCTATGTAATCCTGCATATTCAGATGTCCAGATAATGGGTGTAAATGAGTATAACCTTTTGGAGATTATACCTGAAGTTTTTCATTTACTCGGTATAAAGGGATATGTATTCCATTCTGAAGATGGACTTGATGAGATATCACTAACAGGTAAGACATACATATGTGAAGTATCAAAAAAAGGGATTAAAGAGTTTGAGATATATCCACAGGACTTCGGACTTAAAAAGTGTAGGTTATCTGACCTTAAAGGTGGAGATGTCAGAAGAAATAGTGAGATTCTTCTCAATATCATAAAAGGTAAAGAAAAAGGGCCAATGCGGGATGTGGTTCTTTTAAATACTGCCTTTTTACTTAATGCAGCAGGGGTTACAAAGAACATAAAAGAAGGGATTGAACTTGCAAGAAAAACCATAGAAAAAGGAACCTGCTGGAGAAGGTTTAATGAGGTCTTAGAGGCGGTGAATAGATGAGATATCGTGCTGTCTTTATCTGCCTTTTTTTTATTTCAATATCCTTTGCCGAAGAGTTAGATATTCTTCTCCCACATCAGGCAGCGATTGACCTCTGTTCATATCCATCCATTAAAGAAGGGGTTATAGACCTTTTATATCTCGATGTGGATACACTATGGCACGAGGGGCAATATAGCCAAATTTTTCCAGTATTAAAACTTATAACCACCATCTCGCCAGGAGAGGTTGAGGCATGGGTACTGGGTGGCTGGTTTTTAATAAATGGTATTGCCCCCGAACTTTCAGGTAAAGAGAAGGGAAAAATAGTTAACTATGCAATTGAATTTTGGAAACAGGGATTGAAGGCAAATCCAGGAGAGCCGCGTCTTTATATGGAACTGGCTATGTATTATTACAATAAGCAGGACTATAAAACAGCCCTTACCTATCTTGAAAAGATAGAGATTGATGTCCCATCTTATCACTTTTTATACCTTAAGGCGCATATATACCAGAAACTCGGGAAAAGGAAAGAGGCAATAGATGTCTGGGAAAGAATTAAGAAGAACTTTCCTGAGATGGTGAATGTTGCAGATAGATTTATCAAGGAGTTAAAGGGAGATGATGCTGGAGAAAATCATTGAAGAGAAGAAGAGGTTTATTGAAAAACAGAAAAAAGAATGTGTAGATAAACGATATAAGAGTATTTTGAGAAAGCCATTGAGTTTGAGAGAGAACTTGAAGAAAGGGTTTGGGATTATTGCTGAGATAAAAAGGGCATCTCCCTCCGCAGGGATTATAAAAAAGGACTTAGATGTAAGGGAGATAGCACATATATATGAAAGTTGTGGTGTCGCAGGAATCTCTATTCTCA
>Ga0123519_10009890_pt1 | contig 14289 bp, 17 predicted proteins | sample YelNatPaOPRAMG02_FD_87396 | JGI IMG/M metagenome (GOLD analysis project Ga0123519, IMG submission 87396) | Hot spring microbial communities from Yellowstone National Park - Yellowstone National Park OP-RAMG-02 (version 2) | ecosystem: Environmental > Aquatic > Thermal springs > Hot (42-90C) ...
TGGAATTTTGAAAGAACTTAATTTTTAAATTAATAAAGATTTTCTTTCTATTCTTCTTTAATAGAAACTTGTTTAGAACATTCCTTGTATATTTCTTTCATTACTCGAGAAAACTCAAGCCACCATTCACTTCCTCTTTGGGATGTTATCATAGGATCCATTCGTTTAGAATTTAGACATAAGATTTCATCTTTATGATTTTTAATCATTTTTTTCCAAATCCCAGAGAAAATTTGGCTTAAATTAACTTTAGCTTTTTTTTCAATATCTTCGTATGTTTCATTTATATCTGCTTCTTTTTGAAATTTTTTCATTAACTCATATTTTTGTTGTTCATATGCTTTTAGTAAATCATGGCAACTTATTAATAATGTCAAGGGGGCCTTTTTACCATATCTACAACGATTTTGGTATTTACATGGAACACAATAATTTTCAAAACTAATGGTATATTCGCTCAATCCAGTAATTGTGTAAGTTAATTCGGGCATAATAATCAACTATAAATATCTTTTTCATGAAAAAATTTTCTCATTTATTTTTATATATTATTTCTAATTTTAAAGATTTTTCAATTTATAAAAATATATTAGTTTTTATATTTCTAAAGATAAATCTATAGAGAAATATGATTCAATCGGTTTTAATATTTAGAGATTCTGGAATTCTTATATATAAAAAAGAAATAAATTTGAATGAGTTAAAAAAATCAGAAAATAATTGTATTGAAAATAACGAGTATTCGGAAAACTTAATTACTGGTTTTTTTTCAGTAATTTTTCAATATTTTTCAAATAAATTTGGAATAATTCAATCAATTAAAACTAAAAATAACCTAATTTTAATTAAAAAAATTGATGATGTTTTTTTAACTTTAATAATGCGTATAATTGAACAAAATATAGAGAATTTTGATGAAGAAATAGATAAAGTTTTATTTGGAAATAAAAGACTAGAGGAAATTGCAGAAAATACTTTAAAATCATTAGAAAATAAACTTATATCTTATCTGAAAAAATTGAAAATAAATAAAGAAGAAAATTGTTTAAATTCTCCAATACATATCGAAATTGATAAAAATTTTTCAGAGATTATTGAAAGTAATCAAAAAAAAATGCAAGAATTAATTCAAAAGTTAAAAAATAATTTATATGATAATATTAAACTTTAAAAAAAGATTGATAAAAACATTAGAAAAATTGAATACATAGAAGATTTAAATAGCAATTCCTTGTGAGATTTTTATAATTTCATCATAAGAAAGAATTCTTTCGCAAAATACACATTTGATTTTAATAGGATTCTCTGATATTACTTCAAATTCAGATTGAACGGGTTCTCTTTCAGAATTTGTAATACATCGATCATTGGGACAAGGTATTATACCTTGAAATATTTTGGGAAGGGTAAGTTGAAATTTTTTCTTAACTTCAAAATCCTCAATATATGAAATAGTACAATTTGGGGAAATTAATGAAATTTGATTTAATTGTTCATCATTTAAGAAAACATTTTCAACCTTAATAATATCTTTTTTACCCATTCTATTACTATTAACATTTATACCGACGGTAATTAATCTACCATCTTTTCCATTTAGACCAAGAATATTAAGTACATCTAAAGCTTCACCTGATTGAATATGATCAATAACAGTTCCAGTTTTTATTTTTTCTATTCTTAAGGTTTTTTCACTCATTTTATTATCATCTCTTTTTATTAATTTATTATATAAATGAATTAAGAAAATTTTTCAAATTTTCAGCGAGATTTGGAAGATAATTTAAACATAATTGAATTGTTTTATTATTTTTAGATAAAGATACCACATATGATATTGAATTTTCGTCTATTACAAAACTTCTAATGAATATAAATGCTTTGTCATCTAAAGACCCTTGCACATTTATAATAATATTTTCTATATTAACTTCAAATTTTTCCATTTTTTCCATTACTATTGTAAATCTAGGAGCCACAGTTTTACATAGTTCAATATATTTTTCATTTTCTTCATTTGCATAAGAACCGATTATGAAACTATTTTCATCTAATAAAAGAACAACAGAAGAAAAAGTTTTATTGCAAAATTCTTTAAGAACATTTGTTATTATATTTGATTTCTTATTAATTTTCAATAAACTTGTTGAAAATGCAGAAATTATTGAAATTTCATCATAAATTGTTGTCCTGAAAAATTCGATCTCAATATTTGTTTGAAATTTATTTAAAACTTGAAGTATATCATATTTTAATTTTGCTTCATTTTCAATTATTTTAAGATCTTTTATTATATCGGGATCCATTTTATGCAAAAAAATAATTATTTTAGGAAAATAATTAAGATTTTTATAATTTTCTAAAATTCTTTCTAAATAAGATAAAACCTCAATAAACCGATTTGAATCTTGCATATCTATAATATAAAATAATAAGTGGGTCCCATTGAATATGGGAGTTTTTAAATGCTCTTCTCTATATTTTTCTTGCCCACCTAAATCAAATATTGTTAATTCCATTCCTAAGATATGAAAGGAAGTTCGATTATACTTTATTGTTGGTTTTATATTTGTTAAAAGAGAAAATTTTCTCTGTAATATGTAAATAGTACTTGTTTTTCCAGAGTTATCTAAGCCAACAAGCAGAATCTTTTCCAAAAATACCACCATGTAAATATACTATAATAAATAAAATAATTTCAAATTTAAATTTTTATTGATAAATAATCAGAAATTCATCTTTATATTTTTTATAGTAATTCTTTCCGCTAGTCTATTTTTACGAATTCTATTGGGAAATGATAAATTAATTGTATCAAATAAAATATCATTTTTATTACTATCAAGCTCATTAATAACCAATTTTACAGGAGTTTCTGGGCCAATATTAAATTTAACAATTTTACTAAGACCAAAATATTTTCTACCAAAAAATATTCCTACAGGATTGCAACTAACGATTGGAATTCTATTTTCTAGAGCCCTTGCTTGTAAATATATCCGCCAGTTATATAAACCTTCTTCTTTTATGAGAGTTGGATTAATTATTATTTCTGCTCCGTTTTCAATTGCAGATCTAGGAGTTTCATAAAAAATTAAGTCAAAACATATTAGAATAGTAAAAATTGCTTGGGATTTTGTATTTTTGAAAATATTCAGAGTATCTCCTGGTTGAAAAAAATATTTTTCATATTCATAAAGATGTAATTTATCCTGACGGCCAATTTCTTCTCCATTTTCAAAATAATATGAGGTAATAAACGGCTTTTTTAACTGAGTATCTTTTCTGATTTCCCAAATTCCACCAGAAACAATTGAAAGTGAATAATCTCTTGATAAATCTTTTATAAATTTATAATCTTCGCCTCGTTCATCTTCAATGGCGGAATTAATATTCTCATCAGGTATTGAACGCCATCTTTCTGGTAATAATAAAATATCGGGGTTAAATTCTGCTGCTTTTCTTATTAAATTTTCAATATTCAAATTCATTTTATTTTTATCAGCAAAAACTTCACATTGAATTAATGCAACTTTAATTTTTTTAACCAAATAACCCCACCAATAAAATATTAACCAGTTCGTTTTATTAAATGCCAACCGAATTGCGTCTTTACAGGTTCTGAAATTTCACCAATTTTTAATGCTTTTACAGCTTCTTCAAATTCTTTCACCATCTGGCCTTTAGAAAACCAACCTAAATCTCCGCCTCTTTTTTTCGATGGACATTGTGAGTATGTGCGGGCTAAATCTTCAAATTTTTCACCATTATCAAGCTTCTTTTTAATTTCCAATAATTGACTATGTTTTGGAACTAATATATGAGAAGCTCGCATTTTTCCACCAGAACTTTTACTCATATTAAATCACTTTTAATCTTAATTTTATATATTTATTGTTTTTTCTAATTATTTAATTTTTTGATGATTTTAATAACTTCTGTTAATTTATAAATTTCATAATATCCAGATTTTGGTATTTGGTTTATTATATTTAAATAATTCTCATTCTTATTGATATTAGGATCGTATTTTCCTTTTCGATGAATTAAAATGGGGATCATTTCCATTTTATACGCAGGTAAAATATCCTTATCTAATCGATCACCTATGTAAATACATTCAGAAGGATCTATACCTATTTTATTTAAACAAAATTCAAAAAATTTTGAATCAGGTTTCTTATATTCTAACTTTTCAGAAATAAACACATAATCTAAATAACTATGAATTTGTAATCTAAGTATTTTTTCCCATTGCTTTATATCTAATCCATCTGAAAATATTGCAGTAATTAATCCTTCATTTTTAAGTTTTTTTAGAGTGGTTATAACATCTTTAAATGGTTTTAAATATTTTTCTTTTACCGAATGATAACCCCAAACACCAGCAGCAATATATTTTGGAATTTGATATTGATCAATTTTAATTTGGCCATTAACTTGAAGATAATTTAATAACTCATCAAAATGTTTAGAATAATTACTTCCAAATTTTTCGACTATTTTTTCTAAAATATTAAATGCATCTTTAATATTTACATTGAGCCCTAGTTTTATCATCTTCTGCAACCCACCAAGTCTTGCTTTATTAGAAAGCCATGTAGCGTTAAATAAAGTATCATCTAAGTCAAATGCCACTGCTTTTATCATTTTACTCAAAATCCAATATTATTCCAAAAAAATAATAACTTTTAAAATATATATATTTATGAAAATAAAATAAATTTCGTAAAAAATAAGTTTAAATATTTCATAAAAATTTGAAAGAATGAAAGAGGGTTTAATTGGTTGAATATTATAATTGCCTTATCATGGTTCCATCGAAAAATTGGGCCAATGATATTTTATTCATATCCAGAAGGAACTTTAAAAGAAGATGAAAAAATTAGAATTGCTGATCAAATAGATCAAGCTTTTGAAGAAGGATTTTTTAGCCATTCATTTGATACTATAATTTCACTAAATTATTATTTCGAGATATATTCCAAATGGGCACGTGGCCAAAAAGAAATGCTAATGGTAAGCATCATTTTTGATGAAAATGTAACAACACAAATTGAACATGAAGTTTTAGGACAATGTATTGAATTTAGCAAAAAGTTAAAAATGAATAATGAGATTTATAAGGCTTTTTATCTTGAGGAAGATATTGATTATTCAATAAATCCTGAAGTGAAAAGCTATAATGAAACATTAAAAATATGGATCAAAGAATTATATTGGACATTGATTGAAAAAACTAGAGAAAAATCGGAAGAAGAAATTTCAGCTAATTTATTAAATAATGTTGCAATATATGAACTTATTAATATTTTATCAAATGGACCTTTATCAATAGAAGATTTAAAATATTGGTTTACGAATGAGTTCCCCCATGAGGATTTTGATAATATTTTAAATAAATTAGAAAAAGAAAGAATTATTTTTAAAAATGATATTGGTGTTGAAAATTATGTATTATTAACTAAACAAATTTCTGTTGAAAGAATTCCTCCACTTTGCATTATAAGTTTATTCGAAGAAAAACCTCAATTAGAAGAACTTACTAAAATATTTTTACAAAAAGTACAAAATTTTTTTAATAAATATGTACCAACTCAAGAGGATTCACAAATTCTAATAAATTTAGTGGCAAATTCTAAAATATACAATTTATTATGCCAGTTACGGGAAGGTCCATTACCTAAGAATAAATTAATACGAGCTTTTGATGAAAAATATATCTCAGAAATATTGGAAAACATAGAAATATTAAAGAATGCTGAGGTTATCGAAGAGTTTGAGTATAAAGGAGATGTTTTATTATTATTAAAAACAGATATTCGGTTTAAAACAGAATTCCCACAATATTTACAAAAATTAATTTCGAAGAGAACAAGAGCTAAAATTGCCAGACCTTACAAACCTACCAAAAAAAATGAATTAGATATTGGGTATATCAAAAAAGATATGAAAACCGAGGAAATTAGTCATGCGGAAGTATATTATTCTTTAGAAGAGTTAAAACAATTATTTGGAGAACCTAAACAGCCATATAAAGATCTTCCAAATCTAGGAAATTTAGTAGAACAGAATTTTCTTTTAGATTTAGTTAAAAAAAATTATGTTGATGATGATATTAATGAAAACACTTCTAAAATTGGTAATATAAATAAATTAAGAAAAAAATCAACTGAATCAAAATTATATAAAAAAGATAGTGAAAAAATAAATAAAAGAAATCAAAGAGGAAATTTAGATGAGTGAAAATATAGAAAATTTGAGTTGGGGAAAAATTATAGAAAAAGATAATATTAAAAATATAACATTACCTCAAGAAATAATTAAAGAACTTAGTGAAAATATAAATTACAATCGATTTTTAGTTGTATTTACTTCAAGAAAAAAATTAATAAAAATTGATATTTTTCCTTTTAGTGAAAATGAAATAGTTAAAATCCAATTAAAACTGTCTCAATTTTCAGGAGAATCAGTGAAAAAAATAGGAGAAATAATTCAAAAAATGAATTTTACTAAAAATTTTTATACAAGCGGAGTTTGTATCACTTCAAATATTTGTCTTTATGAGGTTTATTTAGAATTTAAAGAATTTAAGTATTCTATTGAAGAATTAGAAAAAGAATTTAATTTAATTGATAATTTGATTGGAATATATATTCAAAAATTAACTTAAAAAAACTTAAAAAATTTAAATAAAAATCAATAAAATTAAATTATAGAAAATAAAATTTTTTGAGATGATTAGTTTGATAAAATCTGTATTTATAATATTACCTGCAAAAGAAAATGCATGTATATTTTATGGCCAAATTGATGAAAAAGATATAGTCGAGGATTTAGGAAATACACTAGGTTCAATAACTGAATATGCATCACGTTTAGAGGAGAATAATGTAAAGATTATAAAAATAAGCCAAGGTAAATTTGCTTATGGAAAATTTCAAAATTTTTATATAATAACTAAAATAGATGAAAGAGATAATTTAGATAGCGTTAAGGATATAATAATTTCCTTATCAGAAGGTTTTTACAACCAATTCAAAGATAAATTGGAGAATAATATAGAAGATCCATCAGTTTATGAAAAATTCTCTGAAAATATACAAGAATATTTCACGAAAAGCGAACATAAAACAGTTTCGGAAACTAAAAAAACTGAAATATCAAAAAAAAATGAGCAAGTTTCTGAGGTAAGTAAAGAACCATCTAAAGAGAATTCTATTTTAGAATTATTAAAAAAACCTGAACCTATTAAATTAGAAATCAAACCTATAGTCTCGGAAGAAGAAATAACACTTGATGGTTCAAAACCACTTATTCAACCAATGAAAAGAGAAGCTTATGTAAGTGGTATTGAAGATTACATGTCCGATGAGATATTATGGAACGAATCCCAAGAAGTAATGAAAGAATATACTGCAGAATTTGTTGAAGGGTTTATAGCAAAATTGAAAATATTTCTAAGTATTAGTATAGTACATCATTATGAATTAATTATAGATTTTCAAAATTATCCACAAAAACCTCAGATATTACCCTCAGACACGATGGATGAAAATCTTATTTCTAAATGTGAAAATGCTTCTTATATTTTAAAAAATTGGGATCCAAAAATTCCTGCTCATATTATTGAAATAGTTCGAGAAATTGAAAAAATACTAAACATTTTAAAATCAAAAGGAATGATAGAAGCTACAACAGAGTTACCCGAGTCTATGCTTCCTGAACTTGAACCTTTGGAACAACTTCCTCCACTAACACCAGAACAACAAAAGGCAATAGAAGAGTTAGAAGCGTCTAAAAAGAGAATACAGATAAAGGAAATTGCAGAATCTGAAAACAAACCAAAAGAAATTATTGAAAATGTTCCTAATATAGAACAACCAAAATTTTCAACTCCAGAAGAAATTGAATCAAAACAAATTTCTTCTACTAATATAACTGAACCAAAAGAACAACAGGAAAAAAAGAAAAAAGAAGATGAAAAAAAGAAAAAGGAAGATGAAAAAAAGAAAAAAGAAGAAGAGAAAAGGAGAAAAGAGGAAGAAAAGAAAAAATTAAAATTTGAAAAGAAAGAAGATGGAAAACAATTAAAAGAAATTATGAAAGAAGCTGAAAAAGAGGGAAAAAAAGATTTAAAAGATCTATAAGAAATTAATTTTAATTTTTCAATAGATTTTATTTTAAATATTATTAATTTAACTCAAAATCATCTAATTCATTGATTTTTATGAAACCTTTGCAAAACAATGAAAAAGATAATGAATATTTAATTTCATATAAATATATATTAGGGGATATGGGAATTCAAATGTTAGTGGCTATAAATCGAGGAGCACATACAAAAGAAGCAATTCAGTTATTATCGGGCGTTTCAATGGCGTGTATTAATGGTCGGATTCCTGTCCTTACTAGTTTAGATTTAATTTATATAAGAAATGATGAAATTTATATTTCTCAAAAAGGTATTGAATTTTTATCATTAATTAAAAAATTTTAATATTTATGAAAAATAATAATTTCTGGATATTCAAAAATGATGAGATCAAGACGAGTTGAGTTTTGCCCAAAACTATGAAACTGGCGAACCACTCTGATTGAATATCCTTTTTTGATTCTATTAGACATTAGATTTACATCATACTTTTAATTTTACATATAAAATATTTTGTGAATTGAAAATATATTTATTTAAAACAAAAATGATTTTAAAGAAAAAAAAGAAAATTAATATATATATGTTTTAATTTTATTAATCATTATTGTTAAAATAAACAAATGAGGGAATAAAATGTCTAAAACAGTTTTTGAGCATTTAAGTGAGCAAATAGAACAAGTAGTGAGAGGAAGGCGTTTTATTATTAGCGAAATAGGAAAATTAAAGACTGTAGTCCAAAATTTACAAGATTCACTAGAAAAAACTAATTTATCGAGTATAGCTAATACAATAAATGATCTTAAGAATTTTATCCAAAATGCAGTAACTACCTTAGGGAATTTAAAAAATAGTGTTACACAATTATCATCCACAATCTCTAGTTTAAGCACATCTGTAGAAAATACATATAATATAGTTAAAGAGATAAAAGCAACTGGAGGAGGAAAAGTTAGTCAACCAACTTCTCAACCTACAATACCAACTTTCCAACCACCTATTTCACAACCTGTTACACAACCATTTCAACCACCTATAACTCAGCCTACTGTTCCAACTTATCAACCACCAATTTCCCAACCTCCCACTCCAACTTTTCAGCCATCTACTTCTCAACCTGCTTCACAATTAACTCAACCTCCAGGAGGAAATATAGGAATGAAATTTGATAGTATATTAGCTGCAGCTCAAAAAGGAATGCCAGCAAAAGATTTAGGAAACATGATTGATCAATTACGCTCTGAACTTTCGAAAATTAATCCCCTGGATAGTAAATTATTTGAACTGAGTATGGAAGCAGGGAGATTAAAATCTTTGGGAACCAAAATACTGGATGCTAATGGTATAGGAGTCCTCCAACAGAAAATAATTAAATGGAAATCTCAAACTTAAAATTTTATTATAAATAAAAAATCAATGAATCAATTATAAATGGTATATAATATGTCACAAACTATTTTCCAAAAAATGCAAAATTCTTTAGATGAATTAACTCAAGGGAATAAATTACTAATTTCAACATTAGAAAAGTTAAAAAAAGATATTCCGAACCTGGCGCCATATCTAGAAAAATTAATTGATGGAATAAAAAATCTAGAAGAGTTTGGTGTCATAGCTTCACAAATAAAAGATCGACTAAATGGTATGCAGTCTGGATTAGTCAGTATTGATAATATGGCAGTTGCTTTGGAAAATTTAAAGGGTGAAATACATCAATTAAATAATAATTATTTAACATTTAAGCCAATCTTAGAAATAATTAAACAGTCTGTAGAACGACAAGATCAATCTTTAATTGCAATATCACAACAATTACAACAATTAGCCTCATTAATGGGTATGATTTTATCTAAATTAGGTTAATTTTAAATTTCAAAGATTTTTCTTTAGAATAAATATCTTAAATTAAATTAAATTATAAAAAATATGAATCAGAATTTTAGAAACAGATTTAAAGAATATTTTCCAAAAATAGATGAATGGGATAAAAAGATCTTAAAGAAAATTTATTTCAAGTACGAAAATAAAAAGAAGTATAGAAAAATTGCAAAAATAATATCTTATTTTGGAGATCCTCGGTTATGGATTATTGTTTTGGTTACTACCTTCATTTATGGATTAATTATTAAAAATTTATTAATGTGTTTTATATTTGGTTCTGCTTTTTTTCAAAGTTATTTTATCTATTACATTATAAAAAGGTTTTTTTCAAGAACTAGGCCTTTTATTGAATTAAGTGATGAAGGTATAAAAAATTTAGACAAAACGGGTCATGGCTTAAGTTTTCCAAGTGGGCATAGCCATCATTCTACATTATTAATTTGTATGTTTATTTTATGGTTTGGTCCCTATAATAAAAATATTTATTTTATAATTATATTAATCCTGATTTGTTATAACATTGCAATACCATACTCAAGAATAATTTCAGGATGTCATTATCCATCAGATGTTATTTTTGCAATAATAGAAGCATATTTAGCTGTATTTTTATTTTGGTTTATAACTAGACCAATATACTTTGAAATATATAATTTATTCTTTTTAAATTTTTAATATGTCTATTTCCTACGTCCAGCTCTTCTGGCTGCAATTAATCCAACTTTTCTACCAGGTGGAGCATTTCTTGAAACTGTTTTAGGTTTATGAGGAGCTTTATGACGCCCTCCTCCAAATGGATGACTACACGCATTCATAGCGTTTGCTCTAGTCCTAGGCCATATCATATGTTTATTTCTAGCCCAATAATATTTATTTCCTGCTCTTATGAACGGTTTAGTTGTACGACCGCCAGCAGCAACAACTCCTATAGTACATCTACAGTCTAATGTAAATTTTTTTATTTTTCCAGACGGTAAAGAGACATTTACATAATTTTGTTCTTTTGTTAATACTGTTGCATATAATCCTGAACTTCTTACGTATTTTCCTCCATCATTAGATTGCCCTTCTATATTAAATATGTATGTACCTTCAGGAACATTTCTTAATGTGGTAATATTTCCTACTTCTATTTTTGCATTTTCACCAATTTCTATTGTATCTCCTACAAATATTCCTTCTGGAGGTAAATATAGGGTTTTTTTGCCATTTTCAAATTGAATTATTGCAAGTGGGGCACCGCGTCCAGGATCATGAATTAAATCCTTAATAACGGCTTTAATAGTTTCACTACCTTTTCGGGAATGAATATATTTGACTTGTCCTCTACGTCTATGAGTAGGGGTTTGCATGTTTGCATATCCTCTACCCCTTCTTTGAACTAAAATTCTTTTACCCATTTCAATTCAACTCAATTTTTCATGTTTATCGTCCGATTAAAATTAATCAGACACTAAAATATATTTAATTATAATTTACTTATTTTATTTCGATAAAATTATTATTTTTAATTATTTATTTGATAAAAATTTTTTCAAAAATTTAATTTAAAATTATTATAATTAAATTTGAATTTTAAAAAATATTTGATGAAATATGAGCAAATTATTCATTGGAAATATTAATTTAGATGAATATCAGTTCAAAAAATATAAATTTATAAAAAAGTTTAAATTTTTGGGAGGTTCTGCAGTAAATACAATTTATTTTACAAATAATCTTTATAAATTATTTAATAAACCTGAGGAAGTTCATAATAATTTTTTAATTGGAGTTGTTGGAAATGATAAAAGCGGAAAAAATGCTCTGAAATTATTAGAAAAAAAAGGAATAAATATAAAATATGTAGGCATAATCGAAGGAAACACAGGATCTACTAAAATTTCATTAGATAATGAAAATGAAAGAACTATATTGAGAAGCGAGAGTGTAAATTCAAAATTAATAAATTATATTTCTAAAGAGGAAATTATTGATATTTTAAAAACCTCTGATATTCATTTAAAAACAAATTTAGATGTTGTTATAAAAATTATTTCATTGAAGAATGAAATATTTTCTATAGATGTTTCTGGAATAATAGAAAATGATAAAATTTTAGAATTTATCAAAATTTTTGAACAAAATAATAACAAACAAATAAAAATATTACTAGGAAATAAAGATGAATTTTTTATTTTATATAATAAAATATCTGGAAAAGAAATTCCTAAGAATTTAATCGATTTCGCAAAAACTCTAAAAGATGGAAAATATATAATTCAAGATAATGAAAAAATAAAACATGAAAGTGAACTCGATTATTTGAAAATAATTTTAAAAACTATTAGAAAATATTTTAACTCAAAATACTTATTTATGAAAATGGGAAGATTTGGAGGCTTATGTGAATTTGAAAATGCATTAATCAAGAAATCCGCTTTAAACATAAAGGTGATCGATACAACCGGTGCTGGTGATGCGTTCAATGCTGGTGTTCTCTATGGAATTTGGAATAATATTGATTTAGAAAAAACTTTAAAATTAGCTATTGATTTAGGCTCATTGAATTGCACTAAGATAGGTGGAAATGAATTAAAATTCACCAGAGATTTTAAATCTTTCAAAAGGACCATAACTTGATCATAAAATAAAAGTTAGAAAAATTTTTATTCTTGAAGAATTTTATATCCATTTTCAGGTTCTCCTTTAATTATTTCACCGGCAATGTTTATTTGCATAATTTTTTTTACTTGATTTATATCATCAAAATTTGCTAATGCCCAGCATAGTTTTACAAAAGCGGTTTCAGGTAACATATTTTTTCCTGGGACAATACCAATTTTTTGTTCTTCTCTTCCAGTCTCATATACATCCATACCAGTAAAACCCCACAAAGTTTGCACTGTCATAACAATTACAATTTCTTCTTCAATGGCTCTTTCTAAAGTATTAAACAATTTATGAGGCACATGACCTAAGCCTGTTCCAGCCAACACTAATCCTTTATATTTTTTATCAATATAATATTCAATTAAGTCTGGAGAGATACCGGGATGAATATAAATTAATCCTATTTTATCCTCAATCTTTTTATAACATGTAGTTTGAATATTTTTATCAATTTTTGATTTTTTTCTAATATCCGATTTATAATAAGTGATTTTTCCATTTTCCACTTTTCCTAAAGGAATATCCCCAATTGTTCTAAAAGTGTGTCGTGCCGATGAATGCATTTTTCTAACCAATGTTCCTCTATGAATTAATCCGTAAGTATGAGATGAGGAACCTAACATACATAGCACAACTTCTGCAAGATCTGCATAACTTGCTACATATGTCGCATTAATTAGATTAATTGCTGCATCAGATGAAGGCCTATCACTACTTCTTTGAGAACCAACAAATACTACTGGAACTCTTAAATTTTGAATTAAAAAGGAGAGAGCGGCAGTGCTATAAGACATAGTATCCGTACCATGCCCTATAATAATTCCATCTACACCGGAATTAGACAATTGGGCAACTCTATCAGCCAATTTCAACCAATTTTTAGGTTCCATATCTTCAGAAAAAATTTGAAATACTACTTCAGTATCTAAATTACAAATATTTGAAAGTTCGGGAACGGAAGCATATAATTCTTGAGGACTAAAGGCGGGAATAACTCCACCTGTTACATAATCTAATCGAGAAGCTATAGTTCCTCCCGTACCTAATAGAAAAACATTGGGAAGATTTTTATTTTTCTGAATTTTTATTTCATTAAATTTAACAGCCATAGGAGGATTATGAGAAATACTTTTAATGCTCATATCATCAGAAATTTTAATACCTATGTTATATCCATTTTTAAGTTTAATTTCTATATATCCATCTTCGGCAAATTTATTTCTAGGTAATATAATACCTTTAAACTTTGAATTACCTTTAGTGATTTCTACCAAATCCCATGCGTTAATATTATTTTTTTTTAAGAACTGTAAAGATTTTCCTTTATAACCTTCAGGTGGATGGTAACTCATATTTTCTTTCCTCCAATATTATATTTTAGTATATTTTTTTTGAGATTTTTTGTTTTGATTTGATTTTTGCTGTTGTTTATTAATTGATTTTAATTTATTTTCAATATATTTTTTTATTGAATCATTTACTATTTTACCATCAATTTTTCCTCTAACTTCTTTCATAACAGCTCCCATTATTGGCCCTAATGCTCCTAATCCTCTTTCTTTAATTAAATTCTCATATTGAGAACTTATATTTTTTATTAA